>Ga0209165_10000203_pt1 | contig 24593 bp, 30 predicted proteins | sample tdAd001_FD_187122 | JGI IMG/M metagenome (GOLD analysis project Ga0209165, IMG submission 187122) | Marine sediment microbial communities from the Atlantic coast under amendment with organic carbon and nitrate - tdAd00.1 (SPAdes)... | ecosystem: Environmental > Aquatic > Marine > Coastal >... | reverse complement strand
TGCTTTAACTGAAACTGTATCTGCAGTTGAGGCAGTTACCCCTTCACCTAAAGCTACAGCGCCTGAAGCGTCTGATATCGTATCAAATCCAATTGCAATACCATTTGCAGCGTTTGCAGTTTGTCTAGTTAAATCAGTGTTAGCACCACCAATAGTAATAGATCCGTCAGCCGCAGCGTTTACTCTTGTACCGTATGAACCTGGTACAATCATTACTGAATCATTAGCTGCGTTAGTTTGTGTGTTAAGAGCACATGAAGCCATCGAGATTGATCTAACACCCGTGTTTTCTGCATGGTTACCAATTGCAATACCGTTTTGATTTGCGGTTGCAGATCTACCGATTGCTACTGATCTCTGTACTGCGTTTGTAGAACCATCACCAATTGCAATTGATTCACTGTTTGAGTTAGCGCCTCTACCAATAGCAACACAGTCTGCACCGTCTGCGGTAGTAGATTCTCCAATTGCTACAGAACCGTCTGCACTTGCAGTCGCTCCTTCACCTAATGCGATAGAGTTAGTTCCTGATGCATCTGCAGCAGTACTTGTTAGAGCTGCAGCTGATTGCATTGAGTCAGTACCTGTACCTGATTCTAAACCAGCAGCACTACTTGGTAAACCACTTACAGTACTACCTGTAAAGTCCACAGTACCACTAACAAAGTTAGTTGCTGTATTACTCATCTCGATATTAGTAGCTCCACCTGTACCATCTTGGATACCTTTAGCAGTAGCTGAAAGAGCTGCGTTATCACTTGTTTTTAAAAGACCTTGATAAGATAGATCTATTTGTTGTCCTGTTAATGTTGCCATAATTTAATTTTTGTTTGTATTTATGTTTATGTTAGTGACCATGTTCTTGTTTCTGCCTCCCATAAATTTGAGTTTAGGTTCCATATAAATGATCCTACTGGCGGAGCTCCATTACATGCATCATCAGCGATGGCATACCACCACGTCCCGTTCTTAGGTTGTGCGATACTGTAATAGTTTGCTAAAGCAATAGTCCATGAACCATTTACTGTAGCAGTTATACCTAAGTGTAAACAATAGGCTTGAATCCAACTGCCATTTACTGGTTCTGTTATATTGTAATATAGACACAATGCTGAAAGCCAAGTACCTCCTGTAGGTGTTGTTACGGCATTATTAGTAATACATTGTACATAATCTTGAATTGCATTATTTATATCCATATTATTGTTTTAATTTTGATATTGCGTCTATTGCGCCCTGTGTACCTATGTACACTCCAGCTATAATAACCCAATCAGAACTTGTTAAAGTCTCTGAGAAGAGCCCAAAACAAGCCACAACAAAGACCATAAGCTTTCTGCTTATATATCTACTTAGTATTTTGTCTGTTACTGCTTTCATGTTTTAAGTATACTTTTAATTTCTTAGCGTTACCCACTGTACTCTTAGTTGCAGCTGGAACAATCAGGGTCACAGTCGAGTCCGCAGTCTGCGTAGATGTATAAGTCATTTCTTCTTAAGGGTATATTAGTTTGTAAACCACTAAAGTAAGGATTGTCTCTGTTAGGATTCATTCCGTCATTAGGAGTCGGGTTTTGATATAGTGTAAACATATTAGGATGCTGTTGTAAATACTCTAGCATTCTATTGTTGTAAAATTGTGCATCATCTAACGCTTGTTCTCTAAGATATTTCATCTCTTCTAGCGTAGTAGATTGTGTTTCTTCACTTGTACCGTTTACAATACCAGCTTCGACCATCTTGTATTTTAAATTAGGTAGCAAATGATATAGAGCATATTGAATTAAACACGGACCAACTAGATCTTTTAAGAACGCTGATTCGTTTGCTGTTAAATCATTTGCAATGACACCGGCTTTTAATCTATTGTAAAAAGGTGTGCCTAATGTATCTTGTATATAAATATCTTGTGCTTGAAGTATAGACGGTGTTAGTACATCAATACGAATATTGTTGTCTAACGATGTCCACGTTTTCATTCTCTGCTCGCTAACTAATAAAACTGTTTCCATATTATAGTGATTCTATGTTTTCTTGTGGTGCAGTGTCTTCGATCTCTGCTTCGTTAACTAGCTTGTTAGGTCTTACTTTAAGAGCTACGTTGTAACCAGCTAATCTTAGCATGTAACCAAAGCCTTGCAATATCTTCTTTCTTTTAGGTTCTACTACAGTTCCTTCGAAGTGTGCATACGCAACTCTGATCTCTTCCGCGTTAGAGCTAAAACCGGCACTGTCCTTGATGCCCAATAGTAATGGGGATGTAATTCTATGTGCTGTTAAGATTCGTGAGCTTATACGCTCTTCTAGGGTTAAATAATATGTATCGTTTCCGGATTCAATTGGAGTCACTTCTGGTGTTTTATCGGCCTCTGAAAAACTTAAAAAGAAACGACCTGCGTTTTCTGTTCCTGTAAATGTTTTTTCTATCTCTTGATAAACATCTCTTCTCTCTTCTGGTGAAGGCACGCCATTTCTAAACTTAACAAACATACTTGGCGCTAGGCCATTTGCTATATTGTTTGCGTGGAATCTAGATACTTGTGCATCTAATGAAATATCATTCATCGCTGCTACATAGTTAGGTAGTGGGTAAACCTGATTTCCTGGAGTATATCCATAGAAATAGAATACTTGTGACGCATTGTCACCTTTATTATCTGTAGGATCAAATGCTTTATACTCTTGGTATGGATATTTTCTTAGGTTAGACCAATCAGCAGAGTACATATAGTTCTCTACTTTATCTTCTTCATTAGGTTTACCTGATCTTACATTACTAAATGGTAAGTGATAAATCTCTGAAATCTTTGTACGATCCTTAGACCATATTACATTAATAGCATAACCAGAAAATAATACATAATCTAACGAAATCTTTTCATAAAGCTCTTCAATCGTTTCACCATTTTGGTTAATGTATTCATCACCGATGATTTCGATGCCATCGCCGACAATACCAGCTGTAATAGCATCAACAGCAGTATGGTGCATGGCACTAGTGTCATATAGTTGTATTAATGATTGTGGGAACAAGTTTAGGTTGCCGTAATACATGTAATCTTTACTACGGACTTCTTTAATGTCTGGTAATTCAATGGCTTGGAATTCTGATCCCTTAATTGAATAAATGCCTTCTGGTGTATTTCTCATATTTTCTTTTAATAATTTGGTCTATAGAATACATCAGCAACACGTTCTTCGGTTGCAGGTGTACTAATAAATTCAGTCATTCCTAAACCACCACCCGGATCTGTAACTATTTTAACTAATCCAGCTTCTAGTGTAATGGCGTTTTGAACTAACCTCCAATTATATATCCCGTTTTTATGTTCGTCACCAAAGCCAGTCGGGAATGTAACCTCTAGTGTAGTATACCTTGCATTAGATGTAACAATCTTATTTACTAATAAAGATATAGGTTGATGTGAATACTGCGATGTTAACAGAAACGTAAGACTACCGCCTGCAACCATATTAGGTATGTTAACGGTAAACTGCTGTGTTAATTGTAATTCTGGTACTAGTATTGTCATGGACTGCGTTTTATTTCGCTTTATATATATAAATATAGAAACTAGTACAATTGACATGGAGTATAAAAAGATTAAGTTTGGTACATACACAAACTCTTATTGGCACAAATTAAAAGGCTTAAAATCAGTAAAAGGTCTACTTAAAGAAATTAAAGAACTTGATTGGGAAGACTATAACCTTTATTTAGTTGGTAGTATATTATCTAATGTAGAGACTAGTGATGTAGACTTAATTATTACAGGTCCTTTAGTACCCGCTAAAATAGATTACTTATTAGAATCTATAGTAGAGATTGGGTTTGAGCATCAAATATTTTGTGATGTAAAATTTAGCGTTACAGGCGAGTTATTTGACCCGACATGTGATATTGATAAAACTATAAGATATGCTAACTATCGTGGTGAAATGACTATTGACGGCCATCCATATCACTTTGCAAAGCGGCTTCATGGTTTATACTTATCAGATCAACACTACCCTATGGCAAAAAGCCTTAATGCTATGTTAGAAGGTAGAAAATACAAGTCACCTAAGAAAGTTATTTGAAACAAAGCCTAAGGCAACCGCTATAACTTATATGATATACACAATTTACGAAGTACCTGGTCATAAAATTGGCGCTACAAAAAAATGGAAAGCTAGAAAAACTTACAACTTTAGAAAGTATGGAATAGAACCTATATTAATAGAGACTATAGAAGGTCCGGATGTTTTAGAAACATGGCAAGTAGTCGGAGATAGAGAATGGGAATTAGCAGATCTTAATGGATATAAACGAGGAGATCACTATAAAACTATAAGAATAAAGTCTACTCATAATAATAGAACTACTGCACATTTTATAGGTCAAGTTCCTCCAAGTCCAGGTAACCATAAAGAAGGTGCAACTAAAGGTGGTATTGAAATGGCTAAGGTAGTTAATACATGTGAGCACTGTGGTCATCAAGGTAGAGGACCTAACTTTTATCAATACCATGCTAAAAATTGTAAGCATAAAAAAACCCTAACTAATTAAAGCTAGGGTTCTTCATTTATATTAATTTACAATTACGATTGCACTATGGCACCGTCTACTGTAAACATTGGGCTTGCTTCAAGTCCACCTAATACGATTTCATATCCGTTGCGATCTCCGTATGCTGTTCCGCTGGTAGCGGTTGCGCTTACTAAGAATGCTCCTTTTTCAACACCTATCGACCAGTAATTTCCATTACCGTCTTTAGCTACAACTACCATAGTTGTTGCTTGAGCGAGTAATAATAATTGGTCTCTTTTAGCTGCACTCATTTGATTGAATACTGCTGTTAGTTGTTGGTCAAAGAATAAAGTTCCGTTTTCTTGAGATACTGTAGTTGTCTCAGTAATAGAACTTACTTGTCGCGGAGTTTCGAAAACATAAAAATCAGCTGGTACAAGAGCAGAGCCACCCACAGTAATAGCGGTAATGTTACCTGCTGTCTGTGTGATTGATTGAACCGGTCCGTTTGCTATATAAATCTTCTCAATTCCACCTGTGGAATCGTTACATAAATCTAGAAAGCCGGCTGTTAAATTGCTACAACTCATATTATATTGATTTTTTTAATTAATTAAATAAGGTTAGGGGCCGAAGCCCTTAACCATAATTTGTTTGGCTTATGCCATATCGTTAGTCGCGAAAAGATTTACCTCTCCGATTCCAATTCCGAGCCTCCAAGCAGCTCTGAAGCGCATTACGTCTGCAGCTTCATCATAGAAAAATCTAAATGTATCTAATTCATCAGTTAAACCTGTAGCAGCGATAATCATCTTACCAGGACCTGCCATTTTGTAATCAGATCCAACAAGACCAGAAGACATTACAACTGTAATGTTTGTTCCTGGAAGGATTAAGATATCATTAGATTGTACTGAGTCAAAGTGGAATAAGTTAGAAGCAACTAAACCTCTTACTAATGCTCTGTATGCAGCAGGAGATACTACCATGATTAAATCGTCTCTGTCTTTTACAGACTCATCGATTGCATCATAAAGATCTAATGCTTGTTCTACTGCGTTAGCAGCAGTCCATGCAGCTGGTACGCCACCTTGAAGGTTTGCACCGTTTGCAGAAGTAACTTGTGCTTTAATTCCAGTTCCTGTTCCTGCAGCACCTGCTCCATTAATTAGGTAACCTTCGTTGTACTTTCTTAATTTGTCTGCGTACGATTCAGATATAACTTCTTCGAAGGGAATAAAGTCATTTCCAGTTCCTGGGTTCATAAAAGCTGAAGTATACTTCGCTCTTAAGTCTTCCACACACATTTCTGTTTTAGACTGTAATGAATCAATAGTAACGTTTACTTGTGAGTAAGTTACTTGACCATCTGAAGTCCATCCACATGATAATGCAGATACAGGTAAGTCTGCATCTACTAAGTTAATTGCAACTGAGCCACTCGAAAATCCTGAACGCAAGTCCACGAAATCTAATAGGTCAGTTTTTAAAACTACCTTTGAAATTAAATCTAAAGATAGTTGGTCTGTATAAGCAGGCAATGCTGCTACGTCAAATCCAAATGCCATAATTTTAAGTTTTTATTTTTGTTAGTTATTTGTTTCGGATAGCTCTAAGTGCATCCATTCTTTTGCTTAGTTGTTCATCAGCGGCAGCTTTGTTTTCGCTAAATGAATTTCTAATCGGTTTTGCTGCAGGTTCATCTGCAATCACTGCGAACTTAGCTTTAAGTTCTGTTACTTCTTCAGTTAATGCTGCGATCTCTTCAGTGAATGGAGCTATCATTTCTGCAATACCAGTTAGCAACTCTGCAGTTGCTGGCATAGCTTCTTCAGATACTGGAGCTTCAACTACTACCTCATCCATTACCTCTTCGATAATTTCTTCGGGCTTAGCCTCTGCTTCAACTTCTGAGATATCCATAATCTCACCATTAGGACCAACACCAATTAACTTGCCATCAGTAGTTTCGTGGATACCTTCTGGTGCATAAGGAGACTCTTCGCCTTCTTCTGTTCTTATTAGTAAGGCAGCGCCTACTTCTAATTCACCATCTGTATATACCACAGTGCCGTCAACCAAAGTTGCTTCCGCAAATTTGTTTTCAACTACTACTGGTGCGTCAACTGCGAGCATAACTCTCAGCTTCTTAACCATGTCGTTTACTGTCATAATATTAGTTTTATTTAAGTACGCCTGGTACATCCAGACATTACTAAGTATATATTCGGCTCATACTGACATAAGTTCACAGACGCGCTCTAATGGCATAGTGGCTTTAGCATGATGCGCCCTCTTCGAAAGTTTTTGCAAAATAATTGCCATTTAATTTTTTTATGTCAATTTAATTTCGTATATTAGTACTATAATTAATAACAACAAATAAAAACAAACAAATGTTAACACAAGAACAAATGAAATCAATGGAAGGCGGTACACTTACAGTTATCGCAACAAACACAAATCCGAGGTTTAACACTATAAACCAAGCGGTAAAGTATTTAGACGACAAGTATGGTCGTAGTGGATGGCTTAATGCAAACCCCTGTGAGTTAATATATGTAGGTCGAATATCAGTCTATGTACAATATGGTTTACGTTGTGACCCTGACGATACTCAATTTACTAAGTATAAAAGATGGGAAGCTAAATACCCTGAACTTAGTGTAAGATTATCATAATGGTAGGCCTAGGAGAAGTAGTAGTAGTCATCATAGTTTGGTGGCTACTATTTAAAAGATCAAAATAATTGTGAACCAATTGAAACAAAAGAATAAAGATACATATAACAACTATAATAACAATTTAAAAACAAACAACATGAAAAAAGTACCAACAATGACAGAACAAGAAAAACAAGAATTACTAGATGTGTTTATGAATCCGACTCCGGAACAAGAGGAAGCACGTGACTTACAAAGACAAAAAGACTTTGATGAAACCTTTCAAGTATTTATAGATCAACATGACTTTATGGAGGAGCCTACACTACAAACAAAGCAAGCAGCTGCATGGACTAGAAAGAATATAGTATTAGATTCTTGGAATCAGTATATTAACTGTGAAGCTAAACAAGCAGAATTCTTTGGAGACTATCCAGAAGGTAAAGGATTTAGAGTTTTATCAAATACCCGTAGATGTGATATTGCACTTGGCTTCGCACACTACTTCTTAGCTTCTATGAAGATGCAAGTAAAAATGATTGATGAAGAAGTAGCAAAGGAGAATGAATCAATTGAATTAACTAAATAAAACAAACAAAATGAAAATCGGACAAAGAATTAACCACGTTAAACATGCTAAATATCGAAATCTAAAACAGATCCTAGATACTGGAACAATAACAGCAGGACCATTTAGAGTTCCTGATGAAGGGTTTCACTACCGTGTTAAATGGGACTCGCTTGGAGATAGTATTATGAATGAATTACCAATGGCATTTTTATCGTCAAGGAAATACAGTTACGAATTAAATAAAAACAATCAATAATTATGGAACAACCAAAAGGACACACGTACATGAGTGACTCTGAAAAAGAAATGATCAGAGAATATCGTAGACAAAAATACTCATTATCACAAATTGCAAAGATTATGAAAAGATCTCAGTCATCTATAAAGAGAGTAGTATATGACTGGTAAAAAGAATCCACCAAAACTATCAATGGAGCATGCTAATATGGTACGAGCGAAATATCTCGGCCATGTTAGTATTAATACATTATGTAAACAGTATGACTTAGGTCGTAATAGTATAAAGTGTATACTAAAAGGTATTACCTATAATAAGGATGGTGAGTATAAAAACCTGATGCAAAAAGAAAAGACTAGTTTATTCTAGTCTTTTTTATTTCTATGTGCTCTAATTCTAATAATGTTCAATACAATACCTGTAATGATCAGAGCCATGGTTAATATACTATTGAAGTCTACCATTGCACTGCCTGCTGCTGTGATAGTAGTTAGGTTTGCTATTGAGTCTTTAGTTTCTGCTATCATGTTAATTCTTTTGTACGACTTCTAAAAATGAACCTTCTACTGAGAAACCGTTAAGTTCTCCAGCTTTGATTTTATTCCAGGTATCTTTGTTATTAATTTTCATTGACGTCATCCACGTACCTTCTGGTACATCGAATCCTATTGCTGTTGACTTATCCATCTTAGGATCTTCTACGATCCACGACTCTAGTAACGTATTTTCTTGTGTTACAGCGCCATCATGGTTTACATCAGTATTGTGTTGATTATTATCTGCTAAGAATTTTCTAGCAATAGTTTCTATAGTCTCTCTAGAGAAGTATACATGAAATACGTTACCCATCTCATCTTTTCTTGTAATAAGTTGTCTAGGTATCATCGCGGGTCCGGTAACAATCATCTTGTCATCATCAGAGAACGACCATGTCTTACTCATTAGATAAGCGTTGTTTGATACTGCTCCGGTTGGTGATGGATCATTTGAATTCTTAGATCTACCAGCGTCACCAGGTGCAGGACCATTACTTACTAAAACATTTTGACTACCATTCTGAAATTGTACTAACTCTTCCCAATAATGTTGGCAGTTCGGGCCTCCGGCATATTCGAAGATAGAATAAGAATTACTACCTCCTGGACCAAAGCCTGGATTAAGTCTATTCATTCTAGTTATATCTTCTCTACTATAAATCTTATTAAGCGATTTCATTACTCTACAAAAGAATCTTTGACCTGAAGGTCCTGCGTATCTATATACAAGACGCGCCGGTGTACTTGCTGGTAGATCACCTAAGGCCGCAACGGCTCTAGCACCTTGTAAGAAATCACCGACGGTTGCGAATGATTCTTTAGTACCATCTATATAAATTACTTCTGATGGATCAATAGTTTCACCAACTTCTTCGGCTAGTTTTATGACAGCTTTTTGAAATGCAGTAATTTCATCATTTACTTTATTAGTAGATTCTGCAAATGATTCTTCTGTAAACTCTTTACGTAGTTCTTCATATTTAGCTTTAGAGTAGTAGTCTTCTAATACTGGTATCTCTTTGTTATCCTCTCTCCACTTACTATATAGCTTAAGTGTTTGTAAACTTGGTACTGTTTCATCAAACTCTACTCTCTTGTCGCCCACGTTGTAATATGGGAAGCCCAGGTTAGCTCTTGTACCTTTAGAATAGTAATCATTAATATCTAGTATGCCATCGAACTGGGATGCCGTAAGGTCCACTATTGTATTGTTATCTTTGTGTTGAATATACCAGTGAGTTGCCTGAAAGTCTACACCGCCAACTTGGTAATGCATTCCCTTAATACATTTTAAGTCATAGTCACTACTGTAACCACCTACTGCATAAAATAAGAATTGTGCTACTTGGAAGCAGTAACCGAACGGATATTCTGTGTTAACACCAGCTTCAGTTAATAATCTCTTTTGTTCTGCGTGATCTACACCACCGTCTCCAGCAGCTCCAACGCCTGGTTTCTTAAATAGATCTATATTATCATTAAAAAATGTTTCGAACTTCTCAAAGCCAGTATTATCTACGTAACCCATAGATTTACCACACATCCATGAACCGTCAGGCATGTGATGTTCCCATCCATCTGGGCAATCTGGATTCTCTCTGAATTCTAATTCTTTTGCGAATGCCATCCACTCTACTTCAATAGCAGGTCTATCTACTAGAGATAGTACTTCTACTCCAAGGTCTTCGAATTCGAATTCCTCCATGTTTACTATTAGTTCTACTATTTTATTCATAATGTATATATTATAGTCTTGCTAGGTCATTTATTTTAGCATCAGCCTCTTGCTGTCCTGTAACTTCTGAACTTACTACGTATGCTCTTACTACAGTAGGTCCTGAGCTTCCTGTTTGTTCTCCTAGTGTTACTTGTGTATTGTCTTGTTCAGCATCTGCTCCAGCTTGTAATGCAGTAGTAGGATTAAATGCAGGTGCTGAGGGTATAGATATACCTGGAGGCGCTCCTGCCGACTTATTACCTGGAGTCTTTACAGACATTATCTTTTTTGCAGACATTAGTCCAGCGGCCACTGCAACACCCGCTGCAACTGGTGCAAGTGCAGGTCCTACGACTGGTATACCAACTACAGACTTGTAAGCTGCTGTAGCAGAACCGTAAGTATCTATCGCGACTTGGGCTAAACTCGCAGCTTTTCCAATAGCACTACCTTCACCTACGATACTAATAATACCTCCAAGTACTTGACTACCTGCGGCTAGTGCGTTATCTACATCTGCTTCATTAAGAGCCTCTTTAAAGTCAGAGTTCTCTTGTTCTAATTTCTTTGATTTGTTATCATATTGCTGATTAATTCTAGCGATCTCATCTGCAGTTGCTCCTGCTTGTGTGATCTTCTCAATATCAGCTTGTCTTTGTATCTCTAATTCTGCTTGTGCTCTGTCGTATGCAGATTGTATTAGATCTAAGTCAGCCTGTTGTAACAGGTCTTTAACTATCTGTGCATCTGCAATTTCTTTAGCTAATCTAGCTGCAGCTTCTGCATCTTCTTTATCTTTGATTGCTTTCTTGTCAGCTGCAAGTTTCTCTGCGGCTGCAAGTTCATCAGCATTCATTTTCTCTCTATCTGCCGCCGCTTTGTCAGCCGCATCCTGATCAGCTTTCTGACCCTGGAGTATCATACCATCTCTAGAGTTTTTAAGCTTAGTCAGCTGTGCCTCAGTCTCCTTTATGGTCGCGTCACCTTCTGATGCTACCTCTTCAGGATCAAATATCATTCCAGCAATACCACCACTAAAACCTTCTTCTAGATTAGTACCAATATCAATACCTGGTATCATAGAAACTGCAGCAGTCATTGCATCTACAGTAGCTAATAACATTGTAATAGGTAGCGTTAAGAATCTAATAACACCTTGTGCAATATCTTGATTACGTTGAGCAGCTGCGACCTGTGCATCTTTGGTCTTCTTCATTTGCTCTAACTGCATGATAGTAGCCTGAATTACTTCATTTGTTTGCTCTATCTTAAGATCTCTGATCTCTGCTTCGGTTTTACCCTGTAACTTTAAACTATTCTCTTGTGCTGAGATTGCATCTAGTGCTTCTTGTTGTGATGCAACATTAGCCTCTACTTCTGCGTTAAGTTTCTTCTGCTCTGAACTTACACCAGATACTAAGCCAACTATATCATCCCAATAGGCAACGATAGCTGCTAAGGCTACTACTAGTAAACCAATACCAGTTGCTGCAATACCTTTCTTTAATGAACTTGCTCCTGCAACACCAGATTTGAAAGAGGCCTTTAGAGCAACTCCCATTTGTTTTACACCTACTATTACATTTTTAAATCTACTAGCTAAACCACCAGTAGCTTCATCAAGTACTGAGACAGCTCCTTCACCACCTTCAGCTGCTTTCTTCGAAGCATCTCCAAGTTCATCAAATCCATCAGCAGCCTTTTCAGCAGCATCCTCTGTTTTCTTAGCTTGAGTCTCTAGCTGTTGTAACGCTGCTTTTGCATCATCTATGTTTGTGACCGACTGCTCTAGGCCGTCGATCTCAAAGGTTATTTTTACTACTTTATCTGCCATACTATTAAATATAAATTATTAGTCATTTGAATTACTCTGCACAATGTATTGTGTCTCCACAGAAGTACGATACAAATGGGTTAGCTAAGTATGCATTTAATGTGGTACCTGTATAGTTTATGACGGTTCCACAATACCTAGCACCTGTTCCTTGTGTATTTGCATAATACTGTATTACATCACCTATTTGGAATTGACTACCTTGATCGTCCATTGTAAATAGAGCGCTAGTTGCACAATCTTCAATAGTATAAACACTTGGAGGAGGTGGGCCAATTAAGCAATCGCCTGGTTGAGTACATGCATTACCTTGATCGGTAATTGTAACCGCAGTACCGGAAGTCTTTACAACAGAACCAACTTCTGCACAATACGAGCTCGTAGTACCAGGTTTAACTGTCCAAACATATGAAATTCCATTAAAAGTATAAGTACCTTGTGCTACTGTTATACCTCCATTTCCAATTAAGTGACAGTTTTGTGCAGGTGGTGGTGTTACACCGTTACAAGCATTACAGTCTTCATATAAAAGTGAACTAGTATATGTAACAGTTCCAAGAACTTTAGTATTTGAAATTATCGTACCACAACCAGGTCCTGGTGTAATATCTATAATAGAACCTAATGCTAATTGTACTGGAGATACTATAGCATCATTAAATAAACCATCACAACTTTTAAAGATATACCTAAAAGTAGGAGGTCCTAAACATGTGTCACAATCTGCATATATTGCTGTAACATCAGTATCATGTACACTTGTTGAATCACCGATTACTACGTAACAACCTGCAGCTCCAGCGAGACTTAATTCTACTACATTTCCAGGTACAAGAGTAGCTCCAGTTCTACTAGCATAATAAGTATCTCCTGCGCCTCCACATTCTTCTACTTCATAAGATAATGGAGTTCCACCGCCATTACATGCTGCACATGATACATTTAATGCATCTATTGTATATAGAGGTGTGTCAGTACTTACAGCCTGAACGTAATAACATCCTTGTCTTTCGTTAAGTGTAACTGTTTGGTTAATTGGTAATTGTGATATAGAACTAGCAATATACGTAGCCGAACTAGATTGAGTACAATTGTTTAAGTGTTCTCTAAGCTGATATACAATTAATTCTGTTTGACATGTTAGATCTACAGAGTAAACATCTGATTGACATCCGTTAACGTCTTCTACATAGTACTGATAATTACCAGGACATAAGCCAGTTCTATCTTCGCCAGCATAAGCATCAGACCATGTTACAGTGTAAGGTCCTCCTGCTCCACCTGCTGGTGTTACATCGATTTCACCATTACAAGGCGTAGTACAGTCTGTAGGATCGACGGTAGTATGTGTACTAGTTACTGGCGACGCTGTACTTGCAGGTACGCTAACTTGTACTACTGCAACTCTACCAAGTGAATCAGTTACTGTAAGTGTATCAACACCTACTGGTGCAGTTATTGTAAAAGTAAATGGTGCACTACCTGTAGGGTTTACAGTACCTTGAGCTCCACTCACATCCAGCTCCCACGTGAACGCTGGCGTACCTTCAGTTGTTATTTGTATTTCACCCTCTTGACCAAGACAAGATGTATTAGAGGCCACTACAGAGAAACCATCTAATGGCTCGTCTAACCATATAGGTCTCTGATCATTAAGAGTAATTAGTTGACATGTTACTACAGTCTCAGCACCTACTTGTGCATCTATAATCTTTTCAGGTCTATAGTACTTACCGTTTACAAAGATAACATCATCGAATGTAAGATCTTGTAGATCTGTATTGTCTAAGATAAATTTAGCGGTTAGTCTTCTACTAGACTTATTATATAGTGATGAAATATAACGTGACCAGTATTCATCGAATAGAGTACTACCTTGGTCAAAGTAACCTATACCCGGCGATGGGTTAATATAATATCTAGTGTCGTTAGAGAAATTTAAGTTTAACGATGTCTGTTGTACTGGCCAGTTCTCATAAGGACTAACTAGTGGATAGTTTGTTTGTACTGTTGCAACGCCATTATCATCTAGGTACCATTCATGTTGACTAACTGTAATAGGTATCTTACCATTATAGAATAAGAATCTAGTTTTAGGTTTAAGAGGTAACTGTTCTGGTCTAGATGGATTCGAACTGGTCTGTTCACCTGTTACTTCTACAATACTTGGTATGATAAATGTAGGCTCTGGATGATTACCAGTAGTATCTAAGATTTGATCTATTGGTGTTGGTGCAATACCTTTTACATCTATCTTACGAGTACCTTTTAGTAACTCATTAGTGGAATTAAACTGTAACCAACCATAAGGGTGTTTGTTATTATCGAAGTGGAATTTATTAATGAAATCCTCATCTTGTGCAAAAGAGTATTCTATCGTAGCCGACTGTGTATTAAACAGAGGCTCTAAGACAGAGTCCATATCTTCTTGTAGTTTATGAGACCAGTCATAAGTTGTACCACTACCGATGAACTCTTGCCATGGTTCTATAATAAAGTTATTAGGTCTCTTGTTATCAGGTTGCATTACTAACCTAAACATAGTAAGGATGTCTTTAACGTAGTCTATTTGTTTATGTTCACAATCTAAATCTAGAGGCGCATAGTAATCACCAGGTGCTGCGGTACAATCCCAATAAGTATTATCAGCGTATGAATAATCTACGAAAGCACTTGACGTATCTAAGTAAACTTGAATAATCTCTCCTGTTTGTAGCTGATCCGCAGCAGGTATGTTACGTGAATCAAAGTTAATTGTTGAAGTGCTTCCACCACCTGCATTATTACCAGTTGCTAGAGTTCTTTGAATAGTTCCACCTGGTGTATTAACAACGACTAGTCTTAGAAAGGCAGGTACGGTAGTATTAGGTCCATTTGAATTCTCTACTTCTGCGTTAAGTTCTGCACTACATTGCATGACATAAAAGTTACCTCCTAGAGTTGAAGGACCAGGACATGTAAAGTAACTACCATTACCACCTGAACTAACATTAGAAGCACCTACTGTAAAGTTACCTGCTATATTAGTAATAACATTATCGTTATACATAAATGCATTAACATCATTCTCACCATTAGTAGGGTTGTTAGACTCAAAGTTAGTTCCAGTTACTTGATCGATCTCCATACCAATCTGTTCGTTGTTACCAAAGGCACTAATGTACATTTGGTGGAACTTATCAGAGTTTAAGAATGTAGATGAATAAGTATAACCAACATCTTCAAAGATTTGATCTAAGACTCTCTTAGCTCTAAACATTGGCTTCATTCTTGTTGGAGTCAGCGAGTTAGCTGTGTGTGTAAATGATCTAATACCATTACCTGCTCCACCTAAGGCTATTGTACCCTGATCAGGATCTCCATCATCATAAGTATTACCATGATCTATAAGTGGCATGATGATATCGCCATCGGCATAACCTGCAGTTATAGATGCAGTTTCAGGAAATGCTAGCCAACTCTGTGTTATATCAGTATATGTAAATGGTCCTGTAAAATCAGCGGCGTTAGTGTAATTCTGTGGTAGGCCAACCCAACTAAAGTCTGTCATTGTTAATTGACATAGAGTCTTCTCAGCAATCGTACTACTAAAGTCTCTGGTCTCACCTAAGAACAGTAACTCGTAATCTATACGATCTAGGTCTTGATTCCTAAAGATCTTCTGTAGTCTAATGTGTCCCTCTCTAAACTCTGCTCCATCTACTAAGATCTCTGCATAGTTCTTTAGGGTTACATCAAAATCAATTCCGTCTACCTCATACGCATTCTCAAAGAAGTCGTTGTTATGTCTAGTAGCAGGAACTCTAAAGGTCTTAGAGAATACTGAAGTAGCATCAGCCTGTGTAATGTCTTCAATAGACAGAGTCAACTTAATTGGCTCAGTGTCATATAGATCTAAGAAGAGAGCTGTACTACTATCTCCTTTTGTTTTGTAAACCTTAAGTTGTATCATGTCTTATCCTCTTTGTGATTTGATATTGTTAGCTAACTTATAGTTAACTGTATATTGGAATAACCTGTCTTTTCTATAAGTCTTCTCAGTGTATGAACTACTAATAAGATTAATAGGTAACCACTGGTTTGCGTATTCACCGGTAGAGAACCTTACATTAACTTGTGGCGATCTAAACATATACTCTAGGTTAGCCGCTTCCTCGTCATTCATATACCCTGATGTAGCAGTCCAGTCTTCTTTAATAGTCTGTGAGTAGGTTGTGAACCCTCTTGATTGCTTATCAACAATATATCTAGTGTCATTGTAATCGGCCGCTTCTTTAAGAAAGTTATTCTTCTTAGTATTTATCTTCTTCTCATTTCTCTTAGTAAAGGTGAATTGATCTCTGAAGCCCTCTGAGTTTAACCAGGCAAACTGTACATGTGGATAATCATTACATGGCTTCTCTAAGATGTTATACCTCTGTGTTCTCCATGCTGACTCATTCATCACATTAGCCTGTGCTTGTGGATCTGGAGAACATGAACTAGGTGAGTATAAGACTGGCACTATATAATAGTGAGTAGTCGTTGACATTAGATTACCTAGTGGAAAGTTAGCAGGTCCTGTTGCAAGTGTGATTACATTAAAGTTACCAGATGGTATGAGTCCCTGTCCTAATGATATATTAGGTCCACCTCCACTCGATTGAGTATTAGGCAAGAAGTTAGTACCCTGTATATTACCTGCAGCATTACATTGCAGTATCCAAAAACCCTCGATGCCCTGTACCGCTGTGTTAGGTGCATAGGGTGATGAGATTCTAAATGGGGTCTGCCAAAAGGATTTGGTGCACTGATCATCACTATAAACATTGTGAACATCAATACCACCTGGTGAAGAGTAACCTCCGTTGGCCGTAAGGAAGTCATCTCCTGTATCTTGATCAGAGATAGTCCATGTGTTATCTGAGAGTGGTCTAGCCCAATAGTTAATATCGGTACATCCACTTGCATCAGCATCTACAATAGGTATAAACTCTGCGCCTTCATCATAGGGTACTTGCCAATACTCTTTACTACCTCCGAGTGTTGTGTAAATAATAGGTGACACTTCAAACGGTGCATCTAATTGCCCGTTAGTCTCTGTGGTATATGCAATCTGGTATTGTACTAGTTCTCCGTTGGCTATCTGCATTCTTGTATTCTGTGCTGCAAATCCACTAGAGACATAGTGTAGTCCATCTACATTATTAATAGTAGGTTGTACCTGTGTCTGTAAGATATTCTGTATATCAAAGATAGCTACTGCATATCTATTAGGCGATTGTCTAATATCTGCGATCGGTGTCGTCTGACCCACTACAGTGATCTGTAAGGCATACTTTTGTTGTGAAGGTGTAATACCATTAAGTGTAATAGTATTTGCACCATAGGCCATATCAAATGGTCTGTACGGGGTTTGTGATGTTGTTATTGCCATAGTTTTAGAAGTCTGCGGTAAAGTCTGCTATACCGTCTGTTATTGTATTTGTTATTGTATCATAGTTAAAGAAGGTCTGTGGTCTTAGCCCGAACCTTCTCTTAGTAAATGAATAGCGATCACCGACTCTAGGTGGCAGTAAGCCAAATGGAACTGGTAAGCCTCTGTCGTCATCGGTACCCTTTACACCGTAGTTCTGAAACATACCATAGTATAACATGTCAAAGCTAAGCTCGGTCCCATTGATCTCATAGCCAATAGAGTTACGCAAGGCGCCAGTGTCTACCGGTGCTCTACGTTTCATCTCAGCTACAATAGGCTCTGCTATCTCAGTCAATAAGGACTGAGGGTCTGAGAGTTCTTGGCCAAGCATCCCTAAGTCTGCTACTAGTTCATCTACTGTCATATTGCTTTATATGTTATTTGTCCACTAATACCTTTAAAGTACAAGTTAATACCAGGAGTCCATGTGTTGTTAACTGTAATTACAGGACCACCTACTGCACTATTAGTATTTGTATGTTGATTTACAGGTATTACAAATGGTGCTGTGGTAGTAATAGTAAATTGATCGCCGGCTAAAGGACCTTGAGGTACTGATGGTGGCATGCCTGTTACTGCAGTTATTGTAGGCCAAACAGTAGTGTTTGCAAATGAGCCATCGTAAAAACTTAGAGTTACTGTACTAAAATCAAATGCTGCTGGAAAGTCTTGTGTACACTCTATTGTCATGCTAAATTCTACTTCTGCCTTTAAGTCTGTGTATAATGTATTATAGAAATACCCTTGACCAACGTTGGCGGAGTTTCTATTAGGGTTAAACGCTACTTGTCCTGGAATTGTAAAATCTATAGGTCTTATACTAGTAGTCTCTAATGAGTCTATAACCTTTGTAGCAAATGGAGGAAAGCCTCCTGTTGTAAAGTCAGCGTCTGGTACTATGTTGTATTGTACGAATATTTCACCTGGCATAGGACCGTACGGTGCAACACATTCATTAAGTGGTGTTGGTACTTGTATTGTTATAGTTGCTGTCATGCCCGCTACTACATCTTGGTACTTCTCTTTGAATGGAGTGTATGTGATACCAGTTAAGGTAATCTCAGGTTGGTCCTTGTAGAAGTAGTAGAGTCTTGCTAACACGTCATCGATGTACTGTTGGCACTGTGATTGGATCGTCACGTAGTTATCGTACTTGTCAGTGTCAGCCCCATCCTCTGGTCTTGCCATGTCCATGACTATCATATTGAATGAGTAGTTCATTACAGGTCCGGCTCTATTACTACTTGATGGTAACAGATACAGGTAAGGGTAGCTTACTCGCTCCTCCTCAGTACCTAATTGACTCACATACTTCAGGTCACTAAGATCTCCATACCCAAAGTCTTGTAGCATTAGGTGGTTATCAGTGATTGATCTAAATCTGTTTATGATTTCTTTATATGTCATAATTTCTTATTTGTAATTTTACGGGCCTCTTGTGCCTCTTTAGTCTCTTTCTCCTTTTTGATCTGTAAGTATGTTAGTATCTTGTGTAGCGGCTCCTCTGTGATTGCGTCCATCTTTAGTACATCCCAGTTTGTTAGTTCACATATTACTTGGTACCAACCTCTTGACACTTCTTTAGGGTCATACATTGCCTCATCATCATTAGGTAGTCCGCCATCCTTGTTAAGGCCAAACAGTTCTGCGTATTGCTTATAGATAGTTGTACGCCACTTAATGTATTGGTCTATTACTGCTAGGGCTTCGTCGGCCCATGGTGTGTCTACTCCTAATACTTCAAGTATCTCTTGTATATTCTTCTCGGTACCTAATGAGAGGTAGCAGTCTAAGTCTACAAACTCACCAAAGTTTAGTGTATTAAAGTCTGGCTGTACCTTTAGTGTTCTCTTATTAGAGGCTGCTATAATAAAGCCAATGAACAGTTGCATACTATCAGGGTCTGCGTTATCAAACTCCTGGGCTGTGTAGTTACTAATAGATTGTACTATCCATGGCCAGTGAGCCTGGTTAGTGAACTCCCACTGTTGAAGGCCTTGCCATTCTTCAATGGTTACCCTTGTAGGTACTGCCCACTTCTTATTGTTAATGTTAACTGTTACTCCCATATACTATTAAATATAAGTTACTCGGTAAATGAATTACTATATTTATCGGCCTCCCATCACAGCATAGGTACCCATAGTTTTGTTTTGCTTACGATTGTAATTTGCAATTGCCAGCGAGATCACCGTATCATCGTGCTGGCCACTTGGGTGACCATACTTAATCGATCTTGTCTTAGGATTGTAACTATATGTAAACATAGAGAGCTCGTTGTAAAGCCATGAGAATAGCCCAACATCTGGGATAGTAATTGCGGTGTCATTCATATCAAGTATGAGTCCCTCGATGATCTCCTGTTTAGACTTAGAGGTAGTAACAAATGGATGTGTGTCTTGCCACTGTCGTTTAATCATTTCGAATATCACATCACCAATAGAGTTTACTTCCACCATTACGGTAGCGTTGTGCTTACGGATCCTGATAAGTATCTCATTAACCATCGTCGTCCACTCTTGTGCATTAGATCTATAGATGTCTACTACATTACCTCTTGAGTCTTGGAAGGTAGCTACTGTATAATCCTCCTGCTTACCTAAGTCAATACCACAGAAGATCTTGCCTTGTGGTCTAGGGTATTGTGTAAATGTATTCTTATCTAAGTTAGAGAACACTTCACCTCCTGAGTCTATGAAGGCTGCCATGTACTCTTGTTTGAATACATTCTCTGGCAGTGTCTTCTTTGCATCCATAATATCTATTGGATCTATGTATGGTGTGTCGTATGATGTCCCTGTGTAATTACAGTATTGTGGGTAGTCTTCGCTTACTCCTAATTGATATAAGTCATAGAAGAAGTTCTTACCTTTTGGTGTGGAGATGAATAGTACTTTCTTGCCGCGGACCATAAAGACTGGACGGATAGCCTCTTGCCATGCTTCATCTTTACAGAAGGCTGCTTCATCTATTACTCCGTAGTCACATGTAAGTCCTCTAATGTTATCGTATCTCTCTGCTGAACGGAATAAGATCTGCGTACCATTCTTTAAAGTTATTTCATTTGATGAGTAGTTGCACGATTTTACTAAGCCACTATCTCCAATGGCAGCCATCAGTTCTTTCTGTACTTTATCTGTTTGACTGTATACCGGACTAACCCATAGGATCTTTGCAGGTCCCTTGTTAATACCCCAGTATAGAACTAGGTTCATTGCCATTAAGGATTTACCGAACTGTCTACCTACACAGGCTACATGGAACTTTGACTTACTCTCTAATATAGAGTTAATCATTTCCTTTTGTTTAGTATGTGGTGTGAAGCCTGTGAATTCCATTTAGTCTCTGGCTTCTGAGTCGTTAGCGTCAGGTCCAAACTTAAATGAAATGTTTTTAAATAGATCTTCTCCATCATTACCACTTAGTTCTGTTCTTGCTAACTTAGGTATAATATATTCTGATAGTTTTATCATGATGTCTAGCGCTTTGGCCGGATCTTCACTGGCTACTTGAGATACCCATCGAGACATATTGTCTAGGTTATCTTCAGTTAGCTTCTGATACGCTTCTCTAATCATTCTGGTGTTCTTGTTAAGGGTACCCTTCTTCTTACCAGCTCTGTTTATGTTTTCGTCTCCTCCTTTAAATGATCCCATCTTCTTTTAGTGCTTTATTTAATCCGTCTAATGCTGCTTGTGCATGTGACTTGTTGGTTGCTTTAATTATAGCTACATATTCTCCTGTTGGTTTGAATGTGTACTTCTTTGTTTTTTTAGTCTCGTAGACTTTATACTCTTCCATAGTGAAACATTATATTATTTTTAGCTGTTGTTACGCAGCGGCCACACTTTGTAGCCTTGGTTGGTGTGTTTGTTACATCACTAACTATCTCAAAGATCATTCTATGCTCTTCATCGGTTAGTCTTCTACTTGTAGTAAAGATTAACATATTATCTTTTACCCATTGTCTGTGTTCTGGTTTCATATCTAAATATATTTATATAGTAAATTGGCGAGTACGCCGGATATAGCTGCGTAAAGTATGCCTATTAATCCAAACTGTGCACAGAACGGACCTACGCTCATCCATGCTGCCATACACATATCACATCTAAATGGTTTGTTTGGTAACCATTTTAATTCAAAGTGACTAATAAAGTCTACTACTATATAGGCTAGACATGCAAACCCTATCATTTGTACCAGTTCATTCATAGCTTATTCCATTTTCTTTTAGTTTTGCTTTGATATAGATCTTTGCTTCTCCTACTGCTTTTGCAATACTTGTTCTAGGTATATTAGTTACACGCGAAAGTTCTGAGAAGTTACCCTCTTTAATCCACATCTGAAATAGTATTGAACGGAACCACAACTCAATACCACCTGTTTGCATATCCTCTAGGATGCCTTGGATAGCCTCTGTTGCATCATCTTGCTCATAGTCATATACTTCATCGTCACTAATGTTTTGGTTGATCATACCCATTCCAAAGACTCTGCCTTTCTGTCTGTAAAGAGTATGGTATTGACTAGTACTTGAGTTAAATGATCTCCACATAATACCAGATAAGAAGTTCATACCTCTACCACTATCTACAATCTCTTGTCCACGCTCATGTGTCATGAATTGTTCAATAGCAAAGTGCGCAACGTCTTCATACTCTTTACTAGATCTACATATCTTCTTACTCATAAGAACTATGGCTTCGTAATACTCTCCTATAAATTTATTCATAGAGGTCATCTTTACCGAAGATGAAGAGATCTCTGTCGTATCTAAACATGCCGGTGTAGTGTGGTCTTTTTTTATCATCTAAGTTCAAGCCATCTTTTTCTAATAAGTTATAGTTAGTACAGCCCATAAGGTAAGCCCATCTAGTAATGTTTTTATGTTTTGTTATTGGTACTGCGTTTACATGTCTTCTCCAGTTCTTTAATTTAAATACATAATGCTCTCTACTAAGCTGAACTATTTTGCATTCACTTGAATCTACATATTCCATTAAGTAGTCATGTATGTTATCATCCATTCGGTCTAATATCTTTCTAATGTCAGAACCGTACATATCTACCCATTCTCCACCTAGGTCATACTCAAGTATAATTCTACGTATGAATGCAAATAAAATAGCAATGCTTTCATCTTTAGTCTTTACGCATCTAGGTACTTTAACTTTAAGTGTATCTATATCTAATCTCATACAATATATATTAGCTTTTCTATGTTAGTTGTTTTCGGCAATCGCGTGTTCCACGCCGATGCCGTTCGATGATATACATCGAAGATGTTATCATCATTTCAGACTGGGTTTAGATAAGCTATTCTTTTTAGTTATTTAGTTAACCCCTTAGTAGTTTACATTACTTGCCCCTTAGTGTTTGACATTCTATTACTAGGTGCGATATTAACTTATGATTTCGATTAAGCCGTCTTTAGCCTCCGTAGGTGGTTCCTTAGTCCATTGTAATCCTACCCTCAATCTTATACTATAAGTCTTATTTGATACTACCGGGGACATTTAAACCACTATGTTTCTCTATTATTACAAGAGTGTAGTTCTTTAACCCGATGTCTAATCCACTAATACTATGCGCCTCATGGATGGTCTGCTTGGAGCAGGTATCGATTGTTATATGTTATATATCCGTTAAGTTTCAAAAAAAAGGCGTTTGACTAAAATAGTTTAAAATAAATTGAAACCTTTTAGTAAGACGATATATAATAAGTGTCAATCGACTAATTCTTTATTTTACTTTTTAGAATTCTCGTTTGTTTTTTAATGGTAGATTGACATTTTGTTTAGAGCCCTAACAGTTTTTTAGCCATTCTGTTAGGGTTTTCTTTTTATACTAAAAAAGGGCCCTACTTTCGTAGAGCCCTTTCGGCCAAACATAAACAACTATTAAGGGAATAGTTACTTTGTTATTCTTTTAGTTAATCTTTCTAATAACTCCACCGTGATTAGTATATGTAGTACCAGTATTATCAATACAGATTCTACTTACTAAGTATATGTCACTAGTCCAGTCAACAGCTTTAGTTTGAATGGTATCTCCACCAGTTATAGGACCTGCGTTATATACGTCAGATACATCAGAGCCTGGCCAAACAGTTGAACCAGCGCCTGTACCGTCTGCAGTGTGGACGTAAATAGTCTTTTGATAACCTGATTTCCAATCAGCAGAAGAGGTTTGTGTTTGAGCGATATTCATAGTTTCTACACCAGCATTACCGATAGTACCATTAGTACTTAACCACCATGAAGTATAACACCATCCAGTACCACCAGCACCCTGGTCCATTCCATTAAATTGTAGAATGTCGCCAGCTTTAAATGTACCACCTGGAATTAGGACTGTAGACTGAATAGTATCACAACTAAAGTCTGTGCTAATACCAGAGTATCTACCTGTTGAAAATGCTTTATTAACTGTATTACTATCTACTTGTAGGTTACCATCAGCATCAATGTTAAGTCTTCTATCTGTACCACCTGCATCTGACATAATAATACCACCTGCAGTTGGTGTTGAATCTGTTTGTGTTTCTAGTGCTTTTACTGAAAGTGTTGAAGCGTTTGCAGCCGTTACATTGTAACCTATTGCAATAGCTTCGCTTGCAGTTGCGCTTGCGTTCTGTCCGAATGCTAAACCTCTAGTACCTGTAACAGAAGCTGAAGTACCGATTGCTACTTTATCACTACCACCTGATAGGTTAATAGCGTTACCAATACCTACAGATCTATCTGAAGCAGAAATATCTACATCGTCACCGATTACAATACCTTCTGATGAATTAGTAGTTCCGTTAATACCAATTGCAATACCTCTGTTAGCTGATGCAACAGCGCCTGCACCGATGGCAATACTACCTTCTGAACCACCACCATTTGCTGCAGCGTTTTGTCCTATTGCTACAGACTCTTGTCTTGTAGCAGATGCTCCTTCACCTAATGCGATAGAGTAATTACCACTTGCATCTGCAGCAGTTGTTGTTAGTGCAGCCGCAGATTGTAATGTGTCAGTACCTGTACCGTTTACTAGGCCAGCAGCACCTCCACCACCT
>Ga0209165_10000202_pt1 | contig 24606 bp, 23 predicted proteins | sample tdAd001_FD_187122 | JGI IMG/M metagenome (GOLD analysis project Ga0209165, IMG submission 187122) | Marine sediment microbial communities from the Atlantic coast under amendment with organic carbon and nitrate - tdAd00.1 (SPAdes)... | ecosystem: Environmental > Aquatic > Marine > Coastal >... | reverse complement strand
ATGTTTACCTAACCCGCTAAGGTCGATAAATACCGCCCCTAACTACCGTCATCGCTTCGCCATAAGATTTATGGCTGGATAATCGGTGAAAGTTTTTGCGAAGTAAACCGCAGGCGGCGCAGCCGCCGAGGCATTCGCAAAAACTTTCACCGATTATCCAGCCATGGGCGAGTTGGTATAACGATAGTTGTGAACTTAAGTAAGTGCGATTGGGATCAGTCGCGGAAATTATTGAACTGCAGCGGGATTCCGAGGCCCGCATCACGCAGGTTTTGCATTACCTGCTGCAGATCGTCACGCTTCTTTCCGGTTACCCTGAGTTGCTCTCCCTGGATCGCAGCCTGCACCTTGAGCTTGCTGTCCTTGATCAGTTTAACCATCTTGCGCGCCAGGTCCTTGTCCAGTCCCTCCCTGACCGTGACCTGCTGACGTGCACGCTTATTCATTTCGACGATATCGGCGAAATCAAGGCAATCGACGTCGATACCGCGTTTTGACATTTTTTCCTTGAGGATGGGGATCATCTGCTTCACCTGAAATTCAGATTCTGCTTCCAGGATCAAATCGTTAGCGGATTGGGCGATGCTGGCATTGGAGCCTTTGAAATCATAACGGGTGCCGATTTCACGATTAGCCTGGTCAAGCGCATTACTCAATTCATGGTGGTCTACTTCTGAAACAACGTCAAATGAAGGCATCGCATACTCTCGATCAGGGTTTAATGGTTAAGGTATTGAAATTATTGGTGAAATTATAATCCGGGATAGCGAGATTCTGAAATTTATTTTCACCCTTCAAGGCCCTGCCGGCGTAATCATAACGCGCCTGGCTACAGATTTCCCGCAAACCACGCTCAAAGACTTCGATAACACAACCCAGATCCGTGCCCATGGCGTAGCTTACGAAATACTCGGGTTGCCTCGAGCGCAGCGCATTAGTTGCAAACCCAGGCTGGTGACTGTACCGGGATTCGGGATCCTGCAAACCCGATACGTCCAGTTGTAACTCGACAATGCTGGCGGCAGAACGTGCTATCACCAGGATAACCAGGTTGTCCTGGCGCAGCAAAAGCGGCTTATCCGCCACCAGGTTTCTGATTTCAAAACGGTAGGAAGTCTGCACCCGGGATGGCCTGATATCGAATGTGAAGTCGACCAGCACATAAAGCACTGCCAGAACCAGAACAGCGGTGAAAACTTTAAATAACCCCGCGAGTAAATTTGTTTTCAATAATTTGCATACCTGCTGTTCTTGAAGAACTTAAACCTTCAGTTCTACTTCGATTTGTCATCCCGGCGCAGGCCGGGATGACGATGTTCTTTACAGATTCATGACCGCATAGCGGGGTGAGTTGCTCGCAACGGACAAGAATGGTCTCAGAGATGGCCTCCTCGAGATCAAATTGGTACTGTATAGAGCGTCGGTAATATCAACCGACGAGCCTGACCTCTTCCCCGGCCTGTTCACTGCAGTATCGGCTGAGGCAACTAAACAGTTCTTCACCACCGCCCTGCAATCGCCAGCACTGCCTGTCCGCATCATAATCGAAATGAAAGCCCCCCGATCGCGCTGCCACCCATAGCTGTGACAACGGTGTCTGTTTATTGATGATGATCTGGCTGGCGTTGGCAAATTCGAGAGTTAAAATGCCGCCGGCGCTATCGAAATCGATATCGACCCCACAGTCATCGATGGCTTCCTCGATCGCGGTCATGGTGTCTTCAGCGAGTTGGTTGAATTTGGATTCATTCATCGTCACTGGCCTCGAATTCAAGCGACAGCGAGTTGATACAGTAACGCTTGCCAGTGCTGTCGCGTGGGCCATCCTCAAATACATGCCCGAGGTGACATCCGCATTTATCGCACATGGCTTCGACCCGCCGCATGCCAAGACTCGAATCTTCCTGGTAACGAATCACCTGCTCGGTCGTCGGTTTGTCAAACGAAGGCCAGCCAGACCCGGAATCGTACTTGTCCGCGGAAGCGAACAAGGCTTCACCGCAGCATTTGCATAGATAGTTCCCGCTTCGAGGATTGTGATTGTAGTCGCCGCTAAACGGTGGCTCGGTAGCCTTTTCGCGGCATACCCGGTATTCCTCAGCGCTCAACTTGCCGCGCCATTGTTCATCGTCATTCATAAATCTTCTCCACTTGTCAGCAGGTACATTTCCTTGCCGTCGACCAGGTAAATCCAGCCACGTGCGATGCGATAGATAAGCCAGATGGTTACCGCGGCCAACACTGCATAACCAACCAGCAACGGAGCGGTCAATACACCCAGCATCATCCACAGCAACCCATACCAGAAGGTTGCCTGTTGCCATCTGAAGTGTGATTCCAGCCAGCTGCCGCGCACATCGTCCCGCTTGATATAGTTGATAATCAAACCGATGACCGCGGAAACCAGGGTAACAAAAGACAGTGCCTGTAGAATATACACCGTGTAGGTGTATTTTTTGAGCTCGGCCTGCTGTGCTTCGTCAAATATCATATTAGCTACCTAGCAGGCGCTCGAATCCCGCCTGGTCAAGAATCTCGACACCCAGTTCGTCCGCCTTCGCTACCTTCGAACCCGGATTTTCACCGCTGATTACCGCGCTGGTTTTAGCAGACACGCTGCCGCTAACCCTGGCACCACGCGCCTTGAGCAGTTTGGCCGCCTGGTCACGACTAAGACCGTCAAGCGTACCACTAATGACGTAGGTTTTACCTTCCAGGGTTTGCAGCTTCTGCGGGGCTGCATCCTGCCGCGGCCAGCTAACACCCTGCAACAAGATTTTATCGACTATGTCCCTGTTTTTTTCCTGATCGAAGAAGTGGCGAATATTTTCGGCAACCACGGGACCCACGTCTTCCACCTGTTGCAGGACCTCGACATCCGCATCCATCATTGTCTCGATTGCACCAAAGTACCCGGCGAGCGCCTCGGCGGTAGCCTCGCCAACTTCACGAATTCCCAGTGCATAAATAAATCGCGCCAGGGTCGTCTGCTTGCTCTGTTCGAGCGCGTCCAGCAGGTTACGCGCGGACTTTTCCGCCATGCGTTCGAGCCCGGCAAGCTGTTCAAGTGATAAATGATAAAGATCCGCGATAGAATCGATCAATCCCTGCTCCACCATTTGTTCGACCAGCTTATCTCCCAGGCCCTCGATATCCAACGCCTTGCGTGAAGCGTAGTGCTTGATTGCTTCCTTGCGCTGTGCCGCACAAAACAGTCCACCGACACAGCGATAAGCCGCCTGCCCGGCTTGTTGCAGGACCTCCGAATCGCAAACCGGGCAGCGTGTCGGCATGCGGGGTAGTTCTAATTCACCTTCTCGCTGCTGCAGTACGGGTGCTACAACTTCCGGAATCACGTCTCCCGCTCGGCGCACGATGACGATATCACCGATGCGTATATCCTTGCGTTCGACCTCGTCCATATTATGCAAGGTGGCATTACTCACCATGACTCCTCCGACGGCAACTGGTTCAAGCCTTGCCACCGGCGTCAAGGCACCGGTTCTGCCCACCTGGAAGTCGACATCCAGCAAGCGCGTCATTACCTCCTGGGCCGGGAACTTGTAAGCTATTGCCCAGCGCGGCGCACGTGACACGAATCCGGCCTCGCGCTGCAGCTCGGTGTTATCAAGTTTGAATACCACACCGTCGATATCAAAAGCCAGCTCGGCGCGCCGGGCGAGTATGCGCTGATGATAATCAAGGCATCCCGCAATCGAGTCGAGCAGTTCGATCTGCCGACTTATGGGGAAGCCGATATTGCGCAGGTACTGCATTTGATGAAACTGGCTGGCCGGTAATTCGATGCCTTCGCAAAGACCAATTCCATAGCTGCAAAAAGTCAGCGGCCGACTCGCGGTAATACGCGAATCGAGCAACCTCAGACTGCCCGCGGCGGCATTGCGCGGGTTGGCAAATACCTTACCGCCTGCCAGCTGTTGGCTCCGGTTAAGCGCGTCAAAACCTTCGAGTTCCATGTAAACTTCGCCACGGACCTCGATACGTCGAGGTAGATTGTCACCTCTCAGGTGCAACGGTATCGACGCGATAGTGCGTGCGTTGGCGGTTATGTTTTCACCGCTACGACCATCACCCCGGGTTGCCGCTCGCAGCAGGCTACCAGCCTCGTACAGCAGGCTTACCGCAAGTCCATCGAGTTTGGGTTCCGCGCAATAGCCAGGCGCCGAGTCACACTCCAGCTTGTCCTGCAGTCGCCGATCGAAAGCCAACAATTCCGCGTCATCAAAAGCATTGTCAAGCGATAGCATTGCGACTTCATGGGCGACGGTTTCGAAGTGGCTTGCCGGTGCGGAGCCCACACGCTGGGTAGGAGAATCATCTGTAACCAGTTCGGGGAAATCCTGTTCGAGTTGTTGCAGACGACGAAACAGGCGATCGTATGCCTGATCGGTTATCACTGGCGCATCGAGCACATAATAACGGTGGTTATGCTCGTTCAATTCCCGCCTGAGTTGAACCGCCTCGGCTTTGCTGGGTCCGGTGACCGACATCAGCGCTTAAATCTAGCCTGCATATTGCACCAGTAGGCCGGATGCCGGCGCAATGGACGGGTTAAGCCAGTTTTTCACGTATTTCGGTGACATCGCTGATTGTCAGTAGTTCGTAGTTGGGTTTATAAACCTCGATGTTCAACAGACGCACCAGTTCGTCGATTTTTTTCAACATCGACTCATATGCCATACGCGGGCTTTCACAGGAATCCAGATCGATGTAACAATTAAACCCCATGGTAACGAAGTTAAGCTCCTCGATGTCGAGAAAATTACCCGGTTCACTCAGGCTGGCAATCTGAAATGCAAGCTCTCCTTCTTCGTAATACTCGAGCAGACCTGTGGCATTCAGTTCAAGACCTACATGCTGTACCGCGGATTCCGCTTCCTCACCGATTATCAGCCTGAAGTCGCTATGCCTGAGATGATAACTGATTAACTGCCCCTCATCTTTATCGGCAAGCTCCGTCGACAGATAAGTCTCGGGGTCAGGCAATGCAAGCGGAGGCTTCTCGACTTCCATACCCGGATTTATCTGAATTTCATCCAGGATCTCCTCGACTTCGTTATCCTCGAGTATTGTATCCAGATTATTCATCTCGAAGTCTAACTGCTCGTCTTCGACAAATGCCGAATCGACTTCTTCAGGGGTGAAGGTCTCTACCTCGTTACGTTTGCGCAAGCGCGCCTGATGCTGGCCGAACAGATAGATCGCAAGCGCCAGTACCACGGCGATAACTACCAGGACCCATCTAAATGCGACAGCATCCATTATTGAACTCCAGCAAGCGCCACCGCTTCGCCAACATCGACTGATACCAGGCGAGATACACCGGGTTCATGCATGGTAACGCCGTTCAGGCTCTCGGCTATTTCCATGGTTAACTTGTTATGCGTAATAATGATGAATTGCACCCGGGCGGACATCTCCTTGACCATCGCACAGAAACGTCCCACGTTGGCATCGTCGAGTGGCGCATCAACCTCGTCCAGCATACAAAATGGTGAAGGGTTAAGCTCGAAAATTGCGAAAATGAGCGCCACCGCGGTGAGCGCCTTCTCGCCACCAGACAATAATTGCAGGTTGGTAACGCGTTTACCTGGCGGTCTCGCCATGATTTGCACGCCAGTGTTAAGCAAATCGTTTTCGGTCATTTCAAGACGGGCTTCGCCACCGCCAAATAATTTGGGGAAGCGCTCGATCAGGCGACCATTAACCTGCTCGAAGGTTTCCTTGAAACGATCCCTGGTTTCGCGGTCAATTTTCCTGATCGCGCCCTCGAGCGTATCAAGTGCCGAGATCAGATCCTGGTGCTGTGCGTCGAGGTATTGTTTACGCTCAGCCTGCTCCTTATGTTCCTCGATTGCGGCCAGGTTGATCGGCCCCAGGCGATCGATACGATTGTTTAATTTCTCCAGGCGCCGATTCCATTCCTCCAGTTCAGCCTCAGTATCCAGGTTTTGCTGTAACTCCTCGATATCCTGTCCAGACTTTTGCAATTGCTCCTTGATCGTATTGCAGCGAATGTTCGCTTCCTGCAACTGCATGCGCTCCTGTTCGAGTAGATTGCGGGTTTCGTCAACCTGTTGCTGACGAGTATTGCGCTCGGTTTCAAGTTCGCGCTGGCGGTTATCGAGCTCACCAACAGCTTGCTGTGCAAGCGTCAGTTCCTGCTCGTTCTGACTGCGCTGTTGCAACAAACCCTGCAGCTCGGACTCGAGTTCACCGATAGGATCGGTGGCACCATTAATGATGCTATTCAGCTCCTTGATACGTTGATCGAACTGGTCGCTCTGTTGCCTGACACGTTCCACATTGGAACGCGTAGCGAGCTGTTCCGTTTCCAGCGCCTGTTGTTGAATCTGTTGTTGATGCGCATTTTCCCGGGCTTGCTGCAACGCCTCACGGGTTTCGGCAAGTTTTTGTTGCAATTGCGCTTTCTGCTCCTGCAGGCCTTCTTCCAGGGTACTCATTTGCGCGATCTGCTCGAGAAACTCGTTTCGTTTGTTACTATTCGCCAGCAATTCACTGCTATGCCCGGCCTTGACTTCATCGAGTTCTACCAGCTCGGTATGTATTTGCTGACGCCGGTTTTGCACCTGCTCGGCCTGACTTTGCCGGTTACTCAGTTGCTGGCGCAATTCAGATAACTGATGCTGCAGATCAGCCAGAGATTTCTGCCCCTGGTCCCATTCCCGTTCGAGTATCTGCAAACGTTGCCGCTCTCCCTCGTAACGTGATTTCACGACCATCGCCGCCTGGGTTATCTGTTGCAGCTGTGCGCGTACGGATTTGATTTCCTGCGCGCGCTCGAGCATACCCGCATGCTGATCTTCATCACCCAGCTGCAAAATCCAGTTGCCACCAGCCCACAGCCCCTGTGCGGTGACCAGGCTTTCACCCGCCTTCAAGTGGGTTCTTTTTGCACGTAAATCCGCCAGGTCCCTGCACAGGTAAATACCGTCCAGAATCGCCGACAAGTCTACCTCGCATTCGATGTAATCACTGAGTCTTGGCCAATCCCGCGCGCTCGCCAGAGACTGCACCGGGTCACGGTCGAACACCGCCAGGTTGTGGTTGGGCACGAACGCATCGGGGATAGTTTCACCTGCAGAAACACAGTAAGCGCCAAGAAATGGCGACATGACGACTTCAACCGCCTTGCCGATATCGCCCTTGACCTTGAGCATGCTGGTGAGACGCCGACTCGAGTCAATCTTGTTATTCTGCAGCCACTGTTTTACTTCATCGCTGGTTTCAGCGAGCACGTGTTGCTGTAGAGCTTCCAGCGAGCTCAAGCGACCACGCAGAGTCTGCACCTGGTTACGCTTCGTATCCAGCTGATTGGCTGAATCTTCGCTGCCACCACGCAGTTGCTGAATTTCGTCGGCGCGGGCTTGTGCCTGCGCCATGATGGCCGCGTATTCTTCGTTGCTGGCGGCTACGCTAGCTTCGAATTCACTGATTTCACGCACGGCGGCGCTTGCATCAAGATTGTCCAGCTCCTGCTGCAGACGCAGGCGTTGTTGATCAGTGCGCTGAACCTGGCGCTCGATATGCTCGATACCGCGGTTTTCGATTTGTGCGGATTCGTGAACATGGTGGAACTCCCGTCGGAACTGGTCCCAGAGTTCCTGCCATTCCTGCATTTTCTGTTCTGCCTCGTCCTGTGCCTGCTGCTGTTGTTGCAGGTTATCACTACTGGATTCGAGCTCAGGCGAGATGCTGGCGAGTTGCAGTTCCAGTTGCTCCAGTCGGTCACCATCAGTGGTCATTATCTTGCCTGCCTCCTCGATCGATTGCTCGAGACTGGCTAGCTCCTGACGATTGTGCCGGCGCAAATTCTTCTGCATTTCGATAGTCTGCTGCTTGCTCGAAATATCCGCGCCCAGCCGGTAAAACTGGCCTTGAACCTGATTGTGCTGCTCGTTGCCCTCAACCAGCTTTTGTCGCCCCTGTTCGATTTCACGCTCGGTTTCTCGCAAACCTGCGGTGCGCTCTTCCATCCCTGTCTCGACCGTAGTGAGCTTGCGCTTCTGCGAGTCGATTTCCAGATCAAAAACCTGTTTTTGCAATAGCAGGCTCTCGGCTTCGAGGCGACGCTGCTCCTGTTTCAGTCGTTTGTACTTTTCCGCAGTTTTCGACTGACGATCGAGACGTGAGAGTTGTTTGTCGATTTCTTCGATCAGGTCGATCAGGCGATCGAGGTTTTCACGAGTGTGCCGAATCCGGGTTTCGGTTTCGCGCCGCCGCTCCTTGTATTTGGATATGCCCGCCGCTTCTTCCAGGTAAACTCGCAGTTCGTCGGGCTTGGCGTCGATTATCCGGCTCACCATTCCCTGTTCGATAATCGAGTAACTACGCGGCCCCAGCCCGGTACCGAGAAAGATATCGGCAATGTCACGGCGGCGACAACGCGTGTTATTGAGGAAATACTTAGACTGGCCGACACGGGTGGCGACGCGTTTAACCGATATTTCATTGTACTTGGCGTATTCACCCTTGACTCGACCATCTGAATTATCGAACACCAGCTCAACCGAGGCCTGGCCTACAGGTTGCCGCCCGGAGGAACCACTGAAGATAACGTCTTCCATCGACTCACCGCGCAGGTTTCTTGCCGAGGACTCACCCATTACCCAGCGCACCGCGTCGATAACGTTTGATTTGCCGCAGCCGTTCGGACCCACGATACCGGTAAGGCTCGCTGGAAACAGAATTTTGCTTGGATCGACAAACGACTTGAAACCGGCAATTTTGATTTGACTGAGGCGCATTTGAGCGAGAGCATCCAGGGTAATTTTTTGCGGGCCGATTATATCATTTGCAAAACTCCGCAACAGTAATTCCTGCTAAAAAATTGCCTATTCCGTCGGCCCATATATAATTACGCGCCGCGGGGTCAGTAGCCCTGACCGAACTTGCCTAACCTGGGAGACCCCAAATGAGTACTGAAGCCTCCACGACACTGGACAGTTTTACAAATCCAGATCCAGAGCGTGACTACACGATTCATATCGATACGCCTGAGTTCACCTGTTTGTGCCCGCTCACCGGACAGCCCGACTTCGCCAGTATCGAAGTCCAGTACGTACCGGATCAATTGTGCCTGGAATTAAAGGCGCTCAAACTCTATTTCTGGTCTTATCGTGACCAGGGTGCGTTTCATGAGGCCGTTACCAATAAGATCCTGTCGGATCTGGTGGCAGCGATTGACCCGCGTTTCATGCGTGTCAACGCCGAGTTCAATGTGCGTGGTGGCGTTTATACCCGGGTGGTGGTGGAACATCGCGCCAAGGGATGGCAGGCGCCAGAACTGGTCGAACTGGCCTGAGCGCAGCAACTTATGATTGCCGATATCACTACCGGTACGCAGGCCGTCGCACGCGCGCTGCGCCTGCTTAACCAGCCCGGGATACGCGCCTACGTAATAATACCGCTTACCATTAACCTGCTATTGTTTGGCTCCCTGGTATATTACGGGTACAGCGAGTTTCGTCCCTTTGTCGAGTGGCTGATGTCATTCGTACCCGCCATCTTCGATTTTGTCGAGTGGTTCATCTGGCTTTTCTTCGGGGCGCTGGCGGCAATAACCGTATTTTTTGCCTTCACCCCGGTGGCGAATATCGTCGCGGCTCCCTTCAACGCCCTGATGTCAGAAAAAATCGAGGCGCATTTGACCGGAATTCCAGTTTCATCCGATATCAGTTTCACGCGCATGGCGCTGGACGCCATTGGTTCACAATTACGCAAGCTGGTTTACATCCTGCTATGGACGCTGGGCCTGTTCCTGTTCAGCCTGATTCCGGTGGTCAACCTGATTGCACCGGTGCTATGGATAGTGTTTGGTTCGTGGCTGTTATCGCTCGAATACTTCGACTACCCGATGGGCAACCACGACATCGTTTTTAGCGAGGAAAAGCGGCTGTTGCGCGAGCGGCGCGGAATCGCACTCGGATTCGGCGGCGTAGTCATGATCATGACCAGCATTCCGATCATCAATTTCTTCGCCATGCCCGTCGCGGTAGCCGGCGCCACCCTCCTCTGGGTCGAACAGTTCCAGTCCAGTCACGCCCCCAGAAAATCCTGATATCCTTCCAACCCTGAAATAATCTCTTCGAACGGTACTTACTTAAGCTCACAACTATCAATATACCAAACCAGCTATGGCCAGACAATCGGCCGGATAAGCGGTGAAAGTTTTCGCGAATGCCTCGGCGGCTGCGCCGCCTGCGGTTTACTTCGCGAAAACTTTCACCGCTTATCCGGCCTCGAGATTTCTGGCCATGCTGCTGATTTTTTAGCCTTACTTGAGGTTTTGGGTATTAAATGACGATTTATGGGTTAGATGTGGAGGGTTGGCAGGTCTAGTGGTTGGCCGCTTTGGTGGGACTCTGTTGCGGGTAGAATATCGGTGTTTGGCCAGCGTCCGTCGAGCAGTGATTGACCATATTCGGCCATGCCGGCAGCTATTGTGGTGCGCCGGCTGGTCACATGGTCGTAATCCAGGCGATGCCAGCTTACTTTGGCACCGCCAGCGAGCGGATCGATCAGCATGTACCAGCCGTGACTGCCGCCATCATTGGCGGGCATCCCGATGACGCCGGCATTTAACCAGAACCGGTTGTCGATACCCTGTCCGAATGGAATACCGCTATGCCCACCGATAACCGCATCGACTCTCGCTGCCCTGATTTGCGCAAGCTTGCCCGGGGCATCGCTTGACGCAAATACAAATTCGTTGATGCTCGACAAGCTGCCATGTACCACTTTGAAGCCTTTTCCAGCAACTTCGAACTCGATACTGCGCGGTAAATCCTGCATCCAGCGCCGTTGTTCGACACTTACCCGACTATCGGCGTATTGATACCAGGTAATCGCCAGCGCTGAACAACTGCTATCCGTTTCGAACCCGCAACCGCAGTCGGGCTCGCTGAAAGCGAGCGCTTCCTCGCAGTTCCCCATCACCACGTGGATGCCCCATCGTCGAATTAACTCGATTGTCTGCTCAGGCTCAGCACAATAAGCAACCATATCTCCGGTACAGATGATGCGTTCGGCAGGAATCCTGAGCTCGCTGGCACGAGCCTGCAACGCCGTAGTTGCCGCCAGGTTGCTATATGGCCCGCCAAAAACGAGTAGCTTTTTTGCGATACTGCCGAGATTTTTTGTTTCCATGTTATCTTCGAATTGAGTGAATCAATACCATTCTCACCAATCCGCATAATCCAATAGTGTTAACGATCATTAGGACCTTGACCCTGGTTGAAAAGTTCGCATACTTACTCGCGTATTCCTGTAACCGGATAAAAAGTTTGCGCATTCTACTGCTGGTTTCACTGCTATTTTATCTGTCGTCGGTGCAGTCAGAACCACGCCAGCTACTGGTTCCCGGCGGGGTCGCCATCATCAGCCTCGCGCCAGGAGACGATTCCGCTTACAGCTTCCGCGGCAAACCAGTACTGGTGACTCAAATCGGTGGTACGCCCAGCGCGCTGGTTGGTTTGCCATTAAGCCTTCAAGCGGGCGAGCACTACATTGAAAATCGCAGTAGCAGCCAGGTTCGCAAGAAATTTTTCAAGATAAGACAGAAAGAATACAGCACGCAACATATCACGATTAAAGACAAGCGCAAGGTCAACCCCTACGCCAGCGACATGGAGCGCATCCTCGCCGAAAAGAAGCGCAAACAAAAGGCCCGCGTTCACTATTCAAAGGTTGACGTAGATGTTAATTTTCTGACACCGGTCTCCGGCATCAGTACCGGCAGTTTCGGACGCCGCAGGGTCTTCAATGGACAAAAGCGGCGCCCGCATAGCGGAATGGATTTTGCAGCGGCAAAAGGAACTCCGGTGCTTGCACCCAGCGCCGGAAAAGTGATCGAGCTGGGGGACTTTTTCTTCAGCGGCAACATGGTCTACCTCGACCATGGCCAGGGGCTGATTTCGCTGTTCGCTCACCTGGACGAGATTGATGTGGTGCTCGGCGAGCAGGTCAAAAAAGGGCAGGTTGTCGGCAAGGTTGGCGCCACCGGTCGCGCCACCGGGCCACACCTGCACTGGAGCCTGGGATTAAACGGGGCCTGGATCGACCCTGCGTTGTTTCTTCGCGAAGCCGACTAGAAAGTCAGGCGCACTCCGATGTGGATGTTATCGTCGTCCGCATCATAACTACCTTCGTCGTCGGTATCGAATTCCAGGTGTCTGATACCCACGAAGCCGATAGTTCGCGGCAAGATTTCCAGTTGAAAGCCGATCGTATAATCGATGACTTCCTCGGCATCGGCAAAACTGGTAATTTTAGGCGCGTAAAACCCACGCGCATAAACCGCCATCGGCATGGTTCCGGGAATGGTGTAGCGCACTTCACCACCGACGGCAAAGGCGGCGATATCCTGGCTTATGTCATCGAGATGACCCAGGTAAGCCTTAACACCTACGCCGAAAGTTAGCGGGGTATCCTCTGATGGCTGACGCATTTGCACCAGGCTGCCCTGTGCAACTAAATCGCTATCATCGTTGTAAAAAAGACCGAGTGAGAGGTCTGCGCCGCCCCAACCGATCAGGCTTGAGTCTGAATGAAAGGTAAACTGCGCTGTTTCCTTGCTAAGTGCAGCTTCAAAGTCATTGGCGTTTGCTGCGGGGATCAGCACAAGGCCAAGCAGGCAAAAGTAACTGAGTCGAGAAAATTTCATGTCAGAACCGTGGCAAAAAACTGGCGCAATAATAGCACAGGGTTTCGCCGCGATGCGCATGGAAATCGTAATTATTGTATTAGTTTACTTTGTCCAGTTGACGCTGGAAAATTACTGCCCGATACGATTGAACAACGAGGCGATGGGGGCGGGTTCTCTGAGGACCGGGGTATCGAGCCAACGCACAATCGGTGCCCATTGTTCATTGTCGGTCATGTTACGTGAGCCTGGAATTTCCGCTACGCCAACGCCTAGTTCGATCGCCAGGGCGTAAAGCTGGGTGTCGCGAAGACTCGAAATAAACGGAATATCCAGGCTAAACAGGAATTGCTCCAGTGAATGATACATCCGGGTATTCCTGCGCACTCGATTAGCGATCACCGCGAGGCGGATTGATTTTGTCTGTACCTGGCCAGTATTCAACAGGGCTTTGATGAAATCCGAGGTAGCATGAATGTCGATCGGCGACGGTAGCACTGGAATCAGCACCGAGTCATTTTTCTGAAACAGGGTCACAAGTTCACTGACATCGATTCCCGCCGGTGAGTCAATAATAGCGACATCAGTTTCCGGCGGTACGCGCAATTTCCAGGAACGAGTCAATCGATGGTCAGAGTTCTTCGAAGCATCAACCCCGGCGATCGCTGCGTGCTCTGCGGGGCGTCGGTTGATCCAGTCCAGCGAAGAATTTTGAGAATCGTGATCGAACAGGCGCACGGTTTTACCCTTGCGTGCGTAATGCGATGCAATATTGGTGGTGATAGTCGTTTTGCCACACCCGCCCTTGGGGTTGGTTACGAGGATTCTTTGTAAGCCCATAGATCTAAAGTCTATGTCGAAATATCTGATTTTTCTGAACTTTTTCAGTACTTTGACAGCTTTTCGATATATTTACTTAATTCGGTCTCACTTTGTGTGCCTTTTGGAACTCTTTTTATCTGCAAACGGATTGCTCCCCGATTTCAACTCAATCCGTAACGGGGTGCCTTTGAGCTTCAACCTGGTAATAAAAAAGTTACTCAAATAGCGCTGGTAGGAATCGGGCAGGTGTTGGGTCTGGTTACCGTGGATCACGATAATCGGCGGATTGCGCCCACCCTGGTGTGCATAGCGCAACTTCACGCGTCGACCATGGTGCATGGGCGGATTATGTTTGAACACGGCCTCTTCGAGCAAATCGGTCAGGTAGCGGGTATTGAAATCCTTGAACGCCGAGGTATAGGCCTGGTCTACCGAGGCCATCATTTCACCGACCCCGGTACCGTGGCGGGCAGAAATAAAATGCTGCGCGGCAAATGGAACAAAGGTCAACCTGCGCTGCAAAGTACTACGAATTTGATCGCGCTGCTCTCTATCGAGGCCATCCCACTTGTTGATTGCCAACACCAGGGCCCGACCGCCGTTCAACACATATCCCAGCAGAGTCATATCCTGGTCGGTCAAACCATCACTCGCATCGATTACAACAATGACTACATGCGCTTTTTCAATCGCTGCGAGGGCTTTGATTACACTGAATTTTTCGATCGCCTGCTGCACTTTCCCGCGCCGACGAACCCCGGCGGTATCGATCAGGGTATAAGGCTTGCCGTGGCGTTCAAACGGCACTGAAATGGTGTCGCGCGTAGTACCCGGTTGATCAAAGGCGACCACGCGCTCTTCTCCAGCGAGACGATTTATGAGCGTTGATTTACCTACATTAGGGCGTCCGATAACAGCAATCTGAGGACCACCGGTGGTCGCTTCCTGGACCTGCTGCGCGGGGTAGGGTTCGAGTAACTTGTCGAGTAAAACCCCGGTACCTTTTCGGTGGGCGGCGGCAATAACATCCACGTGTTCGAAGCCGAGGGCGAAAAATTCGGCCTGCACCTGCTGTGGATTGAAACCATCTACCTTGTTTACAACGACATGGCAGGACTTTCCCGATTTACGCACCAGATCGGCGATGACTCGATCACCCGTGGTAAGGCCATCATGTGCATCCACCAGCAAAATTATTTCATCGGCCTCGTCCATGGCCTGGCGAGTTTGCCGCGCCATCAAATCGTCCAGGTCCTGTTTCTCGCCGCTCAAGCCGCCGGTATCGACCACGATAAACTTTTTTTCGGCACGCTCACCCACGCCGTACTGTCGATCCCGGGTCAAACCCGGTTCATTCGCAACTATTGCGTCGCGGCTGCGGGTAAACACATTGAACAAGGTAGATTTGCCGACATTGGGACGACCAATCAAGGCGATGACCGGAATCATTGGCGCTGTGAAACAGAGGCAAGCAGACCTTGTCTATCGAGCGTAATCACCGAGTTCTGCCAGGTGACTGGCTGTACGTAATTACGTGTATAAGAAGTTCGAATTCTACCAAGTAGCGTCCCTTCCCCTTTGGAAAACCAGTGCAGATAGCCGTCCAGGTCGGCAACTACCAGATTGCTGCCGAAAATAGCCGGGGCGGTGATTTTACGGGCATGCAGCACGTCCTGTTTCCAGAAAGCCGTGCCGGTACGACGATCGATCGACCACAAATGGCTATTGTCAGCACTCAGATAAAGTGCATCGTCATCAATCGCAATCGACTGGTAGGTGGAAAACTCACGCGACCACAGTAAATCCCCGCTAACCGCCTGTATCGCCGCTAAGCGACCCTGGAAAGAAGCCACGTAGATAACACCGTCGCGGATGAGAAAGTTACCATCCACATCGACCAGGCGTTCAATTTCAGTGCGCCCGCCAGGAACACTGATGGTTGATTCCCACCTGATTTTCCCGTTAGCGCGGTCGTAAGCAATCAGTTTGCCATCGTCGAAACCAGCGAACACCAGCTCTCCGTAAACCAGTGGTTCGCTATTACCTGTTAGTGATAACGCCGGTACGCGACGTGACACCACCCACTGCTCATTGCCGTCTACCAGCGCCAGGCTGCGGAGCTTGCCGTCAACGCTGCGTACAAACAACTGGTCATTATCGATCACAGGAGTCGCACGGATCTCGCTTACAATACGAGTTTTCCAGACCAGTTCCAACTCCTCGTCAGATTCCCGGTAGGCGACGATATCTCCGTCCCGAGAAGTCGCTATGAAAATCTGACCGTTCCCGGCAAGCCCGGTAATCGGCGTCAGCTCTGTATCGAATTTCCACAGTTTGCGGCCCTTCTCCAGATCGATGCGGACTATGGTGCCACCGGTATCGATGCTGTAGACGCTGTTGCCAAGTATCAATGGTCGCAGTCGATAAGACGCCCTGTTCTTCTCAGCCAGGGTTTCAAGCGCCCAGTTAAGCTGCAGGGGGACATTATATTCGATAGTGGTCAATTCTGCCGGAGGGTCGGCATTATCCTTTTTGCCTCCGCATGCAGCGAGCAAGACAGGTAAAACTATCGCAGTTAAGATGCGAGCAGATTTCAACTATTACTCCCAAGGTCATTCAGTTTCTGCCGCAGAAAATCCGCATTGGCAGGTTTTGGTTCGGCCAACTGGGCTTTGCGGTAGGCTTCGATTGCCTCGGCATTCTTGCCCTGCAGGGTTAATATATCACCTCGAAGTTCATTGCTAAGCGCTGCAAACTCATCCGGGAATTCAACCGCTAACGTGGTCAATGCCTGATCATATTGCCCGCTCTGCAGTTGCACTGCGGCCAGCCGCGTACGCGCCACATATGCTAGCGGCCGTTGCGCGGCGCTACCCACAACCTGCTGCAAGGCAGCCTCGGCTTGCTCGAACTCGGCATTGGCGGCATGATTCCGAGCAAGCGCCAAATGTGCCATCAGCGCGTAATCTGTCGATGCGTGATCAGCTATCAGAATATCAGCCTGCTGCTGCAAACCTTCACCATCGTCAGCTGCAAGCGCGTCGACCATTTGCGTGAAATGACTGGAAGCCTTTGCTGCCGTGGTCTCCTGAACGTGCACCCAATAGTTATAACCACCGATTCCGCCAACACCGATGACGATGCCAAAAACGATCGATAGCCCATTCTCTTTTAACCAGGCTTTTAGTTTTTCGACCTGTTCTTCTTCGGTTTCCATTTACATCCTCTCGTTTAAATCAGTAAAGATGCCAGTTGCGCAACGATATCTGATTGCAAAATATCAGTTTGCGCCTTTTCTTCACGCAAAAATTTAACTGCTATAGTCCCGGCTTCAATTTCAGTCTCGCCCAGTATCAACGCGATTCGAGCTCCCGACTTATCGGCCTTGCGCATTTGGCTTTTAAAGCTGCCTGCGCCTGCATGTACTACCAGTTCGAGTCGCGGCATATGGTCGCGTATGGCTTCAGCAATCTGCTGGGCCCTGGCGACACAATTTTCGCCACGCATCGCCAGGTAAACATCACAACCCGGATCACTGGCCGCACCACCCTGGTCCACTATCATCGATACCAGCCGTTCGCAACCCATCGAAAAACCCGCGGCATAATTCGATTTGCCTCCAAGCTGTTCCACGAGGCCATCATAACGACCACCCGCGCACACCGTGCCTTGCGCACCCAGGGTTTCAGTCACCCATTCGAATACTGTATGGCAATAGTAATCCAGTCCACGTACCAGGCGCCGGTTTACCTGGTATGAGACCCCGGTCTGATCGAGAATATCCTTTAGCTGCTCAAAGTGTTCACTCGATTCCTGGTCGAGACTATCCTGCAAACCCGGCCCGGCCTCGATCAATGCCTGCAGATCAGGGTTCTTGCTATCCAGAATTCGCAGTGGATTGGATTCAAGGCGCCGCTGACTATCTGCGTCCAGCTGCTGGTAGTGATCACGAAAATACTCAACCAGAATGGCACGATAATTTTGCCGGCAACTACTGCTTCCCAGACTATTAATCTGCAGGTCTATATCATTGAGACCCAGGCGCTTCCAGAAGCGAGCCGCGAGCAGAATTAACTCGGCCTCGATATCGGCACCCGCTACGCCAAAGGCTTCGGCCCCAAGCTGGTGAAACTGCCGGTAACGTCCCTTTTGCGGACGTTCATGACGAAACATCGGCCCGCAATACCAGAGCCTTTGCTGTTGATCCTGTAGCAGGCCGGCCTGTAGACCGGCACGCACCACACTCGCGGTATTTTCAGGACGCAAGCTGAGACTGTCGCCATTACGATCCTCGAAGCTGTACATTTCCTTCTCGACGATATCGGTGACGGTACCGATAGAACGTGCGAACAACGCCGTCTTCTCTACGATGGGCGTACGAATCTGGCGGTAGCCGTAAGATTCAGCGAGAGATCGATACTCATCCTCCAACTGGTTCCAGGCAGGCATTTGGGCTGGCAGAATGTCGTGCATTCCGCGAATGACCTGAAATTGATTTGCCACCTGCTACCCCGCTCTACCTACCTAATTTTAAGGAGTGCGGTATTGTCGTCACGAATTCTGGGCGCAACTTCGATTTCCTCGCCGTTGAACATGATTTCGACGCCATGGCCATTGCCGAGGAAAACTGTAAACGGCGCCTGGCCCATCAATTCCACCGACCTGTCCGCACGCAGTAAATCATAAACCAGCTGGTAAGAGGCGGCGTCTTTTATATCCGCCCAGGTATCGGCATGAACAATTATTTTCAACTTATCCGAACCGACAGGTGCGATACGAGAAGGTGCTTTACGCGTACCCTGTTCAGTTTGCAGCGACCCACTCACCGCTGCGACAACTTCACTCTGTGCATCTTCACTCTGTGCAACTTCACTCTCTGTAATTTCGACTTCTACGACCTCGGCTGCGTCGACCTGACCTTCTGCATCTTCACCGCCTGCAACTTCTTCTACAACTTCGTCTTCTACAACCTCGTCTTCTGCAACCTCGTCTTCTGCAACTTCGCCTTCCACGACTTCGGTTTCTACCGCAGATGACTCCTGCACAGTCGTGGTTGTAGCAGGTTCAACTTCTGTTGCCGTGACCGATTCAACCGAGGATTCACCCGCCTCACCAGTTTCGCCTGCTTCGACCGAAACCGCCTCGATTTCACTACTCACTACTTCGGCATCGGATGTGGCAGGCGCTGCAAGACCGGAAGACTGCGAGTCCAGTGAAATGGGCGCTTCGTCATTTTGTTCCTGGTTCCACCACCAGGTCGCGAGTGAAACTCCAATCACTAATACGACAATATAAGTTGTCCATTTAATACGCGGATCTGTAGCCGACAATTCAGACGTCGTGTTACTGGTCGAGGAGATCGGTGGATCCTCTTCCGAGTAAAAGTCAATGTACTGATCTATCATATCGTCTTCATCCAGCGAAACGATACGCGCATAGGCTCGCAGATAACCCTTGACGAAAATCGGAGCGGTAATTACTTCGAATTCGTTATTCTCGATTGCCTTCAGGATATTGGCGCTCAGGTGCATGCGGCCAGCGACATCATCAAGCGATAAACCCTGCTGAATCCGTGCCGCCTGCAAACGGTCGCCCGGGCCGGTCCCGCTTGACCGCTGCTCATTCTTCGGTTGTTCGTCTACACCAGGCATGCTACTGAATCGCCAACCATTCTTTGTATTCCTTCGAATCGGGGAAGTCCGTCGCCAGTCGTTGCGCCAGCTCTGCAACATTACCATCACCATCCAGTTGGAGGGTATTTCTAATGGTCAGCCACAGGCTTCTCGCTGTCGGCCTGGCAACCAGATATAAATGATCCAGATATGGCTTGGCGCCGGCGTAATCGCCCTCCTGGAAAAGCGCGCCTGCCATCGCCAGCAGGGCCGGACCAAAATCACTTTTCGCCGCAATCGCCTTGCGCAAATAATCCTTCGCCTGCTCTCTCTCATCCGCTTCACCAAGTTCCAGCAAACAAATTGCCGCATTGGTATAGGCAAATTCGGGAGTTCTATACAACGGATTCTTGAGCGCCTGCATAAAATACTTTTCAGATTCTAGTTGGCGATCATTACGACACAGAAAGGCGCCGTAATTATTAGCCGCTTGCGAATTCTTCGGGTCCAGCGTAGTTGCCTTCTTGTAATGGTACTCGGCCTTGTCTTTTTGCAGCAATCGATCCTGCAGGATAGCGTAAGCATTGTGTGCCGGGGCGGAGTTCGGGTCCTGGTCTATCGCCTTGGTCAGTTTCTCACTGGCGAGTTCGAGATTGTTTTGCTGCATGTAACCCATTCCCAGTTGCACATTGACCGCACTGGCCTTTTCTCCCTGACTTGGTCCGGGGTTTACCGGCACACAGGCCTGCAGTAATCCCAGTAAAAACAGCAAAGGAACAATTTTATCAATGCGCAAGAGTCACCCCTTTGATTTCATTCAGGCCAAGCTGATACTTTTCGCTACGACGACTACGATCATGGAAGGAGCCGACTAGTTGACCGCAGGCGGCATCGATATCATCCCCCCGTGCACGTCTGGTTACGGTCACAATACCCTTGCCAGCGGTGTAATCACGGAATCGATCTATCGCGTCCTGCTCAGAGCAGCGGTAAATTGCGTGGGGATAGGGATTGAAAGGAATCAGGTTCAATTTGCAGGGAATGCTTCCGATCAGTGCAACCAGTTGGCGCGCATGCTCGAGACTGTCGTTGACACCATCCAGCATGACGTACTCGAAAGTTATCTTGCGACTCTTGTATCCGTCTATATAACTGTGGCATGCGCGCATTAATTCCGCGATGGGGTACTTGCGGTTTATGGGCACCAGTTGATTGCGCAAGCGATCGTTCGGCGCATGTAGCGACACTGCCAGCGCGACATCGGTTACCTGCACCAGCTTTTCCATCGCCGGCACCACGCCAGCGGTACTTATCGTGACTCGCCGCTTGCTCAGCGCGTAACCAAAGTCATCGCACATGGTATCGACCGCTGCGATTACCGCGTCAAAATTAAGCAGCGGCTCGCCCATGCCCATCATCACCACGTTGGTAACACCCTGCTGGTAGCCTTCGGCGAGCAGGCAGTGATGCGCAAAATGCAGTTGGGCAATGATTTCCGCGGTACTCAGATTGCGATTGAACCCCTGCTTTGCGGTCGAGCAGAAACTGCAGTTCAAGGTACAGCCCAATTGTGAAGACACGCACAAGGTCATACGCGACTTTTCCGGAATTAATACACACTCGATCGCATTGTCACTATCGTCAACACTCAGCAACCACTTGCGAGTACCATCGGCCGAGCGTTGTTGAGTGATTATTTTCGGCAGCTCGACGCAACAGTTCGCGCTTAAAAACTCGCGCAGGGTTTTTGACATATCCGTCATCAGGGAGAAATCGGTGACCCCGCGCTGATGTACCCATTGCATCAACTGGCGGGCACGAAACGGTTTCTCTCCATTGGAGACAAAAAATGTCTCGAGCGCTGCTCGATTGAAATCAAGTAAATTAATCTTTTCAGTCGTTGACATCGGATTAGGTTCGGATACCCTGGCTCGGCCAAAATGCTTCCCGGGCATGGATAGCCTGCCGGGTTAATCGGCGAATTTTACGCATAAATCAGGCTCAGTTGAAGTGAAATGCTTGCTCATATCAAGTATTCGAGCTGTTTTACCATGTTTTCACCGTAAAACTGCTTGTTAGGCCCCTGCAGCCGGATATAATTCGCGTTTTCGCTGGCTTGATAAAACCTTGAGACAACATGATTTTTGCTGAAACCCGAGGCAATGATGGCACCCATAATGCACGCGTGAGCTTCGCTGCCGCGTTGCTGTCACCGATCGCCTCGTATGGTGGAATTTACAGCCCCGAGTCGATGCCGCCAATCGGTCCTGATTTCCTCGAGCGACACCTACAGAGCTCCTATAAGCAACTGGCACTGGCCTTGTTGCAGCACCTCGATATCGATATCGAGGCGGAAGTTCTGTCCCGGGCGCTCGATCTGTACGATCGATTCGACGATTCTTCCGATCCGGTGCCGGTAGTCAAGCTCGAAGAAAAACTGTTTGTCTGCGAGCTTTACCATGGCCCGACCCGCGCCTTCAAAGATATGGCACTACAGCCTTTTGGCCTGGTTTTATCCGAGCTGGCGCAACAACAGAATCGGCAGTACCTGATCTTGACGGCGACCAGTGGTGATACTGGTCCGGCAGCGCTGGAGACATTCCGCGATCGCGCCAATATCCGCGTTGTCTGCCTGTACCCGGATGGTGGCACCTCGGATGTCCAGCGCCTGCAAATGGTTACCGAGGATGCGGCAAATCTCAAGGTGATTGGTATTCATGGCAACTTTGACGATGCCCAGACGGCGCTTAAGTCTTTACTTTCTTCGAAAACACTCAAGCAGCGCCTGGAGCAACTGGAGATATCTCTGTCGGCGGCCAACTCGGTGAATTTCGGGCGCATAATTTTTCAGATGCTATACCATTTTCACTGCTACCTGGCACTGCTGCGCCAAGGTGAGATCGAGCCCGGTGACGAGATCGTACTGCATATTCCCAGCGGTAATTTTGGCAATGCACTCGGTGCCTATTATGCGCGCCGTCTCGGTTTGCCGATCTCAAAAATTGTCATTGTATCCAACGCCAATAACGTGCTCACGGAATGGGTTCATAGCGGGTGTTACGACCTGAGTAAACGCAACCTGATTGCGACGACTTCTCCGGCGATGGATATCCTCAAATCTTCGAACGTGGAACGCGTGTTATTCGACCTGTTTGGTGCGGCTCGCACACGTGACCTGATGCAGCAACTCGATGCCGATGGTTGTTACCAGCTCGATCAGCATGAGCATCAACAGATAAGCGAAATATTTGCCGCTGATTTTTGTTCGGATGACGAGGGCAGGCAATACATACGACAGGCCTTCGAGCAGGGTTACCTGGTGGACCCACACACTGCCACCTGCTTCAAGACCTGCAGATCAAGCGAGTTCAAAGACCAGGTAAACATCATCTACTCGACCGCAGAATGGACCAAATTCGCCCCGGTAATCGATAACGCGATAAACGCTAGCACAGCGGACTCCGATCAGGCCGCTTTAGAGTCGGTCGCGAAAGCGGCCGCTATCGAGGTACCCGAAGTCATCGCGAAACTGTTTGTCAAATCTGTTGCCCACCCAACGGTGGTCGAACAATCGGCTATCGAAGCAGAAATACTCAAGTTCCTCGAAACGGGCAACTAGGTTTCCGGGCCTGTCACCGTGGGAGCTGCATTACCAGGCAACTGGCGCTGTCCGGGCAAAGCGCCGAGAATTGCCGGGTTTGCGCAATCGCAATGGGGACTTCGGCGCGTGACAGCGGGGTAAACCCCAGCTTCTGGAAATAGGGCCCTGCAGTCTCGGTTAGCAAATACACGGCCCGCCTGCCCTCGGATTCGGCCAGACTGATCAGGTACTCGGAGATTTTCCGCGCCAGACCGGATGCCCGGTATTGCTCCATGACCACGACAGAGCGCAACAGCGCATAATCTGCGGCCGGCTCAAGCCCGCCGGCGGCGATCAGTGTATCGCTATCGAAAATTCCATAAAAATTGTGTGCCTGCTCGGCACAATCCTGCGTGGGCAAATGATTGCGGCACAACAGATCTTCGAGTTGAGCCAGGTTACCGGGTTGCAGCCTGACTATCGAGCCGACAGGCATGATGCCGTCTCTACCGGCCTGACTGGCAGGTTAATCACCATCCAGGGTCTCGACACGGATGCGATGCACCTCGCCATGGACTGCATCGAGATTGGTAATCGCTGCCATAGCGTCGTCCATTTGCTGCTCGCGGATTTTTTGCGTGAGCATGATAATCGTCGCCCGGGTCACCCCGGTTTCGGGTTCCTTCTGCAAGATCGCCTCGATTGAAATATCCTTATCACCCATAATGCGGGTTATCTCAGCCATCACGCCGGGGCGATCATCGACCCGCATACGTAAATAATAAGCAGTTTCGATCTCGGTCATGGGCAGGATCGGAATATCGACAATTTGATCCGGCTGAAAGGCCAGGTGCGGCACTCGATTTTGCGCATCGGTAGTGATCGTGCGTGCTACATCGATAATATCGGCAATCACGGCAGACGCGGTAGGATCGGCTCCAGCCCCGGCACCATAGTAAAGCGACGGCCCCAGTTTGTCGGCCTGTACCAATACCGCATTCATCACGCCATCGACATTGGCAATCAGCCTTTTCTCGGGAATCAGGGTCGGATGTACGCGCATTTCGATACCCTTTTCTGTGCGTCTTGCGACACCAAGATGCTTGATGCGATAACCCAGCTGGCCGGCATAGACCACGTCCTCAGTGGAGATATTACTGATGCCCTCGGTGTAAACTGCATCGAATTGCAGCGGGATACCAAATGCAATTGATGACAGAATACAAAGCTTATGCGCCGCATCGATACCTTCGACATCAAAGGTTGGATCCGCTTCGGCATAGCCTAGTTCCTGCGCCTCGCGCAATACCTCGTCAAAATCACGACCCTTGTCACGCATTTCGGTGAGGATGAAATTACCAGTGCCATTGATGATACCGGCGACCAATTCGATATGATTGGCGCTCAGGCCTTCGCGAATCGATTTAATAATCGGAATGCCACCCGCGACAGCGGCTTCAAACACGACATTGACTCCCTGGCGTTGGGCCGCGGCAAAGATTTCATTACCGTGGAGCGCGATTAAAGCCTTGTTGGCGGTAACCACGTGTTTACCGTTCTCAATTGCCTGCATCACCAGCTCCAGTGCAGGCAGGTAACCGCCAATGAGTTCAATCACGATATCGACTGCTGGATTATTAACCACCTCGAAAGGATCGCTGACAAGGCTGATGTCACCGCTACCGGATGGCAGGCCAGCACTAACGTCACGCCGCGAGGCCTGAATAATTTCAATACTGCGCCCTGCGCGCCGTGCTATTTCGGCGGCATTATTTTTTAACACCATGGCAGTGCTGGCACCAACGGTACCAACACCAAGCAAACCCAGTTTTACCGGTTTCAATCCAAGTCTCCAGAAGTCGTCGCAGAGGATTTTCGAACGCGCAACCTTAAGAAATGTATACCCG
>Ga0209165_10000200_pt1 | contig 24773 bp, 21 predicted proteins | sample tdAd001_FD_187122 | JGI IMG/M metagenome (GOLD analysis project Ga0209165, IMG submission 187122) | Marine sediment microbial communities from the Atlantic coast under amendment with organic carbon and nitrate - tdAd00.1 (SPAdes)... | ecosystem: Environmental > Aquatic > Marine > Coastal >... | reverse complement strand
CTGCTGCTACTCGACACCACCGGCGCTTATCATCGCGAGGTCGAACGCGGTACTTCAAAATCGGAGGCAGCAATCATGACCCCGTTGATGCGCTTACAGAATCCCGACTACACCAAAATTCTCATCACAACGCTGGCCGAAACAACGCCAGTCGCGGAAGCCGCAAAACTGCAGGATGATCTCAGACGAGCAGGCATCAATCCCTACGCCTGGGTGATCAATCAGAGCCTTGCGGTTTCAAAAACCCGTGATCCCCTGCTATTGCAGCGCAGCGAGTCAGAGCTTGAGCTGATCGACAAAGTCCAGACTACGCTTGCCGACAAAATGGTGGTGGTTCCCTGGATGGTGGATAGCCCTGTCGGTAGCGTCGGTCTCGAAGCATTGATTCACCAGGGATCGGATACTGAAACCCTGCAAATGGATGGAAGACGATAGGAGAAATGGTGTCGCAGGGGTTGTGATGCGGCACCTTTTACTATCGTCTAGGCGTCTTCGTTCTTTTTTGATTTCACTTTACCCCGGGAACGAGGGTCAAGTTGAGAGATGGCGGTGGAACTGGCCGGCATGTTCACGAAAGCGACATGTTTATCAACCGGTACGGAAGTTCGTTTGCCCATGCGGTAAAGCGCAAAGATTACGAATACAAGACAGAACAGGATGGTGTGAATAAAAAGCCCCTCGGGGCCCAGCACATCCATCGCAAAACTTCCCGTGATGGGGCCGATCGCCATGCCCACGGCAAAAGCCAGCATCAGGGTCGCGCACAACGGCACCATCTGTTTTGATGAAGTGTAATCGCCGGCGTGAGCCAGGATGATGGGATAAATCGACATCGCAAAGCCACCCAGAACCCCGACAAGGATGATATACACCCATAGCGGCATGGTTGGCATAAATACAATGATCGCGGAGAACATTGCCATCATCAGCATGCCGAAAATCATGACCTTGCGCCGGTCGCGTTTGTCCGAGGCCCAACCCATCGGCCATTGCAGCGCGAGCGCACCGACCTGCAAGGCCGCACTGAGCATTACGGCGCCCGAAATCTCCAGCCCTATTTCAACCCCGTAGATCGCGATCAGATTGTTCATCGGGCTGTTGGTCATGCCCAGGCACATACAGCCAACCACCGCCAGCGGGGTTGTCTGGTAAACTTTTTTGAGCGTCATTCGCTCTTTCAATGGTGGCGTAGGGTTACCACCCTCACGCAGTGCGACCGGTAACAGCGAGAGTGAAAACAGCGCACTGACCAACATGAAATGCCAGTTTCCGCTGATCGCCGCAAAGGTAAACACCAGTGGCCCCAGGGCCTGAGCCATCTTGTAAAAAATCATGTAGACAGCCATTACGCGCCCACGCACCGAAGCTTCGGTTTCACCGGAAATCCAGCTGTCAGAAATAGTCAGCAGCCCGGCAAAACAGATCCCGGATAAAAGTCGCGCGCTGGTCCACAACGCCAGATCTGTATCGATAGCGAGTGCCAGTGTCAGGGCCGACAATACTGTCGCGAAACAGGCAAAGGCACGAATATGGCCGATGCGCAAAATCAGGCGTGGCGCATATATGCAGCCCAGAAAAAAGCCGGTTGCAAAACCGGCGGACATGATGCCAATTTCTGTCGTGCTAAACCCTGCTTCCTGCATGCGCAACGGCAGCAGGACCGACATCAGACCCATACCGCCTTGCAGGAAAACAATGCCGGTAATAATTGCGCCAACAGCGGTATAAGGATTCATGTACGAAGCTTACTGCAAGTTAGCAAAAGGGTTGATGAATTTTTTCGATTGCACTAAACGGTCGAGCTGCGCGGCAAATAACTTATTCAACGGTTGGCTAATTCGATAATCCAACTTGCCACCATGGCACTCGCCTGTCTACCGCTGGACCGGGGCGGTTGCCGTAAATAGTAATCTGCGTGGAGATAAAATGGTTCTGCAAAAACTTCAACCAACTCCCCGGATTGCAGGTAGCGATCAATGAATGGACGCCTGCCCAGCATAACTCCATCGCCGCGCAATGCGGCTTCGATTGCGATCAACGAACCGTCCACCGACAATCCACGCGGTACATCAACTTCGTTCAACCGGTGGCTGCGAAACCATCGGTGCCAGTCATCGTCGTAACCAAGCACATGAATCAACTCATGCGTAAGCACATCGGCCGGCTGCTCCAGATGTGAACCATCTGTAAACAGATTTGGCGAGCAGACGGGGGTGATCGTCGAAGTCAACAGTTTCTGCGCATAGGGGTCGGTGACAGATTCCCGCTGGATGAATATTTCCAGATCCGAGGTAGGGAATTTAGTATCGTCATGGGTTTGGTCGAGCGTGTTGATGCGCAGATCGATATTGGGATGGAGCTTGTGTAGAAGCCCTATTTCTGGCGCCAGCCACAGGGTCGCTACTACCGAAGTACAACGCAGGGTAACGGTCTGATTTTGTCTGTCCGGAAACAACTGATCGGTTATCGAATCGAGTCGATCCAGAGCCCTGTGAACGCCTTCAAGGTAAGCCTGCCCGGTACTGGTCAAGGATAAGCGGCGGTGGTGCCTGACAAACAGGGGGGTGTTCAGATAAGCCTCCAATTGGCGCATCTGCTGACTAACTGCCGCCTGCGATATGCTGAGATCCTCCGCGGCCCGGGAAAAACTCAGGCGTCGGCCGGCTGTCTCGAAGGTACGTAAAATATTGAGTCGGGGACGTCTCAAGAGTCGATATTTCGAATAAGATTTACTTATAGATAGTCGCAGTTTTTATTGTTTGACGCAAGCTGCGCTGTTGCTAGAGTTCGTGCAGGCACGGCAACCTCCGGATACCGGCACCATGAACTACTTTTCTTATCTGACGGATGACGATATCCGCTATGTACACGAGTCTTCTCTCGAAATTCTCGAGGAAGTTGGCCTGCTGGTACGCAACGAAAAAGCGAGGAAGCGCTTCGCCGAGCACGGCGCAATAGTAGATCACGACACCGAGATAGTGCGCATACCTTCAACAGTGGCCGAAAAATACCGCTTACTGGTGCCGCCGACGATCACCCTGCGCGGTCGCGACCCCGCCTACGACGTTACCTTTCCGCGCAAGCTGCCGATTATCGCAACCGCAAGCTCGGCACCGGATATTGTCGACCCTGTGACCGGCGTGACACGTCGTTCGAAATCCGATGATATTGCGCGTATCGCGCATCTGGTAAACGAATTACCCGGTTTCGACCTGTTTTCGATATCGACACTCGCCGACGATGCCCCCAAAGACCAGTTCAGCCTGACCCGTTTCTACGCGGCACTGAAGAATTGCGTCAAACCAGTTCGGACCTCGGTTTACAATATCCGAGAAGCCGAACAGGTGATCAAACTGGGCGAACTCATTGCCGGTTCGAAAGAGGCCTTCTGGGAGCGCCCGTTTATCAATTTCGGCTACTGCTCGATCGTCTCGCCCCTGACCATGGATTTCGACAGCACCGATACGTTGATGTACTTTGCCGAAAAAGGCATCACCGCTTACGGCACGATCGCGCCGATGGGTGGTCTCAGTACACCATTGACGCTATCCGGCATGTTGGTCACGATGAATGCCGAATGGCTCGCAGCCGCGACACTGGCACAGATGTCCAGGGCTGGCACGGCTCAAATCTATAACTTCCTACCCGTGTTTGCCGACATGCGCGATGGTGCCTATGCACCGGGCGCAATCGAAATCGGCATGATGAATTCAGCTGTTTGTCAGATGGCGCGCTTTTACAATGTCCCCGCCGGTGGCTATCTGGGTTTAACGAATTCCAAGGTTGCCGATGCCCAGGCTGGTTTCGAAAAAGGCATGTCACCGCTTATGGGTGCTTTGTCCGGTGCTGATTTCATCGTCATGGGCGGACTGCAGGACGCACTGATGTCCTTCGATTTCGGCCAGGCCGCAATCGATAATGAAATTGCGATGATGATCAAGCGAGTGCGTAAAGGATTCGATTTTTCCAAAGAGTCCGCCTCGTTACAAGAGATCAAGGATACCGGCCCCGCAGGCATGTTCGCGGCCAACCCGGCAACCCTGGAACGCATGCATACGTCCACCTTCATGCCCGAGCTGGCAGACCGCAAACTGCGCGAGCACTGGGAACTGGAGGGCAGTTCGACGATTCATCAGCGCGCTATGAACAAGGTATTCGATATTCTTTCGACACCAAATGCTGCCGCGTTTGACGCTGATGTCGATGCTCGCATCCGTAGAGAATTCGACGGAATGGTCGCAGGTGACGCCATGCTTCAGGAAGGCTGGAAGAGAATAGATATTGGCAGCAAAGTTCCGCTGCGTGAGCGACGCCCGAATCGTCGGCGACAAAGAAAGACTGGCTAAGCAACCTAAAATTCACCTCTACAGGATTTCGTCATGGCGGCATCACTTCCTGGCAGCGCGCGTATCGTCATCATCGGCGGCGGCGTTATCGGCACCAGCATTGCGTATCACCTGACCCGCTCGGGTGAAAAGGATGTGGTGTTGCTGGAAAAGTCACATCTGACCGAAGGCGCGACCTGGCATGCAGCCGGGCTGGTTGGACAATTTCGCTCACAACAGAACCTGATGAGCCTGATGAACGACAGTGTCAAACTGTTCGACGGGTTGGCCCAAGAAACCGGTCAGGAAATCGACTGGCACAAATTTGGCAGCCTCAGGCTCGCGCAAACCGAGGAACGCTGGAAGGAGTTGCTCAAGTCTTATTCGGCCGCACAGGCGGTTGGATTCGAGATGAACCTGTTGACACCAAACGAGGCGCGTGAGGTTTATCCGCTCATCGAAACCAGGGATTTAGTCGGTGCGGCTTTCATCCCGGCCGACGGATACATCGACCCGAATAGTCTGACCCAGGCCTATGCCAGGGGCATCCGCGCCAATGGCGGCAGTATCTTCGAAGGCGTGATGGTCACCGATTTGTTACGCACCGGCGATCGCATTACCCATGTCGTTACCGAACAGGGAAATATCGAAGCGGAAACCGTGGTCAATGCCGCGGGGCTCTGGGCACGCCAGGTGGGCTGGATGGCGGGCGTGGAAATCCCCGCGGGAGTGGTCGAGCATCAATACCTGGTGACCGAAAAATCTGACCTGATTCCTGATGGTCTACCGGCACTACGCGATCCGGACGGTGGATTCTATGCAAAACCGGAACCGGGCGCGCTTGCCATCGGCGGGTGGGAGAGGCAAACCAACAAGGTCAATCCGAAGGAAGGTTTCCCGTGGCAAAACGAACGCTTTCTGTTTGACGGCGATATGGATCGCCTGGAAGAGTTTTTCGAACCGGCGATGCAACGTATTCCGCTTCTCGGCGACCTCGGCATGCGTACCATCGTCAATGGCCCGATACCCATATCGCCCGACGGTGAACCCATCATGGGACCCGTTCCAGGGTTGAGCAATTTCTTCAGCGCCTGCGCATTTACCTCCGGAATCGCCGCCTCGGGAGGGGCTGGCAAAGCAGTGGCGAACTGGATTCTGGAAGGCGATCCGGGGCTCGATCTATGGCCATTCGACATTCGCCGCTTCGGACCCCTGCACGCCGGCCATCGTTTCCTGCATGACCGCGCAGTGGAAAGCTATAGCAAGTACTACGCGATCCACTGGCCAGGAGAAGAACTCGAATCAGCCCGTGGCGTACGCCGCAGTCCACTTTATCAAACCCTGAAAGACCAGGGCGCGGTGTTCGGCTCGAAGTTCGGCTGGGAGCGCGCCAACTGGTTCGCCCAGGGTGATATCCCGCCACAGGATGTTCTCGGTTTCGACCGGCCACAACAGGACATCACCATCGGTCGCGAGCACCGGGCCGCGCGTGAAGGCGTCGTCCTCATCGATATGTCCTCGTTTACCAAGTTCGAGATCAGCGGGCCCAATGCCTGCAGGTTTCTGCAGTACCTGGCCGTGGCGAATGTAGACAAACCGCCTGGTGGTGCAACCTATACACAACTGTGTAACGAACGCGGCGGCATCGAAGCCGATGTCACCATCATACGGCGCGCGGAAGATTGTTTCTGGCTGATCACCGGGTCCGCACTCGGTGTTCGCGACCGGCAATGGATAGAAAGCCACCTGCACGGTAATCTGGATCAACGCAGCAATGCCCGACGCTCCAGCGACGATTCCTGGACTCGATCAGGCGAGCAATGGATCCACTCCGGCGAACCATCGGTGCGAGCAAATGCGTCCGGGTTCAACGAGGTTGAGCTGCGCGATATCACCTCGGCCTATGGCGTGATCAACCTGGCGGGACCGCTGGCACGTAAAGTGCTGGAGAAGGTTTGCGACGAAGACGTGAGCCACGAAGCTTTTCCATTCATGGCGGCGAAAGATATCAGGGTCGGCTATGCGCCCGCGCTTGCCTACCGGGTTACCTACATCGGTGAACTGGGATGGGAACTCTACATTCCATCCGAATACCTGCAGTATGTGTACGAGTTACTACAGCAGGCTGGAGAAAAATTTGGTATCACCAATATCGGCTACCGTGCCATCGACAGTTTACGCCTGGAAAAACGATATCTCGCCTGGGGCGTCGACATTACCCCCGACTACAACCCTTTCGAGGCTGGCTTGCAGTTCCTGATCGACTGGGACAAGGGTGATTTCATCGGCTCGGAGGCCCTCGCCCGAATCAAGCAAGAAGGCGTGCAGCAAAAGCTCGTCTGCCTGGCCCTGGAAGAGCCGTTACCGGTGTTCGGCGGGGAAGCCATTTTTTGTGGCGACAGGGTGGTTGCGCAAACTACCAGCGGCAACTTCGGTTACTCAATCGACAAAAGCCTGGTGCTCGGTTACCTGCCGGTAGACGTCCTCGAGCAAGGCGATTTTATGGTTGAAGCATTCGGTGAGCGCAGCTCAGCCTCGTTAATCAAGGGGTCGGCCTATGATCCCAATCGAGAAAAAATCCTTTGCTAGGCACCGATGATATTGAATATTGATTCAAACAGATTGCTTCGCTACGCTCGTAATGACGTCATTGCGAAGAGCGCAGCGACGAAGCAATCTCCAATTACCAGATTATAAAAGGCCGACTTATCAATGCCATTTGAAGAACTGAAATTTCCAGAAGGCATCCATTTACTGGCTCGCTGGCAAGCGAATGATCCACAGGCAATAGAACGCCTGAAGGATATTTTTGATGCCACCATAGAGGGACAGTACGACGAGATTTTCAAAGTCCCGCCCCCACCGGACGCGGTCCATGTCGCGGGTCCTGTCGATCTGATGACACTAACCATAATGCACCGGCTTTATGGCCTGACAGCTGCGGAGTTTTACAAACAGGAACCCGAACGGTTTGTACGCACCTCGTTAATGACGCAAAAGTTACTGGGTATGCCCAAGCTTTATATCAGCTGGCCGGTTTACGGCTTTACCGCCGAAGCCCTGGGCCAGGAAATGATTTACTCGGATCAATATTCACCTGGCACCGATCCGGATAATCCCCTGGCCAATGCCGACAACTGGCAACATATAACGACCCCCGATATGGGTACCGGGATCCCCAAACTGCTCGACGAAGTTTTAGCCTGTTACCAGCATCTCACAGGGCTCAACCCGGTTTTACATTTGACTGCAGCCTATAGTCTTGCCGCGGATATCTACGGCCAGGAACATATAATAAGTGCCCTGACCCATGAGCCCGATTTTGTAAATAAATTCCTCGATCACCTGGCGGACACAGTCCTCCAGCCCTGGATGGAACATTTTTTCAGCCAGTATCCCGACGGCTGGGTCGAGCTTAGCGATGCTTCCGGTTCGCCTTTTTTTATCGGTCCCGATAATTGCAAGAATGTAGCTATCCGCTCGACTCAACGTCTAATTGCTGCAAATTCCTGGGGCAAACGTGTCTACGACGCCAATTACCGTGGCGATTATGTGACCCGGGCCAACAAGCGAGACAGTTCATCGTCACGGCGCAGAAGCCCCAGAAAAAATGGCTCCGAACAACTTAGTCTGGAAGAATTATTTGCCATAAAAAATAGTGTTTGCCCTGATTACGTGATTCGACTTGCCGAAGACCGAACCCCGGTTGCGTTTTATGTGGAGCAGGCGATCAGATGTAAAATTCCCCTGTTTGTGGGCATAGGGGCTACCCTGATCGACCGTAACAGCATTGCTGACCTGGAGATCGCAAAACAGGAAATCGAAGCCATGTCCGTTGAGTATGTATCTGCGATTAAAACGGTTGCTAACTCGATCGCGGAGAATGGTTATGCTGCCAGAGTGCCGCCCTGGCCAGGTACGGTCTACTTTGAAGACATCAGTGCCGAGTCCAGCTTTGAATTAATTGGAATTATCATAGGCACCGCGCTAAAGCAAGGGGCTCTTGCGGAAACAGTCCCGGACTAAATTACCGGCGATCTAGCGCAAGGCGACGAGCCCAATCGAACAGATAACGAATAATACGCCACCGATTACACGTCTGAACATTTGATCGTTTTGCAACAGGTAAGTGTGCACCTTCAAACCAATGAAGTGACCCAGGGCTGCGATCGGGATCAATAACAAAGCGTTTGATAGCTGCAAATCAATATCGAAAGCGGCCAGGGTTATTATCTTGATCGCTACCAGAACAAACCAGAGCACAAACAGGGTATCGCGCAGTCGTTCCTTGCTGGTCATTTTGGCGTATACCGCCACGATTGGCGGTGCACCGGACAAGGAAGTTCCGGAAAAGTAACCACCAATCGCCAGCAACATTTTGTCGGTCCAGCCTTTGTCGCTATGGATGCTCAGGTTCAGCATCCACATCACGGCATAAAACAGGGTGATGCAATAGATTATTATGATCAACCATTGGTTCGGCAGGCTGATCAGTCCGAACACACCAATAAATTTTGCCGGGAAGATAAACACCGAGGTTTTCTTCAACAGCCCCCAGTCGACATTGTAAAAGCGATTGCGCAGGGTCAGCGCTGAAAAGAATAATAACTGCAGGCCGAGAATCGGCAGCCAGAAAAGGGGTTGGTCGAATATCATTAATAATAACGGCAGGCTCAGGGCTGCCCCACCAAAACCCAGCCCGCTACGCACAAAACCTGACCAGACGAATACCAGCGCGGTTAATACTAGCTGGGAAACAGTGAAATCAAGTAATTGAACCTGGCCGAAAAAAGAATTCACCTGCTATCCTGGAAAACAAAAAACAAAAACAGGGCCAATTGTACACCGGGCCAGATCAAAATTAAGGTGACAGTTGAATTAAGGTGACAGTTAACTTAATTAGCGCCAAAGCCAGCTCTATGATAAGTTTCAAAGGCAAGCAATTAATGGATGAATTATCAAGTGGAGTAAATAACTATGGCAAGGATTGCCCGGGTTGTGGTGCCCAATTACCCTCACCACATCACTCAGCGGGGTTGCAGACGTCAAAAGACTTTCTTTTGCAAGCGGGACTATCAGTACTACCTGAATTTAGCTTTGGAGGCGAAACAAAAGGCAGTGGTGGAGGTATGGGCGTACTGCTTAATGCCCAATCATGTTCATATGATATTGGTGCCCGGTTCGGAAGACGGGCTAAAAGAATATCTTGCACCCATCCACCATAAATACGCCTTAACCATCAACAAACGGATGCGATGGAAAGGCCACTTTTGGCAAGAGCGATTTTACTCGACAGTAATGGATGAAATTCATTTGCTGCAGGCAGTACGTTATGTCGAACTCAACCCAGTTCGAGCTAAGCTGTGTGACAGAGCCCAGGACTGGAAGTGGTCTAGCGCAAGAGCGCATGTCACTGGGAATGATGATCAACTGGTGAAAGTTAAACCTCTACTCGAGCGAGTCAATAATTGGCCCGCATATTTAACGGATTGTTCCGACTTCGATAACGAATTACGCAAGCATACACGCACTGGTAGACCAATTGGCGAAAGAGACTTTCTGCTCCAGATTGAAGCATTGACGGGGCGTCGAATAAGGAAGAAAAAACCAGGACCAAGATCAGGGAATTAAGTTGACTGTCACCCTAATTCAACGGACGGTTAAGACTCGGGATCAGAAGGTGTAACGTATCGTACCGCCCAGGGTTAGGATCACGTTGGTATCAAATTCTCCCTTGAAACGTACGCCTTGCGCTGTCTGGTCTACCTTGCCGTCACCCATGTACATGAGGGAGCTGCCAAATGAATAGGAGAGATTTTCGTCTTTCACGAAATAACTGGCACCCGCCTGCCAGGTTTCATCCATGGGCAGATCAATGGTCCTGTCCTTACTCGATACCGGAGAGCTGTCGTAGGAAAGACCAGCGGTCCAACCTCTTGTACCGTCGAAATGACCAAAGGCGATACCGGTGCGCCAGGTATCCTGCCAGTCCCGGTCCAGCACCGTGACACCCGGGGTAACCGTGACTTTGTTTTCACTGAATTCTGACCAGTCCTGCCAACCCAGATTGGTCGCTACAAAGTAGTCATCGCCGAGATCGAAACGCAGCGCCGCCTCCAGCCATTGGGGATTGTCCCACCCTATCTTTGCGTCACCGCCCGGCAGCGGCACGCCATCGAATTTCACGTCACCTTCCAGATCCACGTCCATCTCCGCCCGGTACACCACCCCGAGCGTCACCTGGTCAGAAAAGGCGTAGGTCAGTCCGAGGAAAGGCTGGTAGCCCCAGTCATCCAGATCCTCCAATTTGGCCTTGCCATCAGGTTCTGGTCCGGGAAGGTTGATCGCCACATTCTCTTCAAATAGCGTATAGGTGAAGGTGACGCCGACGCCGACAGCCAGTTGATTATTGACCTTGTAACCAACAGAGGGCGAAATCCCCACACCTTGCAGTTCTACTTTCTGCGCACCGTAACGCCCGACAAAGTCGCTGCCATAGTCCATGGCGCCACCCAGTGGCGCGGTAATTGCCAGCCCTACGCTGACCTGGTCAGACAGTCTTTGCACCAGGAACTGGCTGGGGATGGCAACCGGGTCGCCGGCGTTACCACCGTCACTGCCGCCGGCTTCGGCGACAGAGGAATCAAACTCAATCTTGGCCAGCAGCACGGACAGTCCGGTTACGCCTACGGAATCCTCTTCCAGGTTTACCATGCCGGCCGGTTGTGTCCACGCAGCGTCAGCGCCCCAGGTATTGACCGTATTCGTCACTCCGACGGATCCAATGGTCATCGGAGTTCCAACCTGAGTCAGGTAAAAGCCTGCCGCCATACTTTCGCCCGTAGCCAACAGGACGCTTGCCGCCAGTAATGCACTCGACTTATCAACTATTTTCATCATGTCTCCACAACGTTAGATTTGAGGCTAGACCAGACTGGCCTATGACGAATAGAACAATATCTTGAACCACCCCATTCGATATGACAAGTCCCTCTCGTTACCCGATCAATGGACGCCCGACTGAGTACCAGGTCGTCGGCCGACGCGGTTTTAGCGGGGCCACACCCGGTACTTATGAACTGGTCAGAATCTCGTGTTTTAATTTAAGCCGTCGCTTACGTTTATCGGGCGCATCGGGAATCAGGGTAGATTCTCCCATCATATACACCACCATCATGCGGCCACGGGTTTCAGCCTGGACTTTGCTGAATCCTGCCTGTCTAAACATCCAGGCAGCGAACGCAAAACGTTTGTTCAATACTCTATCGAACACCGTCTGCACGCTTTCATCGGATTGGGCCCAGTGCCAGATAGCCAGGTCATAACGTGCCATACCGGTATCCATAACCTGTTCCATGAGGAGCAAGATTTGGCTTTTTGGAGGACCTTCAAAGAGCTTCGCCTGCTCAATTGCTTTATCAGTCATTTCTCGCTCCCAGTATTCGAGCAGCTCGTCATGCAAATGCCGACGATTGGTGAAATGCCAGTAAAAGCTGCCACTGGTGACACCCAGTTGCTTAGCGAGGGGGACAATTTTCACCTTTTCCACGCCGGCGGTGCTCAGCAGCTCGAGCGCACCGCGTATCCAGTCGTCCCGGTCAAGACGTTTAGGTTTTCCGCTCGCCATAGAGTAGTCTATTGTCTTATCTTCAGTAAAACGTTAACATTAATCGTTCGTTCACAAAAGTACCATGCGCAAAGAAATATTCTCGGAAGGGTTGCGGATGGATAGGCCGTGTTTTTTCTTACGCAGGAGATACAAACCATGTCACCGAAGTTTAAGGCTACCTGGAGGGCTCTCCTGATCATTGGCGTCGCCTTTGGAATCATCGTCACTACCACCGTAGACCAGGAGGTCATGGCCCAGCAGAACACTGCAGACAATTTACCGCTCGGGCGCACGGCTGTGACGATTGTCGGTGACAAATACCCAGCCAGTTATTTTCCCAATACCGAGAGGCTCGGCGCCGCTGAGATGCGCATCACCGCCCTCGGTACCGGCATGCCGAATCAAACCCGCGCAGCGGTTTCAATCTCATTTTTAGTAGAACTCGGTAACGGCGACAAGTTTCTGTTCGACCTCGGCTCAGGGATGCTCGCCAACCTGTTCTCCCTGCGGCCCGATTTTTCAAAGCTCGACAAGGTATTTGCCAGCCACCTGCATGTCGATCACGTGGGTGACTTCATGGCGTTTCATATTGGGAGCTGGTTGTCCGGGCGTTATACACCGATACACATTTATGGACCGAGTGGCTCCAGCCCGGAAATGGGTACTAAGACCTTTGTGGAAGCCATGCAGAAGGGCTATGCCTGGGACATCGCTACCCGCAGTGGCGCGTTACCCGATGCCGGTGGCAAGATCGAGGTGCACGAATTCGACTACAAACAGGATAACGTGATCGTCTACCAGGAGAACGATGTAACCATTAAGTCCTGGCCCGCGATTCACGCCCTGGATGGTTCGGTAAGTTACAGTCTCGAGTGGAATGGGCTCAAGTACGTGTTTGGCGGTGACACCTATCCGAACAAGTGGTACATAAAGCATGCGACCAACGCGGACGTTGCCTCGCATGAAGCTTTTCTGCCGCCCAAGGCCCTGGCGAAGTATTTTGGCTGGGATCTGGGGCAGGCGATGTGGGTTTCGACGAGAATTCATACCGAACCCCAGGCCTTCGGCAAGGTCATGTCGGCAGTCAAGCCCCGCATGGCGTTGGGTTACCATTCGGTACAATCACCGGAAAACAACGCCGCGATCATGGATGGCGTACGCAAGACCTATGACGGCCCGTTGACCCTGGCACGCGACCTGATGGTGATCAATGTCACCAAAGAAACGATCAATGTGCGCATGGCAACGGTCGATGAGTACGTTCTGCCGCCTGACGTCACTCAAGCCTATAAGGACGCTGACCGATCAAAGGAGAAGGAAACCTCCAAGTTCATTACCGGCGGTAAGTGGAAAGGCTACACCCCGCCAGCGATGCCGAAGAAAGAGTAGCAGCACCAGTCTTGTAATTAAGGTGACAGTTAACTTAATTCAGACGCGAGTCTATTTTCGGAATTAAGGTGACTGTCACCTTAATTCAATACGTTGCCACCGCGTTCTATAACCCAATACAAAGCGATAACTATGCACAGGCTGGCAATCAGGTAGCGGTTAACTTTTGCTGCCCTGCCCCCCAGCAGGCCGACTAAATAGAACGCAATCCACGCGCCTGTTACGATCAACAGCTGGCCTACCTCTACCCCAACATTGAATGCCACCAGACTCTGCCAGATATCAGGCGAGGTCACCTGCAGAATATGCTGTAGTACAAACGAAAAACCGAGACCATGCAGCAAGCCGATTAATCCGGTCACGCCGACCACGGTCCACTCCCCTTTTTTCTGCTGCAGTCCCGGTGCCACCGCCACCACTGCAACGTAGATAATCGACAGGGCAATGCCAGTCTCGACGGCGGGCACGAACCAGGCGGCCGAGGGTACGAATCCATAGAATCCCAGGGAAAGCGTAACGCTGTGGCCAATGGTAAAACCGGTCACCCGCCAGAGCAAAGGCTTGAGATGCATGGCGCCCAGTACCAGGCAAATCACGAACAGCACGTGATCCAGACCCTCCAGGATATGTATCACGCCTTCCTTGATAAACGTCAGCACCGCATCAAACAGTGAACGGGTAACCTCAACAGGCTCGTGCAACAAGCCGCGCGCTCGAAACACCTGTACCCCGCCGGGGCTGTAATCCAGTACCAGGTTAGCGGTCTCATCCTGATCCGGCAGCCCGGGATCCAGACTGCTCGATAATGCATACTGGTACACCGCGCCCTCGCTGGTGTAGCGCAACAACGCATCGACCGTGGTGTCACCCACGTAGATACCCTGCTCGAACTCCGCGAAGGTTTGTTTTTTCTCAAATGCCCGTCTGGCATCATCCAGCGTGGCAAAATCCGGCTGGGCGCCATTGCGATAAATATTGACTCGATCAACTACCGGGTTAACGATCTTCCCATCGATCGAGAGGCTAAGGCCCTCCCCGGCAAGCAATGCCAAACCATCGGTTGATTGCTTTAGCTGTGCCACATCGACGTAATGAACAAGCTTGCCGTCTTCGAGTCGATTGCTGGTATAGGGTGCGGGCGATGGTAACCCGTTCTCACCTGCCTCTCCCAATAAATGGGCTACCAGGTAGGGCATCGGCAAACGCATGTATACCTTCAAACCATCCGCTAAATGTTCGACATGCGCAATGCGTACATTCAGGTTGAGTTTGAAGTGCGCCGAAGCCGCGGTCATGCCTAACAGCGACAAAAGAACGAGTAAACACAGCCAGACAATAGTGCGGGAAGGAGTAAACACTATTTGATTTGTTTAATATCGACCACGGTAAGCTCAGCCAGGCGCCACTGTTTATTCTCTTCGATCAAATCGAGCAGCAGCTGAAACTTGACCAGGCGCCGATCCGTATGCCCCCAGTGTTGAGCACTTATATAGGCAGAGCCACTGACGGTTGTACTAAAGCCACCCGAATTATTGAGCTCACGTATATTAACAATTTGCAGTTCATCAAATTCCTGCACCGCACCTATGGCGCCGCCTGTAACTTCCGGGGAAAATAATTTCCTCAACTCTTTTTCCACGGCTCCGGATTGCTTTGCACTAATGACTTCGCCAAGTGCTCGTGACAGTTTGCCCGGTTCTTTTTCAATAAAGGCAGCACGTGCATTTTTCAAAACTCCACCAACAATACTGAGCGCCTGTTGCTGGTCGGGTAGCTGATTTAATATTTTCGTTTCCCCGATAAAGGGAATATTTAAACTCCATCCGGTTGCAACACTGACAGGCTGAACAACAGGCTCGCTATATTTTTTCAGGAAGTTCTGCCAGCCAAACTCCGCATCGTCCTTGTCGATAAAAGTCTGTAATGGCCCAACCGGGTCGGTCACTATGACGGGAATGCGATCTATACGTTGATTGAAAAACTGCCACTGAGATTCAATTTTCTGCGGTAATGCCGCGATAAAATATTGCTGGCTTATACCAACCAGCAGCGAATACTCATCTGCCGCTGTCTCGATATCGATGACTTTCAATCCGGTCAAGGTAGCATTCAAAGCCCTGACCCGAATAGAATCCGGCTTGAACGAACCATCGTCTATTTTCAGGACTTCTTTGTTGGCATAGTAGTTTTTAATATGTTCCTGTAACCGCCGATATTTAACTTCAATTTTCACCTGCGAATCGTCGACATCGAAACCCGTTAACTCGGCTATATCTCTGAAACGCATCAGCGATTCCAGCCGCACCTGCCGCGGTTCGACATAAAGGTAAAGCATTAACGGGTATTTGTGGTGTCGAGTCAGATTCCTGTTATCAAACTTTGTATACCAGGGATCCTGCCAGTTGAGATTTAACTTTGCGGATTCGCCAAGATAACGAAAATCTATGATCGGGACAGATTTATGATAGGCAATAAAACCCATGCTAATTAACTTACGCCCTTCCTTATCGAGTGGAGGAATGATGGTCAATATCGCTGGCTTTGTTGTAAACGGATAACTGATTTCCACATACAACACACGTTTGTCTTCAGGGGCTTCCGGAATACGCTGTTGTGTATAAGGATTAATCTTTCCGGCGAAACGGGATTGCCGATCGATACGCAAGCGCGGCTCAGCCAACATTAACTTCGCCGGTAGTTTCTCTCCTGTGCCTGTGACAAACTGAAATCGTTCTGTTGCAAACTGTCGCAAACGTTCTTCGACAGGAGGTCGATTGATACTGGAATCTTTAAGCCAGTCATCGGGAATTAATTCATCGAATGCATCCAGGTTGCCAACATAAATCTCCAGCACCAGCTTGACCTGATCATCCAGCACATAGATCTCGGCAATATTCGGCGAGATCTCGGCACCAGTCAGGTTGACCCAATCTGATCTTGCTATTGTAGAAACCAGTATTAGATTTAAAAAAAATATTGCGGCAAAAATGCGGATAGTCATGGATTTTTCTACGGAATTTATTCTTTTGTTGTAATCTAAAATCATACTACATACCAGGCATTCTTTATATTGCAGGCACAATGATTTAACATCTCTCGGCTGATTAAAATTGAATCCGAGTACTTACTTGTTTAGATGGAGATTGATAATGAAAACCAGGCTGCGAATATCAGGAGTTGCAATAGTTGTGTTCTTATCGGTGATCACGATTTATTTGAAAGGTCACTACGATGGCGAGACAGGGAACAGTAATATTTTTACCCATTGGGCAGGCTAATGCAGCATCAGAGCCTGAAATAGAAGCATGGTCACGGACCGGACCTTATCCAAATCATGAGGTTTATTACCCTGGCACGGAAACATTAGCAGCCGATGAAATGCGTGTTATCGCATGCGGCATGGGCGTACCGAATCACGAGAGCTTCCCGGCGCCGCCACAAAGACAGAAGCAACCACCGGATTCGATGACGATTCTGTCAGATATGTTCAGCGAGACCACGCTCACCAGCATTGAACCCGAATCGGCGGCTGTTACCAACGCACAGATCGAAGCGTTCAACAAACGTAACGGCACCAACGTCAAGCCAGGACTCACTGCGGTCCCATTTATGGATAAAAATTAACAATATCAAGGGTCAGATTTCTTTTTCTTTCTTTACTCTCGTGCTATAGGGGGCCGTTGTTTCCAATCATCTTTCACAGAACTTGAAAGACAAACACCTGTGAGATCAGGGTGTCCTCTAACGGCGCCGAGTTGTAGCGCTCGGTATGGCCGACTAAGCGCCATAAATTTGCCTGCTCTAGCTGCTGGCGTTTTTGTTCGAAGGGTCCATCCAGGTAGGTTCGAGCTACCGAAAAAACGAGATGTCCACCGGAACGAGTCACGCGGACTAATTCGTCCAGGCCTTCCAGCGGGGCGTGCCCCTGCGTAAATACACCTGAACTCACCACGAGTGCGAAGGCGTCATCGTCAAATGTCAACACCTGGCCGAGAAATTGATGAGTAAGTTCCAGGTAGTTATTTTTCAGATCGGCGATTTTCAGCATACCCTCGGAGGCATCGAGACCGACAATATTGGGATAGCCCAGCGCAGTAAGGATCTCCCCCAATACTCCGGTGCCCGCACCGGCATCCAGCACCTGCTCCCGCGTGGGCGCAACATAACGCGCCACCATGGCGGCGACCATGGCGGGATGGGTATAGCCAACATTTTTCATGTGTTGCTCATAGTCCTCGGCCCAGTCGTCGTAAACCTCTGCAGTCTCCTGCGAATTTTCCGCATGGTAGGCCCGATGCAGTTTGTCGGTGCTGCCAGGAGATTTTTTTTCACCTGAATTCATTGTTATCTATCCTCTACCGGGTTGCCATCAGTCAACAGTACTCTCCCCGTAACCGAAGCCTGATCATCGAGTGGAAACAATTTCATTTGTCTAAGCTTTTTTTGCCCGATCAATAGCTACACGTATCAACTCCATCGCCTCTTCAGCCTCGCCCCAGCCTTTCACCTTGACCCACTTTTCTGACTCAAGATCCTTGTAGTGCTCAAAGAAATGCGCGATTTGATCCAGCATGACCGGCCGAATATCTCTATAACTGCCGACGTCTCCATAGTAGGGATGAAGTTCATCAACGGGCACACAGAGAATTTTTTCGTCGATGCCACTTTCATCCTCCATCAGCAAAACACCTATCGGGCGGGAGCGAATAACGACGCCCGGAATTACCGGGATTTGGCCCAGAACAGCGGCATCGATAGGGTCACCATCGTCTGACAGCGTATGTGGAATAAAGCCGTAGTTGCAGGGATAGTACATAGCGGTGTGTAGAAACCGGTCGACGTACATGGCACCCGATTCCTTATCTAGTTCGTATTTCACGGGAACCCCGCCAATCGGTATTTCGATGATTACATTAACATCGTAAGGCGGATTTTTTCCAATCGGAATTCTGTCGATTATCATAAACTTACTCCATCATTTATAGTACGTGGGCCCTAAGCGAGCGGAATACGAAAACTAAACGTTGCGCCCTGTTTGAGTTGGCTCTCGACCCAGATTTCGCCGCCAAACTGGTTGATGATCTCAGTGCAAATAGGCAGACCAAGCCCGCTTCCCCTGGGTTTTCCACTCATCTGGTTCCCAACCTGCTGGAAACGTTCAAAGATTTTTTTATGATCACCAGGGTCGATGCCTACACCGTTGTCCCGCACACTGACCTTCAAGTATCCCTCCTCGGCCAGCGCTGTAATCCAGACCGCGCCATCTTCCGGGTCACAGAATTTTGCGGCGTTAGAGATGAGATTGATTAAAACCTGGGTCAATCGGTCCGTATCTACATATACGGCAGGGAGGGAATCCGGAAGATCGGACTGCAGCACAATACCACCGCCCTGGCGGAAAAGCCCGGCTGTCGCGGCGATCGCTTCTTCGATTACGTCTTTGGGATCAAATATCCTCATATGCCACTCAAGATTTCCGGATTCCATCGTGGTGATGTCGAGAACGTCATCAATCAAACGTGTCAACCTTTCACTTTCTTTGACGATAATACCGATAAATTGTTCTCTTTGTTTCGCGGGCATGTCAGGAGAGTCATAGATGATCTCTGAAAAAGATCGTATCGATGTCAACGGGGTTCTAAGTTCGTGACTCACTGTAGAAACAAAGCTGTCCTTGAGTTTATCAAGTTCCTGCAAGCGGGCATTCGCGGCTTTCAGGTCTTTTGACGCGCTCTCCAGCTGATCCGATTTTTCCTCGAGTTGCCGACTGTATTCGATCAACTGGGATGCGTCGTCAACGATTTGCATCATTTCGTCGATGTCGTGTAGCTCCGCGCGCACCACAGACGCGACCATAATTCGTGCCGAGGCGGCGCCAATAGCACCCGCCAGCTGCCGCTCACCAAAGGACACCGTATCCGCATCTGCCGGGTTACTATCTTCAAGTTCCCACTCCAGTGATTGCTCGAAGCGATCGAATGCGACGACCATTCTGGGCTCCCCGATGAAGCGCCCCACGAGATTTTTGATTTCTCCAATGGTCACGTTTCCCTGCCAGAACCCACGTCCACCCGTTGTTTTCTTGAACACGTCGACAAACTGGACCGCCTGGCTACGCTCAACAATACTTTGCGCGGTAAGTAACGAGACGCACAAATAAAGACCCACGTTGACGAGCATGGTCCAGAACAGCGCATGGCTGATGGGATCGAGCCCCTGCAGCCCGAACAGGGCATAGGGTTTCAACATTGCGATACCGAAAGGGCCATTCGCCAGAAAACTCTCGGAAATCCATCCCGAGCGAGCGAAAGAAGGCAGCAGCAGGGTATAAACCCAGCATAGAAATCCACCGCCGAGACCCGCAAAAGCACCCGCCCGACTCGCCCCTCTCCAGAAAATTCCACCAATAATAGGTGGCGCGAACTGCGCCGCGGCTGTGAATGACACCAGCCCAATCGATACCAGTGCGTAGGAATCACCGATGAGCCGCACATAAACATATCCAAGCAGCAGGAGCAGCCCGATTGAGACACGGCGAATGGAAATAATCAGGCCGGTTAAATCGGTTCGTTCAGACAGATGCAGCCTGGCAACACGAAACAGCACAGGCATCACAAGATCGTTGGATACCATGGTGCTAAGTGCAATAGTCGCCACGATGATCATTCCCGTTGCCGCCGAGAGCCCACCGATGAATGCCAGTAACGCAAGGGCTTCCTGTTCCTTGGCCATGGGCAAGGTCAACACGAAAGTATCTGCATCCACTCCACCGCCGGGGAAATGCAGGAGCCCTCCAAAGGCGATCGGCAATACGAAGATATTGATCAGCAGCAGGTAGAGCGGGAATAACCAGAGCGCTTTTTTCAAATGCGATTCATCTACGTTCTCGACCACGGTGACCTGGAATTGTCGTGGCAGGAATATGATCGCCGCCATCGAAAGTATGGTCAGCGAAGCCCAGCTTCCGTAACCGCCTGCGCCTTCCATTTCAAATAGCCTGGCGAGATCTGGCGAGCTCTGGGCACGGGAAAATATGTCGCCAAAGCCATCATAGACGCCGTAGGTAACGAAGATACCAACCGCCAGAAAAGCCAGCAGCTTGACCACTGACTCGAACGCAATAGCGACCACCATTCCTTCGTGATGCTCGCTCGCATCAATGTGCCTGGTTCCAAATAGAATGGCAAATGCCGCCATGAAAAATGCGACATAAAATGCGGTGTCCGCAAAAATCGAAATACTGCCCAGATTCTTGGGCATGATAATGTCAGGATATTGTACGAGTAAGGTAAAACTGGTCGACACGGCTTTAAGTTGTAGCGAGATATAAGGCATGATGCCGATGACCGCAATGATCGTCACCAGCCCACCCAGGTACGAGCTTTTACCATAGCGCGAAGCAATGAAATCTGCGATCGAGGTGATCCGATTGATTTTGGAAATTCGGATGATCTTGCGAATCACGAACCAGGCGAGAATGAATGCCAGGGTAGGTCCAATATATATCGGCAGGAAACCAATACCGCTGGATGCGGCTCGCCCGACACTTCCGTAAAAAGTCCAGGAAGTGCAATAGACTGCGATCGAGAGGGTGTAGATATAGGGGTTTGCGATAACGCTTCGATTCTCATCTGCACGCTTATCGCCCCAGTAGGCTATCGCAAAGAGCACGCAGAGATACAAAACCGCAACAGCACCAACGGTATATCCCTGTAGCATATCTAATCTTTCCCGTTGGGTTCGTGCACCATTTTATCAGGCTTCCCGGCCGCTACCTTTGCACTGGTCACGTGCTCATCGTCTCCCATTTTTTCAATGGCAAGTGCCATGAGGCCGATTAACGCCGCCCAGGCGACAAACAGATAGAGGTACAGGACGGGGATTCCCACGACCGTAGCGGAGTTATCGAAAATAAACAGGAATGGCGGAGTGAACAGCAAAACACCCAGAATAAACAATGCAACAAACCGTTCGCCTGCTATTCCTGGAAGGTTCACGACATCAGGCAATATCGGGAAAGTGGATCAGTAATCCGGCCAGGTCGATCGAGTGCTGGAGGATTTTCTCCCGTGATGATCACTGGTTTTCACTTTCAGCCAGTAATTCCTTTACCCGATTAAGTATGTCGCGAGTAGAAAATGGTTTTGTCATGTAGTCGTCGGCACCCAGGGACATTCCTTTCTTGCGTTCAATATCCCTGCCCTTGGCGGTCAATATGATAATACGAATATCTTTCCACAGCGGGTTTTGACGAATTTTCTCACAGACCTCGAAACCATCGAGCTTCGGCATCATCAAATCGAGGATCACGAGAGCCGGAACGGTCTTGGCAACCTTCTCCAATGCTTCTTCGCCATCGTAAGCAACTGCAACCTCAAACCCTGCACTTTTCATAACGTATTCGAGTGAAGTCACGATGTAGGCTTCATCATCGACTATCAAGATGGTTTTACTCATTTATCTGTCCTTAAAAATACTTTGCTTGAACAAGTGAGGCAACGCGTTCAAAGCGCCAGGTACTCGTGGCGCAGCTCCTCATTATCGAGCACCTCTTGCGCTGAACCACGATATACAATTTCCCCGGTATCCAGGATAATCGCACTGTCGGCAAGTTTTAGCGCAGCGATGGCGTTTTGCTCGACGATAATCGTGGTAATGCCGGCTTCTTTAACTTCCTGCAATATGCGCTCTATCTCGTGCACGATAACTGGCGCCAGGCCTTCGTAGGGTTCATCGAGCAACAGCAGTTTGAGATCACGGGCGAGTGCTCTTGCCACTGCCAGCATCTGTTGCTCACCGCCCGAAAGCGTCACCGCTTCCTGGCGCCGACGTTCCTCCAGGCGAGGAAAATGCTGGTAGATACGATCCAGCGTCCAGCCTAAGGGCTCGGCGATCTGGGCCAGATCCAGGTTCTCTTCAACGGTAAGCCCTGGAATGATACGCCGATCCTCCGGCACCAGTTGAACCCCTGCCTGGGCAGCCTGGTAGGCGACCATGCCGTGAATCGGCTTGCCTTGCAGGTAAATTTCACCACTCCTGAGGGAGGGTTCATCAACTCGTGCTATGGCTCGCAGTGTCGATGTTTTGCCGGCACCGTTACGACCCAGCAGAGCCACAATTTCACGCTCAGCGATATCGAAGGACACGCCCTGAACAATGTAGGATTCATTGTAGTAGGCGTGAATATCACGGCAGGAAAAGAAGGCGTCCGGCTTTTCAGAAGGCGTGTTATCGTCCTGTATTACTGTCATCCCAGCTCCCCTCCCAGGTAGGCTTCGATGACAACCGGGCTGCCCTTGATTTCATCCGGTTTGCCCTCGGCAATAACGGTTCCTTGCGCCAACACCGAAATCTTGTTCGCAAGGGAAAAAACCACATGCATGTCATGCTCGATAATGATCTTGGTGATACCACGTTCGGAAATCTTTTTTAACAGGTCGATCGTGTTGTTGGTATCGGCCCTTGCCATTCCGGCCGTAGGCTCATCCAGCAGTAACAGTTTAGGATGCTGAATCAGGCACATCGCCAGTTCCAGGCGTCGCTTGTCACCGCGCGACAGCGTCGAGGAAATTATCTTTCTTTGCTCGATCAGGCCCATTTCTTCGAGTATATCGATTGCCTCATCGCGCACCTCGGCGCGTGAATCTACACCCTGCCAGGCATTCATCCTGAATGCGCCATCAGCCTTGGCAAAGGCGGGAATCATAACATTCTCGAGCACACTCAAATCTTCAAATATCTCCGGTGTCTGGAATACCCGCGACACCCCCAATTGATTGATCTGGTGGGGCTCAATCCCCAGCAACGAATTACCAGCGAATTGCACGCTACCCGTATCGGGAGTCAAACGACCGACAAAACAATTGAGCAGCGTAGATTTTCCCGCTCCATTGGGGCCAATGATCGCGTGTACGCTACCTTCTTCGACCTGCAAATTGACCTCGTTCAAGGCACGCAGGCCGCCGAAGGTTATATTGACATCAGAAACTTCTAGAATAGCCATCTTGCTAACTCGCAGAATCGGCCGAAACCGGACTATCGGACTTCTTCGCTTTAAAAAGTGTCCGAATACGGCTTAACCCGTCTACCAGACCACCCGGTAAAAATATCACGATGACCATGAACAACAGACCGAGCGTGAAGTGCCAGCCTTCGCCGACAAACATGCCGGTCAGTGCAACCAGAAAATCCTGCAGCCCGGCCGGCAGGAAATCGAAAAAACTCTCCAGTACGGAATCATTTATAGAAGAAAAAATATTCTCGAAATACTTGATAATGACTGCCCCCAGAACCGGCCCGACCAGGGTGCCGACACCTCCCAGAATAGTCATCAGGACCACCTCGCCGGAGGCCGTCCATTGCATTCGTTCCGCGCCGGCCAACGGATCGGTAGCCGCCAACAGCCCCCCGGCAAGGCCCGCGTACATGCCTGAAATTACAAAAGCAGCTAGCAGGTAAGGTCGTGTATTGACCCCCATGTACATCAGTCTGTTTTTGTTGGACTTGATAGCCTTCAATACCATGCCGAAGTTGGAACGTGAAATTCGCATCGACACGTAAAATGCAATGATCAGTAACACGGCGCAGAAATAAAAACCCGTATAGCCACTCATTTTCATGCTGAAAAAGTTGGTGATCGGAATACCGTGTTCAACAATCCCGAACGCCTGGTCAACCAGCCTGAGATCTTCGTCCCGAAGATTTAAAACATAGTCCGCGGCACGATCAGACGGCGCCAGCTGGCGCACCTGCAGGCCGGTTTCACCATTGGTAATCGGGGTTAACACTGAATAGGCCAGGTTGTAGGACATCTGCGCAAAGGCGAGCGTCAGGATAGAAAAATAAATACCCGAGCGCCGCAGGGTGACAAAGCCGATGATTAACGCAAATAATCCGGCAATCACTATCGACAACAACATCGCTGGAATGACATTCATGGTAAACAGCTTGAACATCCACACCGATGCATAAGACCCGACCCCCAGGAAAGCCGCATGACCGAATGACAAATAGCCGGTAAGCCCAAACAGGATATTGAAACCGATTGCGAAAATGCCGTAAATCGCGAACTTTTGCAGCAGGTCGGGATAGGCTGCTCCAAAAGGAATTAACAGGATTGGCGCGGCAAGCACAAGCGCGGAAAATATAATCAGCAAGCGTAAGTCAGTGCGCGGTGTTGTATCAGACATTAATCCTCCATCACGCCTTTACGGCCCATGAGTCCGCGCGGCATCGTCAGCAGGATTACCACCGCAACCAGGTAGATTATGATTTGATCAATACCCGGGATAATACTCTTGATTTCATTCATCGAAGCAAACGACTGTAATATCCCCAGCAGAAAGCCCGCCGCTACCGCGCCACCCAGTGAACCCATACCACCGACTACGACCACCACGAATGACAGCACCAGGAAATCCATTCCCATATGATAATCAGGCGGAAGTATC
>Ga0209165_10000199_pt1 | contig 24972 bp, 26 predicted proteins | sample tdAd001_FD_187122 | JGI IMG/M metagenome (GOLD analysis project Ga0209165, IMG submission 187122) | Marine sediment microbial communities from the Atlantic coast under amendment with organic carbon and nitrate - tdAd00.1 (SPAdes)... | ecosystem: Environmental > Aquatic > Marine > Coastal >... | reverse complement strand
ATTAAAATCAATTCCGGTATCTGGTTCTGCCGGTAACGGCAGTGACGAAAAACTTTACCAGATCGCCGCTGCCGTCGAAAAAACCCTCCCCGCCTGTCAAGCCGCGGTATGACAAATTAAAATCAATTCCGGTATCTAGTTCTGCCGGCAACGGCAGTGACGAAAAACATTACCAGATCGCCGCTACCGTCGAAAAAACCCTCCACACCTGTCACCCCGCGGTATGACAAACTTAAACGAATTCCGGTAAGCCGCGGTATGACAAACTTAAACGAGTTCCGGCAAGCCGCACCGGCCAATACAAAGTGCGTTAAATGGACTACTTGCGTAGCGTAATTGGTGTGTTCGCCCAGATCACGACGGTTTCGTCGGTAGCGGAGGGATTGGCGTACCGATGTTGCAGCCTGCTATTGAAGGAAAAGCTGTCTCCTGCTTCGAGTAAATGCACAACCTGGTCGATGGTGAGTTCGAGCGTACCGGATAACACCAGCCCCGCCTCCTCGCCGTCGTGCCGGTATTCATCATCGCCGGTAGAGGCACCGGGTTCGTAGCGTGATATGCCGAGCGCAAGCTCGCCATTCAAATTCGCCGATAACAGGTAATCATGCAAACCGAGGTACTCGGTGCCACTCAGTTCCGAATAGGTCAGGCGCCGCCGATTTTGCTGTCGTACGATAAATTCCCGTTCAGCGGCAGGACCCGATGAATCTTCCGGGAAAAACCAGCCTATATGCACTGACAACGCTTCCGAGATATCTTGCAGGGCGGCGACTGACGGTTTGGTTATATTACGCTCAACCTGGCTCAAGAACCCAACCGACTTGCCGGTAGCCAGCGCCAGTTGCTGCAGGGTAATGCCGCGCACCTTGCGTAATTGCCTGATTTCACTACCCAGATCGGCGAAAGCCTGATGCTGTGATGGTTGCGTGCTGCTGCCCATCTACAATTCCCGGGCTAACTGCAGGCCTTCGAGCACGGCCTCTTCAACGGTACGTGGCGAAACCGCGTCGCCGATCCAGGATACGCTGATATCTTCGATTTGCTCAACCCAGGCACACTCTCGATTGGCCTGCGGAGCAAAACAGGTGACCACGGTATCAACCTGTTCACAGACAATTGCCTCACCGCCGGTCATATGCTGAAAAAAAGCATTGCCGTCGAGCGCACCGTAAAAACGCGCGTAGGGCGTCATCTCGACCCCGAGACCATGTAACACGCCGATCCACTGATCGCGCACGATGGCCTGGATCGACTCGCCGGCAACACTGCCGCCCGATAAAAGACGTACGTAATGTCCGTCACGGGCCAGTTTTTCTGCTACCCCGAGTCCCGCCCAGTCACAGGACCAGTCCGCTATCACGACATTTTTGCCCGGTTGAATATCGCCCCGAATAACCGACCATGCATCGACGATTTCAACGCCGTCCACCTCGACCTCGGGCAGGCGTGTATCGGCACCGGTTGCGATCACCACATGATCGGGACCGATGCCACGCAGGCTGGCAGCATCGAGTAGTGAGTTGTATCGGATCGTAACCCCGGCCTGCTCGAGTTCGCGTTGCAGGTTGGTCGTGACACCGCCGAACTCGGCGCGCCCGGGTAACGCCTCGGCCAGGTTTACCTGGCCCCCGAGACAGGAGTCTTTCTCATGTAGCTCTACCCGGTGACCGCGTTCGGCTGCGACCACCGCAGCTTTCATTCCGGCCGGGCCGCCACCGATAACGAGTACTTTCCTGGCTCGTGCGGCGGTTTGCATGCTACCTATGCTGTGTTCGCGACCGCTCACCGGATTCTGAATGCAGGACACCGGAAAATGCGCCAGTCGATGCCCGACACAAGCCTGGTTACAACCGACACAGGCGCGAATATCGTCGGCCCGCCCGCTGGCCATTTTATTAACAAATTCCGCATCGGCGATCAGCGCCCGGGCCAGTCCCACCATATCGGCCTTACCCTGGTTGATAACTTCGTCGGCTATTTGCGGTTGATTGATACGACCGGCAACCAGCACCGGTTTGCTGACTACCTGTTTCAATCGCGCCGCATCGTCAGCGACAAAACCAGGCGCAATCGCCATCGGAGGAAACACGTGAATCCAGCCATCGGGCGCGGATGAAGAGCCGGCAATCACACTAAAATAATCGACATGCCCATCGGTATCGAGCGTCTGGCAAATCTCGATCATCTCGGCTGCCGGAAACCCTTTTTCAGTTTTTTCATCCAGGGTTACGCGTACGCCCAGAGTTTTATCGGCACCAATTCGTGCTCGACTGCGGGTAATTATTTCACGCAGGAAGCGCATGCGATTTTCCAGGTCGCCGCCGAATTCATCGTCGCGACGATTGGTTTCGGGATTCAGAAACTGTGCGATCAGATAACCCATACTGGCCAGGATTTCGACCCCGTCGAGGCCGGCATCGGCCAATCGCCCGGCAGCGTCTACATAGCTCTCGATCAATTCCCAGACCATCTCGTTCGGCATCGGTACCGGCACCACACGATATCGTTCATCGGGTACATCGGATGCCGAGTAGCTGAGGGGCCGTGATCCGTCATGGCTCAGCCTGACCCCTCGACCGGCATGAAACAATTGACCGAATACCGGGGTCCCCTCACTACGGCAACTCTGTCCAAGCCGGTTCAGGCCCTCAGTAATACGATCGCTACCAGCATAGAGAAACGCATCTTCGAAGCCGTAGCTGGGATGTACGGTCATACTTTCCATAATGATCAAACCGACACCGCCCCGCGCCCGCGCCAGGTGGTAGGCGATCAATTCCTCGCTGACCACACCCTGATGACCGAGCGTAGTACCGTGCGGCGGACTGAAAATCCGGTTAGGCACCCGGGTAGGCCCGAGGTCGAAGGGTTGCAGCAATTGCTCGTACATACAGGTTATGTGATGCTGAAATGACTTGATAAAATGAAAAAATAACATTAAATTTTCATTTTCGCAAAATCAATAATTAGTATTTCCACTTAAATGCCCCGACTCAGCGCAACCCAGCGACAGGTACAGGTCGATTTTCTACAACAGGTACAGGATGGACGTCTCGACAAGCCGGTCGCCGAGGGATCCGGCTTGCCCAACCTGGCCTACACCTGCAACGACTTTTACCAGCTGGAGCTACAAACCGTTTTCCGCAACAACTGGGTGTTCGCGGGTTTCCGCCACCAGTTTGTCGACACTGGCGACATGCAACCGGTTACGATCGCCGGGCAACCCATCGTACTGGTGATGGCAGAAGACGGCGTTATCCGCGGATTTCACAACGTCTGTCGTCATCGTGGCGCCAAGCTGGTAAACGAGTCTCGTAACTGCAAAAAATTTATCTGTCCGAACCATTCCTGGAGTTACAGTCTATCTGGCAAACTGATCGCGCGACCCCATTTTCACGGTGGCGATCAGCACGATGTCAACCAGTCTGCTTGCCATCGCGCCGACCTGGTCGAGATTCGTTGCACCACCTGGCACGACTGGATTTTTGTCGATATCAGCGGTGAGGCCGAGTCATTTGCCAGCTGCATCGAACCGATTGCCAAAGTCATCGATGCTTATGATTTCAGCGCCCTACGCTTTTATGAATCACTGGAATTCGAAATCGATGCCAACTGGAAGCTGGCGATCGAAAATTTTATCGAACCCTATCATGTATTTTCCTGCCACCCGTGGCTGAACAGCTTTGTTGGGATGGAGGAACGCGAGGCGCCGATTTTCAACGATAGAGTGCTCAGCTGCGGTTACCAGTTTCGACATACCGATCCGGCGCGTGGCGGGGAGTTACCCTGGTTTCCGAACCTGCCCGGTGAAAAACATAACCGCGGCGACTGGTTTGTGCTATTCCCCAACTTCGGCTTCGAGATATTTCCCGACCAGGTAGACGTGTTTATCGCCTGGCCGCAGGGCCCGGCGAAATGCCGTGAAACCATAGCGTTGTATTTCGTCGGTGACGGCGCCAGCGCCGAGAAATACAGCGCAGCACGAAGCCATGTAATGCAGAACTGGAACGATCTCAATCACGAGGACATCGGTATTATCGAACGCATGCAAAAGGGTCGCGAATCGGAGGGATTTGACGGTGGTGTATTGTCGCCCTACTGGGACCCCGTGTTGCAATATTTTGCCTCTTTGATGACCAATTCGATCACCGCCAGTTCAGTTTCCGAGAGTTGACCCAAGTCAATACAAGTTGCTAGCGGGAGGGTAATCTAGGCGTAATAATTTGTTGCTTGATACGCAATGCCAAGACCTCACCTAAATCAAGATGACCTGATCTCTCGCTACGACAAACCAGGCCCAAGTTACACCTCCTATCCAGCGGCGACAGAATTCCACGATCAAATCTCGGAATCGGACTACCGAGATTGGGCCAGGCTTAGCAACGAGGAGCCGATTCCCAAACCTTTATCGCTTTATTTCCATATACCGTTTTGCAGTTCAATTTGCTACTACTGCTCCCGTAACAAGGTCATCACCAGGGACAAGGAACGTACCGAACCTTACCTGCAGGATCTATATCGTGAAATCGAAATTCAAGCGAGCCTGTTTGATAAGGATCGTGAAGTACGCGAATTACATTGGGGCGGAGGTACACCCGGGTTCCTGAGCCATCAACAATCGCAACAGCTCATGGAACAAATTGCGCGGCATTTCAAACTAAAACATGACAGTGGCAGTGACTATTCAATTGAAGTCGACCCGCGCGTAATGGCAAAAGACGGCGTCGCCCACCTGCGCAAAATCGGCTTCAACCGCATCAGCATCGGCGTACAGGATTTTGACGAGCAGGTGCAGCGAGCGGTTAATCGCATTCAAAGTCTGAAAACGACATCCACGGTTATCAACGATGCGCGTCGCTTTGGCTTTCGCTCGATCAAAGTCGACCTTATATATGGTTTACCGCAACAAACCCTGGAGAGTTTTGCCAGAACCCTCGGTATCGTAATTAATCTCGATCCTGATCGCATCGTAATTCATAGCTACGCGCATCTGCCGCACAGGTTTCCACCACAACGGCAAATCAAGGCTGATGACTTGCCTGACTCGAGTGAAAAGCTTGCCATTTTGCATAGCGCTATCGATAAATTATGCGCCGCCGGTTACGAATATATCGGCATGGGTCATTTTGCCAGGCCTGACGATGCGCTCGCGGTTGCCCAACGTAAGGGTAATCTGCAGCGGAACTTTCATGGGTATTCTGCACATGCGCAATGCGATTCGGTCGGATTCGGTATCTCCGCGATCAGTAACGTCAGCGACAATTTCAGTCAGAACACCACCGACCTCGGTGCATACCATGACATTCTCGATAATCAGCAGCTACCGGTAGTAAGAGGCTTTCGTAGCGAACAGGAAGACCTGCTACGGCGCGAAATCATCCACGACCTGAGCTGTCATTTCAGGCTTGATTTGCACAGGCTGGCGAAAAGATGGGGTATCGATTTTGCGCAGCACTTCGAAAATGAACTGCTGAAATTGCGTGGCATGGAAGCAGACGGTCTGGTCGAGCTGAGCGATGGCGAAATTGTCATTCGTGAAACCGGCCGCCTGCTGCTGCGAAATATCTGCATGATCTTTGACAACTATCAGTAGCAGTAGAAGATCGTCGATTTATTTTCCACAACGATTTAGTTGCTACATCGATCCAGTTGATCTAGATCAATTACAGCCGGGCATAACCATCATAATATTCGCTTTGACTCCTACTCTTAAATACATCTAGAGTATTTAGCCGGCACCTTCCCGCCGGCTATTTTTTTGCCTGTCGACAATCCGGTCTTCGTCCATCAGGATTCGATGCGCGGGGCCCTCGAGATCTTCATACTGACCATCACGCACCGCCCATAGAAAAATCCATACGATTAACCCGAGCAGGATTAGCGAAACGGGGATCAGCAGGTAAATAATTTCCATTAACGTGTCAACCTCAGTGCATTCAGCACTACCAACAGGGAGCTTAGCGACATACCGATCGCCGCCAGCCACGGTGCGATCAATCCTGCGGCGGCAGCCGGGATCGCGCCGAAATTATACAACAACGCCCAGATCATATTCTGCTTGATAACACGCTGCGTGCGTCCGGCCATGTCGAAAGCCTGGGCTACCGCCTGCAGGTCATTGGCGATCAACACGATGTCGGCGCTGGTTTTGGCGAGCGAGCTGGCGCCACCCATCGCAATCGATACATTCGCGCTGGACAATACCGGCGCGTCGTTTACGCCGTCGCCGACCACCAACACCGTTGCATTTGCAGATTGCAGGGCCTGTACCGCTTCCATCTTTTCCTGTGGCGACATCTGCGCCCGGTAATCGTCGATACCGGTGCGCTCGGCCACCTGCTGTGCCGCCGCTTTACGGTCACCCGTCATCAGCAGCACTGACTTGCCCATACGCTGTAATGTTTCGACCAGGGCGCCGGCATCTTCACGCAGATCATCGATAAAGGTAAACATCGCCATCGCAGTATCACCACGCGCAAGAATTACCGCGGTCACCGCATCCCTGTCAACCTGTTCCAGCCATGACGAGGGGATCTCGGCACCAGCCTGGCGGGCGATAAATTCGACATTTCCGATCATGTAAACCTGACCCTCGATACTCGCACGGATGCCACCCCCGGCGATGCTGGAAACCTGGCTAACTGCATCACTGCTTACGGCGGCAGTCTCCCGCAGCAAAGCCTTTGCCAGTGGATGCTCGGAGTACTGTTCCAGCTTCGCCGCAAACTGCAGGCAATGTTCGCGTTCAAATTCCGCGTTACATACAATCTGCTCGAGCCTCGGCTTACCCTGTGTCAGAGTGCCGGTTTTATCGAACACCACGTGAGTAACCTGGTTCAGTTTTTCCAGCGCCCAGCCCTGTTTAACCAGCAACCCGGCGGATTGCATTTTGCCAAGCGTCGCACTGATGGCCGTCGGCGTCGCCAGTGACAAGGCGCAGGGACAACTGACAATCAATACCGCCAGCGCAATTTCAAACCAGCGTTCGGCATCGTGCATCGACCAGAAAATGGCCACTGCGACGACAATCAACAACACCACGCTGATAAAGTTTGCCGCCACCCGGTCGGCCAGGCGCGCCAGCGGTGGTTTATCGGCCTGCGCGCGTTCGATGGTTCGCTGAATTTCAGCCATAACGGTATCAGCTCCGACCGCCTTTACCTCCATCTGTAACGGGTTGGTTACATTGATACTGCCACCCAGCAGGCGATCACCCGGCTGCTTGTCGAGCGGGATACTTTCGCCATTCAACATTGATTCGTCAAAGGCTGAAAATCCAGCGATGATCTCACCGTCTGCGGGTACCGTTTCGCCCGGCCGGATCAAAACCCGGTCGCCGATTGCCAGGGTCGCAGCAGGCACCATTTCTTCCGCACTACCAGCAGTGCTTAAGCGGGTAGTTACGATGGGCATCGATTGCACCAGTTGCTCAACCGTAGCTGCACAGCGCTGGCGTGCCATGCTCTCGAAATAGCGACTCGCCGACAGAAAAAACACAAACATGACCACCGAATCGAAATAAACCTCGCCGTGCCCACTTATCGTGGCTGCGGCACTACTGGCAAAGGCAATGCCAAGCGCGAGTGATACCGGTACATCCATACCCACCCGCCAGTGCCTGAGGTCGCGCCACGCAGACATGAAAAACGGTGTCGCCGAGTAAAACAGGACCGGTAAGGTGAGGGTCAGGTTAAGCCAGCGGAAAAGCTGCTGGAAATTGTATTCCATGCCTGACCAGGCGCCGGCATAGAGGCTGATCGACAACATCATCACTTGCATGCCGAACAAACCGGCGACGGCAAGTCGGCGTTGCTGCTGGCGGCGCTGCCGACGATGCAGTTCCTGTTGCTGATCGGGGTTGTAAGGCAGGGCACGATAACCGATCTTCTGAACTGCCTGCAGGATTTCACTGAGTCTGATTTGCGTATTATCCCAACGCACCAGCGCCCGCTGCGTCGCGTAGTTCACGCGTACCTGTTCGACCCCGGGCAGGCCGGCTAAATATTGCTCGTTCAACCATATACATGCGGCACAGGTAATACCTTCGAGCATCAGGCTGGCTTCGCGCAGATCGCCCCCGGGAGACCGCAGGAATTGATTCTGTATTTCCGGCACATCATAGATTTCGCTATCATGCAGAAACCCCGGCAGCAGATCCGATGCGGTTGGTGAAACTTCGGTCCTGACCCGGTAGAAATTTTCATGTCCGGCAGCAACAATGGCCTCGGCAACTGCCTGACAACCATGACAGCACATGGGTTGATTGACGCCATCGATGGGAACCTCCAGGTCGAACTCGGCCGGCACCGGCAAACCACAATGGAAACAGCTGTTTATGCCAGATTGCATGTGTTCTGCGCCGATCTTGTCGGAGTCCTGGTAAGTTTTCGTTCTGATTGCTGCCAACCCCATTTTTTTTGTCTGGCCTGTCTGATACGTCACCTGGATTGTTTAATTGCGCGCACGATACAACTTAAATATGATGCATGCTTGATCTAAATCAATAACGCACCGACCGCTTTATCAATAATTCATGCTAACTAATAACAAGATTCATCATCATGTTTATACAGCACATTGTTGGACTGTTCATTGACCCAATGCGTCAGTGGGAAAAAATTCGCGACCAGCACAAGAGTGCGGATGGCGGCTCGGTGGCGCATATTTTCGTGCTCGCCGCAATTCCGGCGATATCCGGTTATATCGGCACCACGCAGGTAGGCTGGCGCATCGGGGTTGGCGAGCCCATTCGTATCACCGGTGATTCCGCGTTTGCGATAGCAATTATCTACTACCTGGCCCTGCTCGTCGGCGTATTCTCAATCGGCTGGGTGATTCACTTGCTGGGCAAGGCCTATGAAGTCGAGAAACCCTTGTCACTTTGTATCGCGCTCGCGGCCTACGCCGCAACCCCGCTGTTTCTAATCGGCCTGATGGAGGTTTACCCGGTGCTGTGGCTCAACATGCTGCTGGGTCTGCCCGCGCTCGCCTACACCGTTTACCTGCTGTACTCCGGATTGCCCATCATGATGGAAATTTCGGCAGAACGCGGTTTTCTATATTCCTCCGCGGTTCTCGCGGTGGGTCTGATTTCACTGGTTGCGCTGCTGGCAATGACTGCCCTGCTGTGGGGTATGGGTCTGCAACCGGTTTTCACCAACTAATCACCAAAACTTTAAGATTCACTCGTTTGATGCAAATCAAACATCGAGGAAGCACTAGATGACAAACACTGAAACCTACAATTACACAGTAGTCAGGCAATTCTCGATCATGACCATCGTCTGGGGTCTGGTCGGCATGTCGGTTGGCGTACTCATCGCTGCCCAGTTGGCCTGGCCGGTGCTCAATTTCGATATTCCGTGGCTGACATTTGGTCGCTTACGGCCATTGCACACCAATGCGGTCATCTTTGCCTTCGGTGGCTGTGCGCTTTTTGCCTGCTCCTACTACGTGGTGCAGCATACCTGTCACGCCAAACTGGCCTTTCCCGCACTGGCCGCATTTACTTTCTGGGGCTGGCAGGCAGTCATTCTGCTGGCCGCAATAACCCTGCCGCAAGGTATCACCAGCAGCAAGGAATACGCGGAACTGGAATGGCCTATCGATATTTTAATCACGCTGGTGTGGGTCAGTTATGCACTGGTATTTTTCGGTACGATTGTCAAACGTAAAATCCCGCACATCTACGTGGCAAACTGGTTCTTTGGCGCGTTCATCATCACCGTCGCGGTACTGCACATTTTTAACAGCGCCGCGCTACCGGTAAGCCTGTGGAAATCTTACTCGGCCTATGCCGGCGTACAGGACGCAATGGTGCAGTGGTGGTATGGACATAACGCGGTGGGTTTCTTCCTGACCGCCGGATTCCTCGGCATCATGTACTACTTCGTGCCCAAGCAGGCAGGCCGCCCGGTCTATTCGTATCGACTGTCGGTGGTCCACTTCTGGGCGCTGGTATTCACCTACATCTGGGCCGGACCGCACCATCTGCATTACACCGCGCTGCCGGACTGGGCGCAGTCACTGGGAATGATCATGTCGCTGATTCTGCTCGCCCCTTCCTGGGGCGGGATGATCAACGGCATCATGACCCTGTCGGGCGCCTGGCACAAACTGCGTACCGATCCCGTACTGCGTCTGTTGGTCGTTTCGATCTCGTTTTACGGCATGTCAACCTTCGAAGGCCCGATGATGGCGATAAAGACTGTCAATGCCCTGTCACACTACACGGACTGGACGATTGGACACGTGCATTCCGGAGCCCTGGGATGGGTCGCGCTGGTATCAATGGGTGCGATGTACTACCTGATCCCGCGGCTATTCGGACGCGAGCTTTACAGCCTGCGACTGGTTGAAGTTCATTTCTGGGCCGCGACCATCGGCATCGTGCTCTACATCGCCTCCATGTGGGTGGCTGGAATCATGCAGGGCCTGATGTGGCGCGCGGTCAATTCGGATGGCACCCTGACCTACAGCTTTGTCGAAAGTGTGCAGGCGATGCACCCCTATTACATTGTGCGCACCCTGGGTGGCGCCTGCTTCCTGCTGGGTGCGGTGGTTATGGCTTATAACCTGTGGCATACCATCGCCGGCGCGAAACCCGTCGAGGTCGAAATACCAGAACCGGCAACCGCCCACTAAGGACACAACGAGATAACACTATGGCTTCAGCACACGATAAAGTTGAAAAGAATATTGGCCTGATGATTGTCCTGGTCATTGCGGTGATATCGGTCGGCGGTCTGGTTCAGATAGTCCCGCTGTTCTTCCAGGATTCGTTAACCGAACCGGTGGCCGGCCTGAAACCCTATTCGGCCTTGCGCCTGGAAGGGCGTGACATCTATGTCCGCGAAGGCTGCTACGTCTGTCACTCGCAAATGATTCGTCCGTTTCGTGCCGAAACCGAACGTTACGGGCACTACTCGGTGGCCGGAGAATTTGTCTACGACCGACCTTTCCAGTGGGGCTCGAAGCGCACCGGACCCGATCTGCATCGGGTAGGCGGTCGCTACAGCGACGAGTGGCATCGCGTACATATGTCTAATCCACGCGACGTGGTCCCCGAGTCGATCATGCCGGGCTATCCATGGCTGGCGGAAAACATGCTCGATGGCAGCGACATTCAGACCAAGATGGAAACCCTGCGCACCCTGGGGGCACCCTATACCGATGCTGAAATCGAGGCGGCACCGCAGACACTCGAAGGCAAGACCGAGCTCGACGCTTTGATTGCCTACCTGCAGGGCCTCGGCATCGAACTCAAAACCAGGAGATAGTGATGACCTTTACTCTGTTTCAATCGCTGTGGACCATCGTGGTGATGGTTACCTTCCTGGGTATCGTAGCGTGGGCCTTTAGCAGCAAGCGCAAAGCCGCGTTTGACGAAGCGGCGCGCGTACCGTTCGAGGATGAGCCGCAAATCGACAACAACAAAATTTCTTCGGAGTAGACGCATGGCCGATTTTAATAGCGATTTCTGGCACTGGTATATCTCGATTCTTACCATCCTCAGTATTCTCGCCTGTGTCTGGTTGCTGCGCTGGATGACATCCGGTTATAAAAAGACCGATCAGGTAGAAGATACCGGACATGTCTGGGATGGGGATTTGACCGAATTGAATAATCCATTACCACGTTGGTGGCTGGGGCTGTTCTACATCACGATCGTATTCAGCGGTTTCTACCTGTTGCTGTATCCGGGACTCGGCACTTACGCTGGCATCCTGGGCTGGACTTCACAAGGTTCTTACGAGGAGGAAGTTGAACGCGTCAACGCTAAGGTCGGACCCCTGTTCGCGCGCTACCAGCAAACCCCCGTCATCGACCTGCTAAAGGATGAAGATGCGCTTAAAGTCGGTGAACGTCTGTATGCCACCTATTGCACGACCTGCCATGGTTCGGATGCACGTGGCGCGCGCGGATACCCGAACCTGCGCGATAACAACTGGCTATGGGGCGGTGACCCGCAGAGCATCAATACCACAATTACCAACGGCCGAATCGCTGGCATGCCGGCCTGGGAAGGCCCATTGGGTGGCGAAAGTGGAGTCGATGAAGTAACCCAGTACGTGTTAAGCCTCTCCGGTCGAGCCACCATCTCCGAGCTGGCGGATAAAGGTAAGGCCAAGTACGATATTTTCTGCGTCGCCTGTCATGGTCCCACCGGCACCGGCAATACCGCGCTCGGAGCACCGAACCTGACCGATGATATCTGGCTTTACGGCGGTTCGCTCACCCGTATCAGCCAGTCAATCGCCAAAGGGCGCAACGGACAGATGCCGGCTCACGGGGAATTCCTCGGCGAAGCCAAGATTCACCTGCTGAGCGCCTATGTTTACAGTCTTTCGCAAGAGAAATAATGAGCGCCGTGATCCCACAGAAAATCCCGCGTATACAACAGGCCATATCGGTGCTCTGGCCTTCGTTTATTGTCGCAATTGTTGCTACCGGGCTTTTTTTTTCGGCGTTCAATCCAAGGGACCTCGTACCTTATAATTTCGATATCGATATCAGCCCTTTAGCGGCCTACAGCGTCGGATTTTTCATCTTCTGGATCATTGCGCTTGTTTCCAGCTATGGAACACTTTACTTCACCATTTCGAACTGTCGTTTTCTCAGCAAGCAGGACAAATAGCCCTTCGATAACGGGCGGGAAACAAATGCGGGTTCAACAAGCAGACTCTGAAAATAGCGCACTTTACGCGAGCCATCAGAAAATTTACCCGCGCGAGGTCAGTGGTCGTTTCACTCGCCTGCGGGTGCTTGCGATTCTGACCTTACTCGGTATTTATTACCTGACCCCACTGCTGCAATGGGGTGGCCGCCAGGCCATACTGTTCGACCTGCCTGCGCGCAAATTCTACCTCTTCGGCCTTACCCTGTGGCCGCAGGATTTCATTTACCTGGCCGCGCTGTTGATCCTGGCCGGCCTGTCGTTGTTCTTTTTCACCGCGTTGCTGGGCAGAATATGGTGCGGGTACGCATGTCCGCAAACTGTCTGGACCGAAGCCTATCTGTGGATGGAGCGCAAGATCGAAGGTAAACGATCGGCGCGCATGAAACTCGACAAGGCCCCCAACTCGGCAGCGAAAATTCGTACCAAGGTTTTGAAACACACGGTCTGGATAGTGTTTTCGCTATGGACCGGTTTTACCTTCGTCTGTTATTTCACTCCCATCGACGAACTTGCCGGCAAACTGTTCACTGCGAGTCTCGGGCCCTGGGAAACCTTCTGGATTCTATTCTACAGCTTTGCCACCTACGGTAATGCCGGGTTCATGCGCGAGCAGGTGTGCAAGTACATGTGCCCCTATGCGCGATTTCAGAGCGCGATGTTCGACTCAGACACCCTGATCGTCGCCTATCACCCGGAGCGCGGTGAACCGCGTGGTTCCCGGCGGCGCGGCACCGACTTCGCAGCGCAGGGACTCGGGGCCTGCATCGATTGCAATGTATGTGTGCAGGTATGCCCGACCGGCATCGATATCCGTGACGGCCTGCAATACGAATGCATCGCCTGCTCGGCCTGCATCGACGCCTGTGACGAAATCATGGATAAAATGTCTTATCCACGAGGCTTGATCAACTACACCACTGAAAACGCAGCCCAGGGTAAGGGCCGACATATTTTGCGTCCCCGGGTGATGGTTTATGCCACCATTTTACTGGTGCTATGCGGCATCCTGATAACTAACATGGTGCAGCGCATACCGCTGGATCTCGATGTCATCCGCGACCGCAACACCCTGTACCGCGAAACCCGCGACGGCCTGATCGAAAATGTCTACACGTTGAAATTACTCAACATGGACTCGAAGCCGCACCGTTATATACTGCGTGCTGAAGGTATCGATGGTCTGAAACTGGTGACCGATCAGGAGAAAATTTTTGTTGAGGCAGGCACGGTATATCAAATGGTAGTGCGTCTCCAGGCGGATGAATTTAATCTCGAACAACGCAGTGTTCCGGTTAGCTTTCACCTGCAGGCAACCGACGCCAACCATTTAATGATTATCGAGGAAGCGCGTTTCGTCGGTCCGGGGAAAACATGATGACGAGCAGGCAATCAACACCGGGCGACTGGAAGCGGGAACCGATGGTATGGATGATAATCGCAATTCCATTTTCGGCAGTCATCATGGGAGTAGTCATGATCACGCTGGCAATCCAGTCCTGGTCCGGCCTGGTGGTTGATGATTACTATAAAAAAGGCAAGCAGATTAACCGCGTGCTGGCACGCGATAAATTTGCCTATGAACTGGGACTGGCCGCCGCAATCACAATTGGGACTGATGGCAGCATAGAAGTTCGCTTCGATCCCGAGCTGCAGTTTATACCCGGCGATACGATCGTACTCGAGCTGATTCATGCGACGATGCCGGGACTTGATCAACGATTAATAATGCAAAACAACGCTACCCATCTGTTGCGCGGCGAAATCAGCCTGCCGGGCAAGGGCCGCTGGAACCTTTACCTGCAAACCGGGGACTGGCGCCTGACCGGATCACTACAATATCCGCAGCAGGCTGCCGCCGATTTATTGCCTAACTATTTCGCGGACTAGCCAATGCCTGCAGATCTCACTTTTGCGGCCGCGGTAATAGTCGGACTGCTTGGTTCGAGTCATTGCCTGGGCATGTGTGGCGGCATTGTCGCCGCCCTGAACATGGGCGTCGCCGATGGCCCAACCAGCAAACCCAGATCATTATTCATCTATCAACTAAGCTATAACGCTGGACGAATCTGCAGTTACCTGCTGGTAGGATTACTGGCTGGTTCGCTAGGCGCCGGTCTGGCGCAACTCGGTGTTAGCCCGGTTGCTGGAAAACTGGTGGCGGCGGCTTTCATGATCGCGCTCGGGCTTTACCTGGCCAACTGGTGGCGCGGGCTGGTAGCGCTGGAAAAACTCGGCCATAAACTATGGCGTCACCTCCAGCCATTGGGTAAGCGCCTGTTTCCTATTCGGAATCCGCTTCAGGCATATTTACTTGGAATGCTCTGGGGATGGCTTCCCTGTGGCCTCGTTTACGCGGTAGTCGCCTGGTCACTGACTACCGGTAATGCCTACGATGGAGCGAAGCTGATGCTGGGTTTTGGTCTCGGCACGCTGCCCGCGATGTTGATCGCAGGCAGGGTATTTAATTTTTTCAAGGACTGGGTCAAGTCGCCGCTGGTCAGAACATCAGCGGGAATAATAATAATTGCGTTCGGACTTTACAGCGGCTTTACCGGTTTAAGATCTCAACATCAACATCATCATACCGCTTTAAGCTCGACCGTCTTGCTGCAATTCGGCGCCGAATCGACCCGTGTACCGGCAATTTTGCGCAGCGTATCATGATCCAGAATTTCAACTTCGCGCCGATTAACCTGTAGCACTCCACACTCCTGAAAACGGGTCAGGGTTCGGCTCACGGTTTCAACCGCGAGTCCAAGGTAACAACCGATATCCTGGCGCGACATGGATAACAGGAACGCCGATGCGGAATAACCGCGTGACCAGTAGCGGCAGGCCAGATCATCGAGGAAACTGGCGATGCGACCATCGGCATCCTTGCGCGCCAGCATTAGCACCAGGTTATGATCCCGCTGCATCTGTTCAGCGGTAATCTTAAGCAGATTGGAGCCCTGCGCCTTATCGGCCAGGTAAGCATGTTGAAAGCGGCATAAAGAAGTCGTTTCCAGGGTTATTGCCGAGGACATGCGCTGTTGCGATTTGGTGGTATCCAGCCCGAAGACATCGCCCGGCAAATAGAATCCCAGCACCTGCTCTTCCCCGTCTTCGGTAACCAGGTAGCTCTTTATCGAACCACTGCGTACCACGAAAAAGGCATCGGACTCCTCGCCCGCACGAAATATATGCTCACCCTTACGGTTTATACGTTTTGACTGACTTAGCTGTTGACATACCTCCTCACTATCGAGTAACTGCAGACCGAGGCAACCGCCGCGGGCCTCACAGATATTACACTGCTGTACTATGGAGTGGGTTTGGGCCTGTGTTTGCATGATGTCTCCCCTGACTGATGATTCTTGCAAACAAGCTTGCGCCACGATAATGATTTCTGCCATCGGGGTTTTCCTGATGGGCATATAGGGGCTTTCCAGATACCATTGCCGCACAAGATCAATCGCAAGCAGACTTTTAAGTGATGCATCACCAACCATTCAACCAGCTCTTCCTGATTATGGCTACAGCCACCCTGGTGGTAAGCGCGATATCGATCGTCAGTCTGTACAACACCGGGATTGAACAACATCGATTGCGACTGGTTGAAACGGTTAAAAGCCAGGCGCGTCTGATCGAAGCAATCGCCCGCTTCGATAACAAGGACAACGCTGACAATGATCCGGGACGGGGTCGAGAAGCTACCCTCGAGAAGGTCGCCGCAGCGCATAGCGCGTTTAAAGGCTTCGGCGAAACCGGCGAATTCGCGCTCGCGCATCGCGACGGCGAACAGATCGTATTCTTGCTAAGCGGTCGAAATATGCAATCTCGAACTCCGTCACCGATACCATTCAAAGGCGAGTGGGCGGAACCCATGCGTCATGCGGTATCCGGCAAATCGGGGATCCTGACCGGGCTGGATTATCGCGGCACCGAGGTACTCGCGGCCTACGAACCGGTTTCAATTCTCGACCTGGGACTGGTGGCGAAAATCGATACCAGCGAAATCCGCAGACCTTTTATGCATGCAGGGCTGATCGCCATCAGCGCGGCAATACTGGTCATTTTTATCGCCAGCCGACTCTTCTTTCGCATATCGAGACCGATTGAGCAGGCCATTGATCAACAGACTGAAACCCTGCAGACACTTGCCGAAACTTCACGTGAGGGCATCGTCATTGCCAGTACCACCGGGGTGATCCAGTTTATAAATCCGGCGATCGAGAAATTATTTGGTTATAGCAGGCGGGAACTGATCGGCGAATCAGTCAAACGCCTGATGCCCCGGGAACATAGCGTTGCGCACGATGACTACATGAAAAACTATATGCAAACCGGGATTCCTAAAATCATCGGCACTGGACGCCAGTTAACCGCAATGCGCAAGGACGGCACGCGCTTTCCGATCTACCTGTCGATTGGCGATATCAAGACCCGCCATGCACGTCTGTTTGCCGGGGTGATAGTGGATATCAGCGAGCAGCAACAATTGCAGCGCGAGATACTCGAGATCCCGTTGAGCGAGCAACGCCGCATCGGACAGGAACTGCACGACGGTCTCGGGCAGCAGTTAACCGGTCTCGGTCTACTGGCAACCAGTCTGTTAAACAAGGCCAGCAAACCCGAACACGCGCTGGCGACACAACTTGCCGAAGGCCTGCAGGAGGCCATTTCCCAGGTGCGCGCGTTGTCGCGTGGCCTGATGCCGGTTGATGTCGATGTCGAAGGACTCATGAATTCAATCGAAAACCTGGTTGCGGAAATCCGTTCACAGAGTAGCGTGACGATATTGTTAAGCATAAACGATCGCGTGCGTGTCTCGGACAACAGCAGTGCCTTGCATCTGTTTCGTATTGTGCAGGAAGCGCTTAACAACGCTATCAAACACGCCAGGGCGGATCGGATCCAGGTTTCCGTGGGAACCGAAGGCGCGCGCGGATATTTCTCAATTCGCGATAACGGCTCAGGGTTTCAATACCCACCCGACAGTTCCAGCGGCCTGGGATTGCGTATCATGCAACATCGCTGCGGCTTGATTGATGCTGAATTCAAAATCGAGTCCTCGCATGCTGATGGTACCGAGGTAAAATGTACTTTTCCGATCGAGTGAGTGCCGGGTAAATTTATGGCGAAAATCCTGATAGTCGACGACCATCCACTGGTGCGCACCGGGTTTGCCCAGCTAATTGGCGATTGCCCGGATCTCGAGGTCTGCGGCGAAGCAGCTGATATGGCCGAGGCACTCAAACAAATCGATGCCTGCAGCCCCGATCTTGCCATCATCGACCTGTCACTGGCAGGCGGCAGCGGCCTCGATCTGATCGAACATATCAAGTCTCGCGAGCGGAATATCCTGATGCTGGTCGCGTCAATGCATGACGAAACCTTGTATGCCGAGCGTGTGCTTGCTGCCGGCGCACGCGGTTACATCAACAAGCAGGAAGCCCAGGAAAGCATCATCCAGGCAATTCGCCAGGTGTTGAGTGGCAAGGTCTATCTGAGTCAGCACATGACCGATCGCCTGCTTAGCGGCATGGTTGATGCCACCGGTGAAAAACGCGATATCGACAGCCTGTCCAATCGTGAGCTACAGGTGTTCGAACTCATCGGACAGGGTGCAACCGCCAGCCAGATGGCAGAACAACTCAACCTCAGTGTAAAGACGATAGAAACCCACCAGGCACACATCAAGAGAAAGCTGGGCCTCGGTTCCGCGCACGAATTAATCCAGCGCGCGATTCGCTGGGTGATGGAACAGCAAAGTTAAACTCCCTGAATTTCGCAAGTTATTTGATCCTGGTCAAATCCCTGTTTTGCCACCCCGATAAAATATCATCAGTAATCACTCAAAGAGGAGAAACTGATGAATATGCAACTCTGGAATCCGTTTGAGGAGTTTGAAAATCTGCTCGACCGCTACAACAAAAGTGGCGGCAAAAACCTCGGCAAGCAATATAGCACCGATTTAAGCTTTGCCGACTGGGCACCCTCGGTTGATATCGAGGAAGCCGAGGACAAGTATGTCATCAAGGCTGATTTACCCGGTGTCGACAAGAAGGACATCGATGTAAAGCTGGAAAGCGGCGTGCTCAGTATCCGTGGCGAAAAACAGACCGAGAAAGAAACTGGCAAAGGCACCAAGCGGCATCGTACCGAACGTTTTCACGGCACTTTTGCGCGCAGTTTTACACTGCCCGATGCGGTGAAAGCCGAAAAGGTCGATGCCTCGTACAAGGATGGTGTGTTGTCGCTGACAATCCCCAAGGCAGAGGAAGCCAAGCCGAAGTCGATAGATATCAAGGTCAGTTAATTACCCTGCTTAAAGCTGGTGGCATACATTGGTGTATGCCGCCTTTTTTTACGCCAGGACTCCGGCGAGCATTTGATAACCCAGAAATGCCACCGAAGCGGAAAACCCGGCCACGGGTATCCACCGCGGCACGCTGAATCCCGCCAGCACCATATAAAACAGTGTTGATACCACCAGCGCGATCAGGAATGACCAGGGGGTGAGTATTCCGGCGCCGAGAATATTGCCGAGTCCGTACAGGGTCAGCAGCGACAGGGAGAGAGATCGCTTAAATTCAGGGCTGCTTGAATTCATCGAATACTCAGGCTCTTACCTGTACAGATCTTATTTGTTAAACTCGATCAGGCATTGATTCAAATCAATACCGCGACAGGCCATTTCACACATTATGATCTTATCTTCCGATTGGAGAAAAACCATGGAATTCAGGAATATACTTATCCATCTCGACCATAGTAGCGGTTGCCGAAACCGACTCGAAACCGCATTCGAACTGGCGCGTGACTTTGACGCAGCAATCACCGGATTATTCGTGGTTCCTGACTATGTCGTGCCATCCTATGTAGAGGCCCAGATCAGTGTCGACGTCATCACCGACGTCACCGAAAAAGCGCTCGCTCGTGCAGAGGATAGCATGGCCATTTACCAGAAACTCGCTGATGACGCCGGGGTTTCAATGGAAGGTCAGGTGCTGGAAGGTCAGGTGATCCCCATCTTGCGCGAACACAGCAAGTACTCTGACCTGTTGATACTCGGTCAGGATCATCCCGATGATCCCGATAATGCGAGCTATGGACTGGCCGACTCATTGCTTTTCGAAGGTGCCTGCGCCTGCATGGTGGTGCCGCACAGTGGCAAGCTCAGCGCCCCCGGAAAACGGGTCCTTCTGACCTGGAACGCAAGCCGGGAGTCAGCGCACGCGTTGCGTGAGGCGTTGCCACTACTATCGCGCGCGGAAACGGTCGTGGTGCTCTCATCGGAGCCGGATGACGGCGATTCCAGCACTGCCAGCGGTCATCCACATGCCCGGGAACTCGCCAAATTTCTCGAATCACACGGCATAGAGGCAATTTCCAGCGGCATCAGTGATCCGGATATGAGTACCACCGATGCAATCATCGGACAAGCCGCCGACATGAACGCCGATTTGATCGTAATGGGCGCCTACGGTCATACGAGACTGCGTGAAATCATACTTGGCGGGGTTACCCGCGACCTGCTCAAGCAGGCTCCGGTGCCGCTGCTACTGGCACATTAACTGGTCGCCTGCTGGTTAAAAAAGGAAGCCCCGGCGGGGATCTCCGGAATCTCCATGTCAAACGCAATCGAGCGTATGCGACCGGGGTCCTTACCATGCACGATGCGACCGGCATGAACACTGGGTACCGCACAGGGCACCAGTGGTATCGCGTCGGCCGCGGTCAAGGTTGCGATATAAAGCGTGCGCGGGTTCTGCGTCCGATTTGCCGATGACGCGTGTAGCGCTCGTGTGTGCATCAGGCACAGACTACCCGCAGAGCCCAGGCATTCGAGCGCCCTGGTTTCACAGTCCGCGGCTATCTTGTCGTCAACCGCCCCGGTAAAGATTCCATCATGCCATAGCGAGTACAACGGGCCACGATGCGAACCGGGAACGACCCGCGCAGGGCCGATTTCACTGTCGATATCATCGAGAAACAGCATCGCGGTGATGCAATCATCGTTACTATGCGGATCGAAGGTAAAGTCCTGGTGCCATTTCACCACGGTACCACTGCCGGGCAACTTGCTGTTGAGCTTGGCGTGATGAAAGCGCAGATCCGCACCGAGCAGAGCGGCCACGTTACCGAGTAAAGGCCCCTGCTTTAACAGGTTCAGAAAGTCGTCCGAGATCTCCTCGGGAGACGCGATACGGCGCAGCGCGGGCTGCTCAGCACTATGGCCGGGCTCGACATCAAAACGCTGGCGGCCGTCCAGCATTTCACCGAATGGACCCGTGTATTGCCGGGATTCTTCGATCCATTGCTGGTGCTGTTGGCGTAGTGGTTTTAAATCTTCAGCCGACAGGGCCGATTCCACTACAACTACCCCGTTTTCCCAGAATTCGGATTTTTGCGATTCGCTCAACATAGGCATATCCAGAAGCTATTTTTTAATTCCATCGGCGATCAGGCTGATGATCTCGAACATCACCGCGGCGGCAAAATGTGCGGTTTGCTTGTTGGGAGAATCCTTGGTCGGCATCAGGCAGACCACGTCGCCACCGATAATGTTCTTACCCCGCACGCAGCGCAACAGTTCCATCACTTCATCAACCTGGAACCCCTGGATACCGCATTCAAGATTAGCTACCCCGGGGCAAACCGTCGGATCCATGCAATCGAGATCGAAAGTAATATATAGCGGCGTATCGCCGATACGTTCATTGATCAGCTGCATTGTTTTCTGTGGGCCCAGTTCACGGTAGCGCTTGATCGGTACGACTTCGTAACCCAGGTCGGAACTGGTTTTCCACCAGTCGAGCGTACGCGGATTACCGCGCATGCCGATCTGCACGCTGTGTGAAGAATCGATCAACCCTGACCGTACCAGGTAAGCCGCCCAGTGGGCCGCCGATTTCTTCGACCCGAGAAAATGCGGGATTTGCTCGAAGGCATCGGTATGCGCGTCGAAATGCAGAAACGCCGCCTTTTTGCCACCAGTCAAGTTAGCACCCTCACCCGCGATCGCCTGGATTACGCCACCGGTAATCGCATGATCTCCCCCTATCGAGACCGGGCGCGCGCCAGCCTTATCGATATCGCGGTAAAAGTCGGTCATGCGTTCGATGCAACGCTCATTGTCATTGGCTTCCGGCAGCGGCACGTCACCCATGTCGCCAATACGGCAGGCATTCCAGGGATCGAGATTGAATTCGGTATGCACCCGGTGAGCCAATGCTGAAATATCACGCACTGCGCGCGGGCCCAGGTGCTGGTCGCGCTCGGTGGTACCGTTACCGGTAGAGTGCGGCACCCCGACCAAAGCGATATCAAGCTTTCCCGGATCGCGCTCAATCGGGCACCTGAACAGGGTCGGAATATCCCACCAGTACAAACTTTCCATCATCATCTTGTCGTCGTCGGACAGGTTTACGCCCATGTTGAAGCCTCGATCAGGTTAATAGGCACGCGTTTTTCGCGCATCCTGGTAAAGAATATCTGCCCAGTTCTGGTTTACTTTATTGCGTTCGCCAACGCCAGTCGAATCCATATCAGCAGCAGGTCGCTTGAGTTCGATAAAATCCGACTGCGTACAATCGCCGCGTATCGGTAACCAGTAGTTTTCTCCCAGCGTCTGGCGTGCCCCGGCGGGCATAAAAGCCTGCATTGCATATCCAACCCGACGCTGCTGACTGCGGTTGGGTTGCGACCCATGAATGATTTTTGCATGGTGTAGCGACATCTGCCCGGGCCTTAAAATCAGGTCGACGGCAATCGATTCATCGACTGTCTGAATTTCCTGGCCTCGGGTCAGTATATTGTCCTCGTGGAAGGTTTCCGCATGGGGTCTTATCGGATCTCTGTGACTGCCTGGAATCATACTCATACAGCCGGTTTCCAGGTTGCTCGGCGTCAGTGCCAGCCACGGGGTCACATAATCATGCGGCGTAATCCCCATGTAGGTCGCATCCTGATGCCAGCTGACGAAATGGCTGCTTTGCGGTTCCTTGATAAATAATACCGACCCCCACAAAGAGAAAGCGGACCCGATCAGGTCTTCGACCGCATCCAGAATCAGCGGATGATGCACCAGTTCATCGAGAAATTTGAATGACAGGTGCGGGTTGTTGCGGTTCTCTGCGTTCAGCTCATCAGGATACTCGAGCTCGGCTGCCTGCAGCCGCCGTGCATAATCGAGCGCCTCGTCCTCGGACATGACATCGACCGGTGCGACGAAACCCTGTTCGTGGTACTGCTCGATTTGCTGTTTTGAAAGTATCTTTCCCACAGGGTGATTTCCGTGTGAATTGGGAATCCCGAGATAGTAGCGTAAACTCGCGCCGGGTAAATAGCAGAAATATATACATTTCAACGATGAAGCGACTTCAACAGCAAACCTTGCTCGGCATTCGCGATCAGTTAGGCAGTTATGCCTGGGACGATGCGGAGATTTCGGAACTGGTAGATCCGCAACTCGGTATCATTACCGGCTTTCAGGAGTTACTCGATCAGCTTGAGCTGTTACGCAAGGTTGACCTCGGATCGATTCCACCAGCCGCCGACATCTCCAGTAAATGAGTACCCAACTGGCCTTCGCGTCTATCGGCGAACTTGCCGGCCGGTTGCGTCGCGGAGAACTCAGCGCTGCCAGCCTGGTGCAATGTTACGCGGACCGGATCGCGACGCTGAATCCAACCAGCAAGGCATTTATCTCGCTCGATATCGATCGTGCCCGCGCAACGGCTGAATCTCTGACCATAGGTCCGGCAGACAGCTTGCTCAAGGGTATCCCCTACGCCTGCAAGGATTTGTTTGACGTCAAGGGCATGGTGACCAGCGGTGGTTCACGCGTGCTGGCAGATAATGTTGCTGAACACGACGCCGACGCCGTAACCCAAATGAACCGGGCCGGAGCAATCTTCATCGGCAAGAACAATCTGCATGAATTTGCTTATGGTGCGACCGGCGAGAATACGCTCTATGGCACGCCACCGAATCCCTACGACCAGTCGCGTCTCGCCGGTGGTTCGAGCAGTGGTTCGGCCGCGGCACTCGGTTACGGGCTATGTGCAGCAGCACTCGGTACCGACACCGGCGGGTCGGTACGCGCACCCGCGGCACTGTGTGGACTGGTTGGTTTCAAACCGACCTTCGGGCGCATCAGCACCGAGGGTGTCATTCCTTACTCATGGTCCCTGGACCATGTCGGCACGCTGACCCGCAGCGCTGCCGATACCGCGTTGTTGTTTAACGCTCTGGCCAGCAAGGTACAGACCCCAGCCGCGGTAAAACTGGAGGGATTGCGGATTGGTATTCCCGAGGGCTTTTTTTTCGAACGCGCCGATACCGAGATTCTGGACAGTATCGATCGTCTGATGAATTTTTTACGCGGTACGGGTGCAAAGCTCATACCGGTAACCATGCCCTCGATGGAGCACAGTCGCACCGTGTCGCTGACGGTACAAATGCCGGAGGCATTGTCATATCACAATCGTTACCTCGAACAACGCGGCGCTCTGTACAGCCAGGACTTTCGCGCCGGGCTGGCATTGGGTCAATGCTTGCTGGCCGAGCAATATATCCGTGCCAAACGTTTTATCGAGTCATACCGGCGCGATATGGACAGGGCGTTCGACGGGATCGATCTTTTGCTCACGCCGGCGACACCGGCAATTGCACCCAAAATCGGCACCGTCGAAGTGACTGTCGATGGAAAGGCCGAACCCGCGGGGAACGCGATAACACGTTACACGTCGTTTTTTAACATGACCGGGCACCCGGCGATTACCCTCCCCTGCGGCATGCACAGCGAGGGTTTGCCAATCGCAGCCCAATTCGTCGGCAAGCACTTCGGTGACGAAGAGTTGATCGCCACGGCAACCCTGATCGAATCCAGTTACGATTTCAAGATAACGCTGCCAGACATAAAGTAACCGGCATACCCCGCTCTAATTCAGTCTCCTCACCGCCTTAATTGTAAATTAATAAAATGATCCCATGCGACAACTATCCTGACAGAGAGGGAAGATTGCCTCCTAGCCCAGCCAATTGAACGTCTCCTTTTGGAGAAAGTCGACGCTCAGGTATTGTCGAGTTAATGTAAATCATGCCCTTTATGAGGTGAAATATTCTTTCTCCACAACGAGAAATCAATAACTTAGAGCCACCAGCCTGCTTTTATCACGCCTTCGAATCAGTTAACTTGACAATACCATTTTACGCTTCGACTGTGATCAGCCAAATGATGGATAATTTGTGGGATAGACCTATACTTATTTGAGACTAAAAACTGGTAACGCTCTGATTCTTAT
>Ga0209165_10000197_pt1 | contig 25041 bp, 19 predicted proteins | sample tdAd001_FD_187122 | JGI IMG/M metagenome (GOLD analysis project Ga0209165, IMG submission 187122) | Marine sediment microbial communities from the Atlantic coast under amendment with organic carbon and nitrate - tdAd00.1 (SPAdes)... | ecosystem: Environmental > Aquatic > Marine > Coastal >... | reverse complement strand
GTTTTTTCTGTCTGATCGGTCGAATGAACTCATCGAGTCCTATTCTCACGGCATGAAGCAGCGTCTGGTCATGGCAGCAGCGCTTTTACACGATCCCGACGTGATTGTCGTCGATGAACCCATGGTGGGTCTCGATCCTCTGGCGATCAAAATGGTCAAAGACCATTTTAAACATCTTGCAAATGCAGGTGTCACCATTTTTATGTCGACCCATACTTTGAAAGTGGCCGAAGACATTTGTGATAAAATTGGCATCATCCATAAGGGAACCCTTATCGCAATGGGCACTTATGAAGATTTGAGGGGAGATGTCATCACGGAAGGTGACGATCTTGAGCAGATATTTATAAGGTTAACAGAAACATGAAACATGTTGTCACACTTTTGCGGCCGAGGATTTTTTCTTTTAAAAATAAAGGCCTCTTCAAAAAAGACCGGGGAAGGGGGGTCAAACTTTTTCTGTTTGGAAGCATCGGCATATGTTTTTGGGGAGGAATATTTGCCGTATCACTTCGGGTTCTCATTTATTTCAAAGAAATTTCAGAACTTGGCAATATTCTCGCAAATAAACTGCTTTCAATGATTCTTCTCACGTTTTTTTCTCTGCTTATTTTCAGCAGCATTTTAACATCCATCTCAAAGCTGTACCTCAGCAGAGATCTTCCTCTGGTACATTCCATGCCGGTTTCAAGCTTCAAGATTTTTATTGCCCGGTGGATCGAAAGCACCATAGACAGCTCTTGGATGGTTATTGTCTATACGCTTCCGGTCTTTATTTCGTATGGAATTGTTTATCAGGCCGGATTCTTTTTCTATTGGAATATGATCATGGCCATTTTATCCCTGGCCATTATTGCATCGAGCACCAGCGTTATAATTGTGGTTCTTGTTGTGAATTTTGTGCCGGCGAGCCGCATTCGAAACATGTCTATATTTTTCGGCCTATGTCTTTTTCTGATACTTTTTTTTGCGTTTCGCTTTTTACAACCGGAGCGGCTGGTGGATCCCGAAGTTTTTTCAAGCACCCTCGTTTACCTTAAATCCCTAAAGACACCTGCACCGCCATACCTTCCGAGTACCTGGGCTTGTGACAGCATAAAGGCGGCATTGTCGGGTCATATTAAAAAGGGGATGTTTCACACGGCTCTCTCCTGGACCTGGGCCGGCGTCATGGTATCTATGGCGATCATTATTGCAAATGGCGTATACTTTAAAGGACTTTCAAAAGCCCGCTCGGCACAAGTCCGGCTTTTTAAAAACAGGTTTCCAGGAATCCATTTCAAAAAAATTCCACCGGGTCCTGTGAGGGCATTTATCACCAAGGAGATTCGAACTTTTTTCAGGGATCAGACACAGTGGTCACAACTGTTTCTGATTGCTGCACTTGTTGTCTTATATTTATACAATTTCAATGCACTCCCCCTTGAAAAAGCGCCCATAAAAACGGTTTATCTCCAGAATCTCCTTTCTTTTCTTAACATGGGCCTTGCGGGGTTTGTTCTGACTGCAATTGCGGCCAGATTCGCGTATCCTGCGATCAGCATTGAAAGGGAGGCGTTCTGGTTGGTAAAATCGGTTCCCATCTCCTTGAAAAGCTACCTCTGGATAAAATTTTTTATCTATTTTCTCCCGTTGTTGATCTTAGCCGAAATTTTAATTATCGCAACCAACATCTTGCTTAAAGTGACACCTTTTATGATGGCGCTTTCAACCGTCACCATCTTTTTCCTGGTTCCGGGCGTCGTTGCGATGGGGATCGGCTTTGGTGCGGCATATCCTGATTTTAAAGCGGACAATCCGGCTCAAACTGTGACGAGTTTCGGAGGAATTCTATTCATGATGGTGTGTGCCGGCTATATCGGTGCCGTCATCTTTATTGAAGCCGGACCTGTATACAACATATTTATGGCGGACATCAAAGAAAGGGGATTGACCGTTTTTGACTGGATTTGGGTCACAGGATCGTTTGCCCTGGTCTTTGTGCTCAGCATCGCCGCCATAGCAATTCCCATGAAATTTGGGGAAAAAAAGCTCTCGGAACTCCAGGTATAACCCTGCTTGTGAACTGTTAAATCCCGGTAAAACCCTAAATGAGCATAGCCAAAACAGGAAGAATGTTTTATCTGTTTAATTTGCAAGTAATTTTTGTAAATTTAGATGCGCATTCATAACGCTTCTATAAATGAGATATAAATTACCTGGAAAAATCCCATTTTGTTTACCCGGTGGGGAAAGTCCAGGGGCATTGATGCGGTCGAAAATGCGAGGGGGAATGCCGGCCAATAATAGAATTTTTCGAGAATTCATCAAGATAGACATTGTCAAAAAAGAATTCTGTTTTATAATATTGCTTGTTGAATTAAAATCGAATATCCTCGCATCTCCGTTGAAATGGGATTCACGCCCCGGTTAAACTGAAAAGACAGATGGGTTTCACTGGGTGGATTTCGCTCCAACAACCTTGCGGGGATGTGCACGCTTTTGCAGTTCAAAAAAATGATTGTCTACAGCAAGGTCAAATACATACATATTTTAAATAAAAGTAGGGCAGGAGAACCAATGGCTGAAACCGACAAAGATGATCTTATCAGCATCATCGATGAAAATGAAAAGGATGCACCGATACCGGATACGCTTCCTTTGATTTCGGTACGAGATATCGTAATTTTTACGGATATGCTTCTTCCGCTTTTTATCGGGCGGGAAAAATCGGTTCGCGCTGCTGATGAGGCGGTGGAGAAAGACGGATATCTGTTTTTAGCTGCACAAAAAGATCCGAACATCGAAAATCCGGATCCGGATCAGATTTATACCGTGGGTACCGTGAGCCGAATTTTGAGGATGCTCAAGCTTCCGGATGGACACGTAAAGTCCCTGGTGCAGGGCATCGCCAAGGCACGGATCGTTAAATACGTTTCAAAAAAATCATTATACCGTGTAAAGATAGAGATTATTCCCGACAAGCCGTTTGAGGACATCGATCTGGAGATTGAGGCGCTGATGCGGAATGTCCGAGAACACTCCGAGAAGATTTTGGCATTGCGTGGCGAAATGAACAATGATGTCAGCGTCATCCTTGAGAATATCGTTGACCCCGGGAAACTTGCTGACCTCGTGGCTTCAAATCTTAAATTAAAAATCGATGAATCTCAGATGTTGCTCGAATTGATCGATCCCATGGAACGCCTAAAAAAAGTCAATGAGCTGTTGTCCAGGGAGGTGGAATTGTCCTCCATGCAGGCCAAGATCCAATCTGATGTGAGAGATGAAATTTCCAAGAGTCAGCGAGACTATTTTTTAAGAGAACAGGTTAGAATGATCCACAGGGAACTTGGCGAAAGCGATGACAAGGCAAAGGAGATTAAGGATTATAAAAGAAAAATAAAAAACGCCAAAATGCCGAAAATCGTCAACAAAGAGGCTTTAAAGCAGTTGAAGCGTATAGAACAGATGCATCCTGACGCTGCTGAGGCCTCGGTTGTGCGGACATATCTGGACTGGCTGGTCGATATGCCATGGAGCAAAACCAGCAAAGATGTCATCAATATCAAGAATGCCAAATCGGTTCTCGATAAAGACCATTTTGGGCTGGACAATATTAAAGATCGCATACTTGAACATCTCAGCGTACGCAAACTTAATCCTAAAATGAAAGGTCCGATTCTTTGTTTCGTAGGCCCGCCCGGTGTCGGAAAAACCTCATTGGGTCAGGCCATTGCAAGCGCCTTGAACCGCAAATTCATCCGCATTTCTCTGGGCGGCATCCGGGATGAAGCTGAAATCAGAGGACATCGTCGCACCTATATCGGTGCATTGCCGGGGCGGATACTGCAGGGGATAAAACAGAGCGGCACCAACAATCCTGTTTTCATGATGGATGAAATTGACAAGCTCGGATCCGATTTTAGAGGGGATCCTTCGTCAGCGCTTTTAGAAGCCCTCGATCCTGAACAGAACGCAGCTTTTAGCGACCATTATCTCAATTTACCCTTTGATCTTTCAAAGGTAATGTTTGTCCTCACAGCCAACCTGACCGATACCATTCCGTCGGCGCTTTTTGACCGGATGGAGGTCATCACATTGTCCGGATATACGGAAGAAGAAAAAAAGATCATTGCCCAGCGACACCTTATACCGCGCCAGATAGAGGCGAACGGTTTGAAGAAAAAAAGGTTGTCCATCAGTACGGGCGCACTGGTTAAGGTCATATCGGAATATACATCCGAAGCCGGTTTAAGAAACCTTGAACGTGAACTCGGTACCCTTTGCCGCAAAATCGCACGCAGAATTGCCGAAGGCGAAAAGGGACCATTTAAAATCACAAAAAACAACCTGGAAAAATCCCTGGGTGTCCCGAAATATTTTCCTGAATTGGACCAGGAAAATAGTCAGGTGGGTCTATCCACCGGTCTGGCTTGGACGCAAGCTGGTGGTGAAGTTCTTTATGTGGAGGCATCGTTGATCGGCGGAAAAGGGGAATTGATCATAACCGGCCAAATCGGAGATGTTATGCAGGAGTCCGCCCGGGCGGCTCTGAGTTATGCCCGCGCAAACCTTCGCAGCTTGGGCGTCAAAGAAAACATTTTTGAAAATAAGGATATACATATTCACGTCCCCGCAGGCGCTATTCCCAAAGACGGGCCGTCGGCCGGCACTGCAATGGCCACGGCTCTTATCTCTGCGTTGATAAATAAACCGGTAAATCGAGATGTTGCCATGACCGGTGAAATCACGCTACGGGGAAGGGTTCTTCCTATCGGTGGTTTGAAGGAAAAAGCTTTAGGGGCCTTGAGGGCTGGAATCCGCACCATCATTATTCCTGAAAAGAACAAAAAAGATTTGAAGGAGATTCCCTTGAACGTAAAGCGCAAGATCGACTTTGTTCCAGTTAAAAATATGGATGAAGTTCTTTCCCTTGCCATGGACGGTAAAGTTATGGACGGCCGGTGATATGATAATCCTCGCTGTCGATACAGCTACCACAAGCTGCAGTGTTGCCATTATTGATAAAAAGTGCGTGTTGGCGGAAGTTACACTGCTCCGAGAGGAGACCCATTCAAAACATTTAATGGATATGATCCATGCGGCCATCGGTTTTTCAGGACTTAAACTTTCTGATTTGGATGGTTTTGCCGTTGTCAGAGGGCCCGGATCTTTTACCGGCCTGCGTATCGGGATAACGACCGTTAAGGGGCTTGCGGCGGGATTAAAAAAGCCGCTGGTGGGCATTTCGAGCCTTGAAGCACTTGCCATGCAGGTGTCTAATTGGCCATATTTGATCTGCCCGCTATTAGACGCTCGCCGAGGGGAAGTTTATGTTTCCAGATACAGGTTGATAGCGGGCCATCTAAAAGAGGAGATGGAAGAGCAAGTCTGTGCCCCTGAAAATGCGATACGTGACATTAATGAGGCATGTATTTTTGTGGGCAATGGTACTTTACTTTATCAGAATATGCTATCGGACATGATGGGCGACTCAGCATTTTTTGCACCGATGCCCCAAAATACAATCAAAGCTTCAACCGTAGCCTTTCTTAGCTTGAATAAATTTCAAAATAAAGATACGGATGATATCGATAGGTTTATTCCCCATTATATTCGAAAATCAGATGCTGAACAGAACTTGGCAAATACATAGAACGTCTTTTCCGCACGTCAATCCCCAAAATGCATATAAAATTTACCCAAAAAACTTCAATAAAAACAAGATGCGATGTTTCAACAATGATAACCGCACAATGGCGAGGGTGAGACGAACAGGGAAAAATGATCATCATCTCGGTTATTATTGACAATTTAAAATTTATTTTGATATAATTTTGAGTTTAGGCTTTTTGTCATTCCATAGCCCTAACTATTTTATATATTTATTTTTTCATTTTTTCATTTTTGTTTGTCCGAACTTAGGGTAAATTACAGGGCTCCATAGCCAGTTGAACAAGGCAAATTAGATGTATAAATTTTCTATACCAGACTCACCCAGCCATACCGCTTTTCCAGTGGCAAGTGCCGGGTATCCTTTTATATTTGCCTCTGTGTTTGCGACGGTTGTATTCGCCCTTTTGGAGTTGACCACCCTGGCCTTGATTGGACTTGCTGCGAGCTTTTTCATATGTTATTTTTTCAGGGATCCGGACCGTGTTGTTCCCAATTTTAAAGGCGCCGTGATTTCGCCGGCCGACGGCAAAATTATCTCAACGGGTCCGGTGAACAACAGCCGGTTTTATGAAGGATCGTGCATTAAGATCAGCATCTTCATGTCGATTTTCAATGTTCATGTAAATCGTATTCCCCATGAAGGGCAGGTGAAAACGGTAAGTTATTATCCTGGTAAATTTTTTTCAGCAAATCTTGACAAGGCGTCCAGGGAAAACGAACACAACGCAGTAACCCTGGAAACCGAAGAAGGGAAAAAAATCTGTACGGTCCAGATTGCAGGGCTGATTGCCAGGCGTATTATTTGTAAAATTCAAGACGGTGACATTGTTGCCCGGGGACAGCGTTTTGGCTTAATATGTTTTGGGTCACGTCTTGATGTTTACCTTCCGCCTGACATAAATTTGAAAGTGACTGTCGGGGATAGGGTGAAAGCCGGAACATCTGTTCTAGGAGATTGGACATGAAAAGAACGAATAAATTTAAAAAAGAAAAATCGCGGCGTGGGATTTACATACTGCCCAATATTTTTACATCCCTTAACCTTTTTTTCGGCTTTTATGCAGTTATCGCATCAATAAACGGAAAATTTGTGGCGGCGGCTGTGGCGATTATTATCGGCGTCATATTTGATATCATGGACGGTAAAATTGCCAGAGCTACGAATACCACCAGCAAATTCGGCATTGAATACGATTCGTTGGCAGATCTCATATCCTTTGGCCTTGCCCCTGGATTAATGGTATATTTGTGGGCCCTCAAGCCCTTAGGACGAATTGGCTGGCTGGCAGCATTTCTTTTCTTGGCTTGCGGAGCGCTTCGCCTGGCACGTTTCAACTCCCAAGTGGGCACAATTAGCAGCGATCACTTTGTCGGTCTTCCGATTCCGGCCGGAGCAGGCATGGCGGCGACAACCGTTTTATTTTGCCATAAATTCGGCATAGAAGGGAAAATAAATCCCATATTCATTCTCGTTTTGCTGTACATTCTTTCTTTTTTAATGGTTAGCACGATAAAATATAATAGTTTCAAAAAGCCTGAACTGTTTAGAAAAATGAATTTCAATGTTCTGGTGGCGATCATCCTGATATTGATTTTTTTCGCTGCTCAACCATCCATTGCGCTATTTCTGTTGGGCCTTGCGTATGCAGTTTCAGGTCCTATCTTGACCGTTCGGCATCATCGAAAAATAAAACTGAAAGTGTCTGGATATAACGGGTCAAATGAGCACGGATCAAGCCCATTTAGCCATAATATTAACAAAAGTTCTGATATTCGCTGATTGGATGTATTATTATGTCAAAAAATTATAACATTTCCGTAATTCCGGGTGATGGAACAGGGCCGGAAGTTGTTGCAGAAGGCATCAAAATTCTCAAAGTCGTATCCGAAAAAATTGGTTTCAGCCTGAATTTTAACCATTATGATTTGGGCGGGGAGCATTACATGGCTTCAGGAGAGATTTTGCCGGATAAAATTCTGGAATCATTGTCTAAAACAGACGCAATATATTTGGGTGCCATTGGGCATCCTGATGTAAAACCAGGTATTCTTGAAAAAGGCATTCTTCTAAAACTCAGGTTTTATTTTGACCAGTATATCAACTTGAGACCGGTCAAACTCTATGAGGGCGTCCAGACGCCGATAAAAAACAAAGGGCCGGAAGACATAGACTTTGTTGTGGTCCGGGAAAACACTGAGGGGCTTTATGCAGGCGCCGGTGGATGTTTAAAACGGGGTACGCCGGATGAAGTTGCAATCCAAGAATCGATAAATACCCGGAAAGGCGTGGAACGCTGCATCCGATATGCTTTTGAATGTTGCAGAAAAAGAAACAAGAGAAAAAAGCTGACCCTTTGCGGGAAAACCAATGTATTGACCTTTGCATTTGATTTGTGGGAACGTACTTTTTATGAAATTGCAGAAGAGTACCCTGACATCGAGACAGATTATGCACACGTCGATGCCATCTGCATGTGGATGGTGAAAAACCCGGAATGGTTCGATGTCATCGTTACGGATAATATGTTTGGGGATATAATCACCGACTTGGGTGCAATGATTCAGGGGGGGATGGGCATTGCCGCCGGAGCAAACATCAACCCTGAAGGGATTTCGATGTTTGAACCCATTGGTGGGTCTGCTCCAAAATATACCGGCAAACAGATCATTAATCCGATTGCCGCTATTTCCTCGGCTCAGATTATGCTCGAGACCCTGGGCGAGTCGACGGCTTCATCCTTGATAGAGGCGGGTGTTATTAAAGTACTGCGGGATGATCTCAAAGATGTTGCCGCAGGGAAAATGGGGTATACGACACAAGAAGTTGGAGATCTTGTGGCAGATTATATTATTGGAAAGGCCGACCATGTCGAATAAAAAATTTAATGTTGCCGTGGCGGGTGCGACAGGTGCTGTGGGAAATCAGATGATCACCTGCCTGGAAGAAAGAAATTTTCCGGTTAAGTCCATTAAATTTTTAGCATCCCGACGTTCTGTCGGGCGCAAGCTTGATTACAAGGGCAATGCCATACCTGTTGAGGAATTGAAGGAGGATTCTTTTAAAGGCTTCGATATCGCCCTTTTTTCGGCCGGTGGCGGTACCAGTGAAAAATTTGCCCCTTTTGCGGCCCAGGACGGATGCGTGGTTGTTGACAATTCAAGTGCTTGGCGAATGGATCCCAAAGTTCCGTTGGTGGTTCCAGAAGTGAATCCCCATGCAATTGCACAATACACCCATAAAGGCATCATCGCAAATCCGAACTGTTCGACCATCCAGATGGTGGTTCCACTACATCCATTGCACAAGAAATATGGGATCAAACGGATTGTGGTTTCAACATATCAGGCTGTTTCAGGAACCGGTAAAAAGGCGGTTGATGAACTCGATGCCCAGACCCGGTCGATTCTCAATTTCAAATCGTATGAAACGGAGGTCTACCCACACCCCATCGCTTTTAACTGCCTCCCCCACATCGATGTGTTTCTGGAGAACGGCTATACCAAAGAAGAAATGAAAATGCTCCATGAAACTAGAAAGATTCTGGAAGACGATACCATCGGGGTTACGGCAACCACCGTTCGTGTGCCGGTATTTTACGGTCATTCAGAATCGATTAACATTGAGACCATTGAACATGTTTCAGCTGAAGCGGTGAGGGCTTTGCTGGAAAAAACTTCCGGGGTTAAAGTCGTTGACGATCCGCACAACAACATTTATCCTCTTGCCATCGATGCTGCCGGCCAGGACTTGACACTTGTGGGTCGTATCCGTGAGGATGAGTCGATTTCAAACGGCATCAATATGTGGGTTGTGGCCGATAATATCAGAAAGGGCGCTGCAACAAATACAGTACAGATTGCGGAGATCTTGGCAAAGGACTATTTATAGGGAGTTTAGATTTGGAGCGCGTACCCATTACAAAAGAAGGCTATCAGGCCCTGAAGAAAGAACTGGATTATCTTAAAAGAGTTGAACGGCCCAGGAATATAAAGTCAATCGAAGAGGCCCGTGCTCACGGGGATATCTCTGAAAACGCAGAGTTTGAAGCTGCCAAAAACAGACAGGCATTTATTGATGGGCGGTTAAATGGATTGACATACAAACTATCCAGAGCAGATATCATCGATCCTCAAAAACTTCCAAAGGATCGCGCTCTATTTGCCAGTTCTGTAATACTTGAAAATGCCGATACCGGTGAAAATGTGCAATATCAGCTTGTGGGACCTGATGAGGCGAATATTGAGGAAGGACGCATTTCTGTGTCTTCGCCCCTGGGGAAAGCCATAATCGGGAAAAAACCTGGAGACGAAATTTCTTTGGAAGCTCCAGGTGGAAAAAGATACTATGAACTGGTGGAAATATTGTAATTTAAATTTTTCAAAACGATAAATGATACATAATAACGGAGGTTTTTCGTGGCGCGTATAACCATAGAAGATTGCTTGAAACGGGTTAAAAACCGTTTTTTACTGGTCAACATGGCAGCCAAGCGTGTAAGGCAGATCCGTGAAGGATCCGAATACTTGGTAAGTTCACCGAAGAACGAAGATATTGTCGTCTCCCTGCGCGAAGTCGCTGCGGGAAAGATCACAATTCAAGAAGAAAGAAAAGAAGAAGAAACAGAGGAACTTGTAGAAATAGAAGAAAATCTATAGGAGGCCGACACTTTTCTTTTGCCAAAGTACAGCTATGCCTACAAGGTGCTAAAAAGGAATATTGGGAAGGCGTTGCACCGGTATGATATGATCTCTGATGGGGATCGAATTTTAGTCGGACTTTCCGGAGGCAAAGACAGTTTCACTCTGATGTGGATGCTCAATGAACGCCTGAAGCGCATCCCCATAAATTATGAACTGTCTGCAGTGTATATCGATCCCGGATTTGAGGAAGGCTTCGGTGAACCCCTGGCCGAATATTGGAATAGAACAGGCCATGAGATCAAAATTGAGCATACGGATTACGGAATTTTAGCCCATAGCACTCAAAATCGTGAAAATCCGTGTTTTTTATGTTCCAGGCTGCGCAGAAAACGTCTTTTTGAAATTGCGGATGAACTCGGATGCAACAAGATAGCTCTGGGGCACAACAAAGACGACATCATCGAGACGTTGTTTATGAATATATGCTATGCCGGGGAGATCAGTACGATGATGCCCGCTCAGTCTTTTTTCCAGGAAAGATTTACATTGATAAGGCCCCTTGCTTTTGTTGACGAAGATGTTATAAGACGATTTGCAAAAGAGAAAAGTTGTCCGGATTTCATCAATCCATGTCCGACCGCAAAAGTTTCCAAACGACAGGAAATCAAACGGTTGTTACAACAGCTTTACACGAGCAACAAGAAAGTTAAAGGGAATATTTTCAGAGCCATGAGCCATGTAAAGACAGATTATTTGTTAAAATGAAAGATATTCAAAGTCAATTCGATCATCGCAACATTCCAATCGACAAAGTCGGCATTAAGAATCTTAAATATCCCATAACGGTGCTCGACCGGAAAAACAACATTCAGCACACCGTTGCTTCCATAAACATGTATGTCGATTTGCCCCACAACTACAAAGGGACTCACATGAGCCGTTTTGTGGAAATGCTGCATTTGTTCCGTCCGGAGGTCTCTTTAAAGAAAATTTCCGTTATTCTTGAAGAGATGAAAAAATATTTAAATGCAGCGTCGGCCAACATTGAAGTAACATTCCCCTATTTTATTGAAAAACAATCTCCCATCAGCAAATCCCTCGGTCTCATGGACTACGTGTGCAGTTTCTTGGGTTCAAGCGACCCAAGCGGCAAGATCGATCTCGTATCCGTGGTCGTTGTTCCCATATCTTCCGTCTGTCCTTGTTCAAAAGAAATCAGTGATGCAGGCGCCCATAATCAACGCGGTCAAGTCATGCTCAGCACGCGGTTTAAAAAATTTATCTGGATCGAAGATATGATTGAACTGGTAGAGGGAACGGCTTCATGCGAAGTGTACTCTGTCCTAAAACGTATCGATGAGAAACATGTGACGGAAACAGGGTACAACAACCCCAAATTTGTTGAAGATATCGTCAGGGAGGTTGCTGAAAAACTTAAACAGGACAGCAACATAACCTGGTTTTCCGTGAGTGCGGAAAATTTTGAGTCGATCCACAACCACAGTGCATATGCTTCGATTACCAGCGGAAAAGAACCCCATTTTTAATCCAGACTGTGCAAGAGTATATCCATAATTGGTTTCGGCGACTTCCCCGGCGTATTTACCAGCACAACAAATGAATACAACCTTCCTTCTTTATTTTCTATATAACCGGCCCGTGTATGGATACCGTTGAGGGTTCCCGTTTTATAGAAAGCTTTCCCCATTCTGCGCATGAGAAAATGATAGGGCGCAAAAACTTTGAGTATTTTGTAGAAACTTACCGCTGACATCCGGTTTTTTCTCGATATTCCTGAACCTTCCACAAAGCGGATATTATCGATTTTAAGAATATTTTTCGCATATGCTGATGCTGCCCGAACACCCTTTTCCAGGGTCCCCGGAGGACCGTATGCTTTTGCACCGCACGCGATGAGCAGCTGATTGGCCATAAAATTATTCGAATATTCGAAAAGTTTTGATATGACTTGCATCAATGAAAAACTGGAAGCATATTTAAAGATGAGTTTGTCGTTGTCTTTTTGAACCGTTCCTGGCCTTATCCTTCCGCTGAACCGCATCCCTTCTTTTTTTAAAAAATAAAAAAGAAGGTGGCCTGAATAAAGTGTGGTTTCACTTTTTTTAGACGAAAGTAGAATTCTGCCGTGATCCAATTGAGAAGCGTCGATTCTTTTTTGAACAAACGGCAATAGAGGGGTTTGGGGTTCGGCACTGACAATTTTTCCGTTGGGGTTGCGCTTGTAATTGACCGTGTTGAAATTTACACACAGGGCGCCGATGGGGGCGTTGTAGGGTTCATTTAACCGATTGACCCCGGGGATTGCGATGGGGGTTTTAAAGTATGAATCGTCGACGACCAGATCGTTAATATGATTAAATTCAATATCCGGTATGGATGAGAGATCGAGCGCAATTTCCGCCAAAACTTCTGAAATGAGAAGGGGGTCTCCATATCCTTTTACTTTGAGATTTGAATGATGGTCTTGATAAAACTCAGTGATAAATCGGTAGTCCGGCCCCAGATAGTGGAGGGCCACAAGGGCCGTAAATATTTTCAGGGTCGATGCCGGCACAAGATGAATGTCGGCATTTTTTGAAAAAACAATTCGTCCTTGGGGATCTGCCAGCAAAATTGCATCCTGATCTCCAATAAAAGGATTGAGGTCAGCGAGTTTTTTAGCATAAAGATGTTGGGTTGTCCCGAAATTCAATAAACAAAAAAGAAGTAAGAACCGGCATGTGGCGGCTGTAAAGAATGGTTTGGATTTTGATGACAAATGCATGGCGTAGATTCTTAATGACGATTATTTTTTGAGCGCCGGCTGCCCAAAATTAATAGAGGACCACGGGCCCAAGCTCGAAGGAATCTACCTGCTGTCCACAATAAGGGTCACCGGCCCATCGTTGATCAAAGATACATCCATCATGGCTCGAAATCGACCGGTTTCCACGGTGACGCCTTTCTGGCGGACCTGTTCAACAAATATCCGGTAGAGTCCGATTGCATGATCCGGAGCTGCGGCATTGACGAAAGAGGGGCGCCGGCCTTTTTTGCAATCTCCCAACAAGGTGAACTGGGAGACAACCAGCATTTCGCCGCCAGTATCCATCAAAGAACGGTTCATTTTACGATTTTCGTCTTCAAAAATTCTTAAATTTACGATCTTGTCTGCAAGGTATTTGGTATCATCGGTTTTATCGACTTTTGCAATCCCTAAAAGTACCAAAAGACCTTTGCCGATTTTTCCAATCATTTCATTTTCGACGGTTACAGAACTGAATTTAACCCGCTGTATTACGGCACGCATATTTAAACATCTCCGAAAAACTTCAATTTGCTGGAAATAAAGAGAAATTTTGATCTGGTGTATTTGTTTTCATCCTATTCCTCCAAAACACATTATTCAAGCATTTTTCCCAAAAAGGAAATTAGAACCGCCTTTTTAAAAACGTTCCCTGTGTGCGCATCAGGATGCCCAACTTGATTGTACAGAGACACCCTGATTTAAATCACGAACCCGGGTGTTGGGGTGTCTTGAAGGGATTGTATAATTTGAGACTTGATTTAATGAAGATTTTTATTCTATGATTCTCTTAATCACTCCTCTTCGTGGAACCTAATATCCTAAATTTAAAAAGCTGGAAATGCTTCAAAAGGCAAGAATCTTATGGAAAAAATAACCAAGGCGCTGCCGGCCGTTAAGAAAGATTTTCATATTATATTGGAGGCAATGTCAGAAGGAATTTTTGAAATAACTTCTGAAGGAAAAATTATTTTTGCCAATTCTGCGGCTATTTCTTTGTGTAATATCCCCAAGGGAAAACTGTTAGGGTCGTTTTTTACCCGGCTTTTTTCAGAAGATGCGAGTCAAATAGTGGCCGACCTTTTAAAACCGCCCAAGGAAAATTTGGAGGCACTGGCGGTCGATTCTCCCCTTGTTCTCAACGAATATCTGGTTAAAATAAAAACATTATTTGGTGATAAGAAAGAAGATACACGTGTCGTTGTTTTAAGTGATATTACCGAACACGAACGGGCGAGAAAAATTATCCGATTGCGCAACCGCGAACAGCGGCTGCACACCCAGACAGTCCAGGCATTTAATTCAAGCCTGAATTTGGATCAAGTTATCGTTAGTGTTTTGGAAGAAGTCCGTCGATTGATGGGCGTGCTCGGCAGTTCAATATGGTTGATCGATGAAGACACCGGAGAACTGGTCTGCGAGCAGGCCAGCGGCGATTATGGCGAAACTCTGCGCGGTTGGCGATTGGCACCTGGTGAAGGTTTGGCCGGATGGGTGGTGCAACACGGTGAAAGCTCGATCACTCCAAACACATATTCTGATAAACGACATTATAAGGAAGTGGATCAGGTCATCGGAAAAAATATGCAGTCCATCCTCACAGTCCCTTTACATGTCAAGGGAGATACCATCGGCGTGCTCCAAGTGGTGGATACAGAAACCGGGCGATTCGATAAAAACCATCTTACCTTAATTGAGACCCTTGCAGGATCAGCGGCCATTGCAATTGAAAATGCTCGACTCTACGAAAAAGCACGTCAGGAGATTTCCATCCGCAAACAGGCTGAAGAAGCCCTTCGTGAGAGTGAGAATAGATATCGGACCGTTCTTGAAGCAAACCCTGATTCAGTTATTGTTTATGACATGGAAGAGAAGGTAACTTATTTGAACCCAACATTTACGAAGGTTTTTGGATGGACCATGGGGGAATGTTTGGGCAAGAAAATGGACATGTTCGTTCCTGAAGAAAATTGGCCAGAGACCAATGAAATGATAGAGAAAGTCCTCGCCGGAGAACATATGACGGGCATTGAAACGTTCCGACACACTAAAGCCGGGGATATCCTCCCTGTAAGCATCAGTGGCGCCATTTATCATGATCACGATGGAAATCCTGTGGGCAGCGTGGTTAATTTGCGAAATATTTATGAACAGAAAAAGCTGGAGGCTCAAATCCACCAAGTACAGAAGCTGGAGGCCATTGGCACCTTGGCCGGTGGCATCGCACATGACTATAACAACCTGCTTATGGGAATTTTGGGGAACGCATCTCTCATAACTTTTGATCTGGATTCCAATCATCCGCATTATGAAAAATTAAAAACCATCGAGAAATATGTTCAGAGTGGTGCAGATCTTACAAAGCAGCTTTTAGGGTTCGCAAAAGGGGGCAAATATGAAGTAAAACCCATTGACATCAATGGTGTGGTCGGACAAAGTTCAGAGATGTTCAGTCGAACGAAAAAGGAGGTCAGAATTCATCGAAATTTTCAAAAAAATATATGGTCGGTGGAAGCTGATCCGAATCAGGTGGAGCAGGTGCTGTTGAATCTCTATGTGAACGCCGGTCAAGCTATGCCAGGCGGCGGAGAGCTATATCTTCAAACAGAAAACGTTACACTTCATGACAGCTATACCCGACATTTTTCCGTCAAAGCCGGAGATTTTGTAAAAATATCCATTACAGATACGGGAATAGGTATGGATGAAAAGACCATAAAACGGATATTCGACCCGTTTTTCACCACAAAAGATATGGGCAGAGGTACAGGTCTCGGCCTTGCTTCTGCTTATGGTATCATCAAAAATCATGGCGGGATCATTAACGCAGACAGCATCATTAATAAAGGGACAACGTTTAATGTCTTTCTTCCGACTTCTGAAAAAAATATCGTAAAAACTCAATCCTTGAATCAAAAAACGCTTAAGGGCGTTGGAACCGTTCTGCTTGTTGATGATGAAGAGATGATCATTGATGTTGGCAGTCAGATTCTTGAAAACCTTGGCTACAGCGTCCTGTCGGCCAGAAGCGGTACAGAAGCCATCGAAGTCTATCAGGCACATCCAGATGAAATCATTTTGGTCATATTGGATATGGTCATGCCTGATCTGGGAGGTGGGGAGACTTATGACAGACTCAAAAAAATTAACTCTGAAATTAAAATTCTCCTTTCCAGCGGCTACAGTATCGATGGTCAAGCTTCTGAAATAATGGATCGGGGGTGTAATGGCTTTATTCAGAAACCTTTTAACATAAAACAACTGTCTCGTAAAATTAGGGATGTCATTGATTAGAAAACGTTATTTTAGTTCGACATGAAACGTGACATCCATCCAGGTTCAATCAAGCAACAAGTAAGATTCTTAGATCCATTACATTGGTATTGGTGGGGCCCGTTATTAAGAGGTCGTCGAGTTTTTCAAAAAAATGATACGCGTCATTGTTTGCAAGGAAATGATATGGATTCAACCCCATTTCTTTGGCCCGCTCCAGCGTGTATGCATCGGAAAAAGCCCCGGCCGCATCGGTAGGACCGTCGGTGCCATCCGTACCCCCGCTGAGAACAACAATATTCTTGTGACCCGAAATATCAATGGCTGCTGCAAGCGCAAACTCCTGATTTCGTCCACCCAAACCGTTTCCTGAAATGGTTACCGTTGTTTCCCCGCCGGAAAGAATACAAGCGGGAGGAGATAGGGGGTTCCCGGTTTTAATGATCTCCTTGGCGATGGCGCCGTGGATTTGTGCAGCATAACGAGTTTCACCGACAATCATTGAGGACAATAGAATGACGTTGTATTCCAAATGTTCGGCCTTCTCTTTGGCAGCCATTAGGGATTCAATATTGCTGGCGATAATCAGATTTTGCGTTTTTTCAAAAGCAGGGTCGCCAGTTTTCGGCGTTTCCGGTATTTTACCGGAAATTCCGGATTCGATATGATTTAAGATGCTTTCGGGTATGTTGTCTTTGATGTGGTATCTTTCTAAAATTTCCATGCAGTCGACAAACGAGCTCGAATCCGGCACCGTCGGCCCCGATGCGATGATATCAAGGTCATCTCCCACCACGTCTGAAAGTATCAGGGAAATAATGGTGGCAGGATATGCCGTTTGTGCAAGCCTGCCGCCCTTAATTTTTGAAGTATGTTTTCGCAGGGTATTTATTTCATGAATGGTGGCGCCACAGGAAAGCAACACTTTGATGGTGTCCTGTTTGTCTTTAAGGGTAATGCCGTTGAAAGGAAGCGGGAGCAAGGCCGACCCCCCACCTGAAATAAGGCATAATATCAGGTCGTCCTTTCCTGCTTTTTTAGATAGATTCAGTATGGCACCTGCCCCCAGTTCTCCGTTTGAGTCCGGTAAAGGATGGCCGGCCTCGATAAGTTTGATTCGTTGAAGGTCGGCAAGATGATCATATTTTACGGTGATGAGTCCATCTGAAATCCTTTCTTCGAGAATATCCTCTACTGCCGCCGCCATGGGAGCCGTGGCTTTTCCTGCGCCGATCACAAACACATTTTCATATTGAGAGAGGTGATATGTCCGATTTCCAACAAACAGAGATTCACCATCAAGCTTGCAGCATCGTTTGATGGCGGCTCCCGGTTCAACAGCTTGTAATCCTTCATAAAAAATTTCAGCTGCATCCTTTTTCATTGCCAAGATACTTTTTGAATGAATACCCATAAGTGCTCGTTATCGTCTGTATGTTCATTGAAAGAAATATTTTAACATGGATCAAATATCGAAAAAATTATATGTTGCACAATTCCAACTGTCAAAGAGAAACTGCTTGCGTTTGTACTCTTGACAAAAACTGGAGACAAACGTATTCTAGAATCAAACATCTCATCGTTATACAGTGCTTGCTGAATCGCACTCACTTGGCGTTCACCTGCGAGGCAACGGGCAAACATACCGCCTAATAAAAGAGATTCGAATACGTCAAAGACGTCTCTTTGGAAGCAAAATATGGAAAATAATATCCCGGATTCTTTTAAAGGCCAGTTTCTCATGGCCATGCCGTCACTGCTCGATCAGAATTTCTATCAAACCGTTACCTGTATTTGCGAATATACTCCGGTAGGGGCTGTGGGTATTGTTGTAAACAGAGTTCACCCTGACTTGTCTGGAAAAGATATTTTTAATGAGCTTAAAATGGAGTCTGGATCCAGGGCGGAATCCATTCCCATACACATTGGAGGACCGGTTCATATGGGTGAGATCTTTGTGCTCCATGGCCCTCCATTTGGATGGGAGGGGTGTCGTATGATTACGCCGAGGCTTGCCATAAGCAATACCAGAGATATCCTGGAGTCGGTTGCCATGGATAGAGGCCCGACATCATTTATTATTGCCCTTGGGTGTGCCGGATGGGGGCCCGGTCAGCTGGAGTCGGAAATAATAGAAGATGCCTGGCTGACATCTCCTATATTTGAAGAGATTATATTTGATATGCCCATCGAAATACGCTGGGAAGAGTCTTTAAAAAAGATCGGTGTAGATCCGGGCTTGCTTTTGAACACATCCGGTCATGCATAACACATCTTAGGTGTTAAAAAATACATCCAACGGTTTGCACCAGCCGTTTCCCTCTTTTTATTCCTCATCAAATACCATTTTTCTTAACACTGCCATAAGATATTATTTCAATTTAGGTTTCTTTTTCGGTTTCTTTTTTTTAAGACAAACTTTGTCTTTTTTTACAAATGCACAGAGTTTAGGATTGTAATATTCTTTGCAATTTAAGGGATTATATAGTGGGCATTCAGGATGTTTTTCTGACATAGATCAAATTTCCCCTTCATCTATTGGTTTCCGTCCTAAAAACGGATTTTATTGAATAATAAAAAGATTTAGATCATTAATATCATAAATTTTCATATCTTACAAGGCATTATGTCCATAAGTCAAAAATTGGGATATTTCGATTTGTGAAAAAAAGATCCCCTCCGATCACCGGTGTTCCGGACAAGAGTATCACTGGAGAACCGTGAAATGTTAAATGCGGAATGCGATATCTTTTCCCAAAGCCTATCAAAGGAAATCGCTTTGACAATTAATTTAATACATTGTAATAAAAAGCGCCGCTAGGGATTATACCTTCGGTTTGGCAGGCAACATAATCCTGAATGCTCGGATGCGGTGTTAATATTTTCTATTCAAAAAATTAAAGGTTTTGCAAAAATGATTCCTTTTCCGCTGCAGACGCATTTTTGGGGATACATACCCATTAAAGATTTTTAATAATCTGTCAAAATTAGAAAATCATGGTTAAAAATGACGACATACAACTCACTTAAAAAAGATATTCTTCAGATAAATAAAGATATTTCTGGTCTTTTCCCCGATGCCCGATCGATTATCGGAACGTCTGACCATACATTTGCAGAGTGGCAGAAAACTTGTGACGCCATCAAAAGTCAGATGGCGGGAGAGATTATTCGCGTTGCTGTTGTCGGCCCGATTAAATCCGGGAAAAGTACATTCATAAATTCACTTTTTAAAGGCGAATTCTTGAAGCGAGGGGCTGGGGTTGTGACATCTATTGTTACACGCGTTCGAAACGGAAAAAAACTTAAAGCAAAACTGTTGTTCAAATCCTGGGATGAGATTAACTCGGATATGGAGCAGGCGTTGGTTCTGTTCCCCTCCCTAGAGTGGCGCAATGAAAATTACAGGTTTGACATACGGCAAAAAAAAGAGCGTCTGGACCTTCAGAAGGCCCTCATTTCCCTAAATTCGGAACACCTAGTTTCCAATGGTGCCCGCAATGTGAACAATATACTTCTGACATCTTACCTTAAAGGATACGAAAAGATTAAAGATATAATTTCACCTGAAACCCTGACGAGCCAATTCGAAAATGAGCTATTTTCTGAGCACTGGACTTTTGTGGGAGATGGGTCTATGGCGGTTTATCTGAAAGATCTTCAGCTGGAAATCGACTCGGGAAATATCGACAGCAATATCGAAATTGCGGATTGTCAAGGCAGCGATTCCCCGAACCCGCTTCACCTTGCCATGATTCAGGATTATCTGCTCCTAACTCATCTTATTGTATATGTCGTCAGCAGCAGAACAGGACTTCGTGAGGCGGACATAAAATTTTTATCCATCATCAAAAAAATGGGGATTATAGACAACATACTTTTTGTAATTAATTGTGATTTCAGTGAACATGATTCGATAAATGATCTTAGGTTTTTGATTGAAAACGTAAAAGAAGAACTCGCAACAATCAAACCATCTCCGAAAATTTATTCCCTTTCCGCACTGTTTAACCTGTTCAAAACTCAAGATGGGAATCTGTCACAAAAAGATCGGCTTAGATTGGAACAATGGGAAAAAGAACCGGAACTCACCGATTTTTCAGACTCGGAAACAGCGCGCTTTGAATCATCTTTTTACAATAGACTGACCCAGGGAAGTTATTCTCTTTTGTTAAAAAATCATCTTGAACGTCTTCGTATAATTTCATCCGGAATGGGGCGTTGGATATACTTCAATCAGAACATGCTAACCCGAGACGCCCACAGTGCCAATGAGATCGTCGAAAAGATAAAGAAGCATCAAGAAGGGATGCATCAGATCGAATCGGTGATAAAAAATACGCTGGTCGGTACCACGAAAAACATTAACCAGGATCTAAAAATAGATATCGAACGTTTTTTTGATGTCCGATCCGGTGATCTATTCCAGAGTATTATTGAATTTATTAGAGATTATAAAGTATCTTACCAAAAATATGAAAAGCCTCTTAAAACTTCTGGATTCCCGAACATCCTCTATCTGGTATTTCAGGAATTCAAGCAAGCCCTCGATGCGTTCATGACCGAAACAATTAATCCTGAAATCATCCGTTTTATTAGAGAAAAAGAAAAACGGATTCATGAGCATCTCAAGTCTATCGAAGATCCATTCGATGTCATGGTACAGGATGCCATTGTCGGCTATAACGGCATGATGGAAAATTTTGGAATCGTCCGTTCTTTTGAAAGCCCGGAAAGGATCGATCTGCCGGACATCGATACCATCAAGGCGATCACAGGGATAACCCTTCCGCCCGCAGTTGCATACATGCGCTATACGGCTAAAATAAAAACCGAAGCGGTGATGCGTCTCGGTTTTTATACGGTTGTTAAGTTTTTTAAAAAAATATTAAAAAAACCGATTGAAAGGAAAAATGAAGAAAGTATTCTAGCTTTGCAGGCGGGTGTTTTGCGCATAAAACGTGAAACTGAGAGATCGATGGCTTTTTTCTTCAAAGATTATCAAGAGAACATTAAATTCCAATATATATATAAAATTATTGAGGCGGTATCAAACAGCCTTTATGAGTCGCTGATCGAACGTTTTCAGGGGTATGCCACAGATCTTTCAAATACCGCTGAGCTGATAAACAACCAGTTGATTGACAAGGAGCAGGCGTCGACAACACTTCAAGAAATGGCGATTGCCGGCGAAAAAATCGAAGAAAAAATAAACACAGTATGCGATAATATCAAAAATTTCGCATGGGTCGATCTATAAACAGTTGTCTGTGATGCCTTTGATCCGGGGCATCCTCGACTTTCGCTCAATTGGGGCAATACCAAATAACCGATGACGACAGGGGAGGTATTAATTATGGGTGATAAACAGACCAGAATCATCGCTGTGGCCAATGAAAAAGGTGGCGTTGGTAAAACCGTAACCGTCATTAACCTTGCAGCGGCTTTATGCAAGGAAGGGAAAACCGTTCTTGTGGTGGATATGGACCCGCAGTTTAATGCGACACGAGGACTCGGCGTCGATGTTAAAGAAGATATGTTGACTGTGTATGATCTCATAAAAGACCATCAATCGATTAAATCGGCGGATGTAATTGTACCGACTCGATGGGACGGGCTCGATCTTATACCGTCTCATGTGGATCTTGCCGGTGCGGAGATTGAACTTGTTGATGAGGTGGGACGCGAAGACAGGTTAAAAGATGCTCTTGAAGGCATATACGGCCTATATGACTTTATAATTCTTGATACACCTCCCAGCCTTTCACTGCTGACGGTCAATGTATTGTCCTATGCCAAAGAGGTTATTGTGCCGTGCCAGACCCATCCGTATGCTTATTCAGCACTGGATGAGCTTTTTGATACCATTTTTGCCGTCCGGGAAAACATTAATGCGGATCTCAGAGTAACAGGGGTTGTTGCGACATTATTCGACTCTCGGACTCGAATCAGTCATAGCATTTTGGAGAAACTGAAAAATGATTCAAGATATTCTGATTTGCTTTTCGACACGGTAATAAGGACGAATACAACCATTGCCGAAAGTGCCGGTGCCGGCAAGCCTGTAATTTTTTTCAGACGGAGCAGCTACGGCTCAGAAGATTATACCCGTCTCGCGCAAGAGTTGCTGAAGCCGAATTGAGGCCAAATAAAGAAATGATCGGATCAGTTCCGCCGCAGCTTGACCAAATTATCTCTTGCAAAGCCTATTGATGGATCCATTGCCAATGCCGTTTCATAATATTCTATGGCTTTTTCTTTGTGTCCCATATCCCGATAATTTGAGGCAATATTCGCATAGTCAATGGCGGAACTCGGATCGAGTTGCAAAACTTTATTAAAATACCCTATGGCCTTTTCGTGTTCTTTGAGTTTGAAATGGCTGAACCCCATTAAGTTATAAATGTCTGTTCTTTCTTGGTCATACTTTTCAGCCTTTTTTAATGCGTCAATGGCTTCACGGTATTTCCCCATTTCATTTAAGGAGACACCCATGTAAGAATAGATGCTGGGCATATCCTGTTCTGTGGGGTCGAGCTCCAGAGACTGGGTGAAATATCTGAAAGCTGTTGCAGGGTCATTGAGAGCGAGGTGGCATGAGCCGAGATAAAATTTGACGTAATATTTTCCCTTGAGTATAGTTTCGATCCTTTTAAGTTCTTTAATAGCCTTTTCGGGTGTTTCGTTTTCGGTTATAATTTTACTCGAGAACATCCCAACACTTGTCCCAAGAGATCGCTCCCTAAAGTGTGCCCCCGGTATTATGGTATAGAACGCCGGTATTTCAAGGAGGGGATGCATGGTGTTGAGGACGATGACTTCCAACCCTTTTTTTGCCAAAGCAGATATGCAGTTTTCCACTTCTACTTTGATATTTTCGTTTGAAAGTTGGGGTAGGTTTTTAATGTCTGTTCTGACTCCAGGATTGATAATAAAATTTGCATCTTCAATTTTCGTGAATTTGGGAAGACCGCTGGCCACATAATTGGAGCCGGTATTAAAATCGCCGGCGAGTTGAGCCACTTCAGTAAGAGCTCGGCTCAACGCCTTTTGTGGATCAGGTGTCGTTCCGGCTGTCCACACAATTTCACTTTTTTCCGGAAATGTAGACGGGTCATAGGCCAGCGCGCCCACGGTCGGGATCCCCATGTCCAGGGAAAAATCTGAAAGGTACACTTCAACCCCGGCTCGCCGGTATTTTTGTATCATTTCCACAACGATCGGATCTGTTGCTGAATCTAAAGAAATTGCAGGTGCTTTCAGCCGGTTTTGACTGATAATGGATGACACGTGCCTTTCCACAATTTCACAGATGCCCTGGGAAAGGGCTTCCTCGACGCAATTGCCCGCAGATGGACCATTGAATTCGTTGATTGTAAAAAACCAGTTAAAAGGAATAACGACTTCTTGATTTCGGGTTAGATTAAACGCCTTTGTCCATTTCAAAGGCAGCGTTTCAAATATCTTTCGGGCCAGGTCCAAATCTTCAGAATCATCGTGAACAGATTGAGCGATCATCTCAAATGGAATTGCGTTTTCCGTAACATTACAATACGGTTCAACAAAAAAGTTTTTAGAATCTTTGCAGAAACTAAAGAAGCTAAACCGTTCTGCCAACTCCATCACTGCGCTGGCTTCAGCCTGATGGGGGGTGGCGCCTTTTCCCATCTGTTTTTTCGTTCCAATAATTTTTACTGCATCCTTGCCGCAGCTGCTGAAATAAATCGGGATGTCCAATCTTCCGTTATCGATTCTCACCGTATATTCAAGGATGTCCATATCCACTTTTCTTAATTTCTCCTTAAATTGTTTCACAGTTTCTTCAGGGGAAATTATCTTGTCCTGGTCCAGGGTAAATTGCTTGAAAGCGTCATTTAAAACAATCTTATGTGTCATAATTTATCCTTATTTGTTGATTTTGGTCCGGACAGTTTTAATTTCGACAGTGAGCGCATATTTCGCAAACCCTGCTGCATCAAGATCTCGGCACACCTCTTTCCTAAAAATCGCTCAACTTAGTTTATATTAAATTATTAACATGCGGGTCAATTGTTTTTGAGCGTTCAGGTTGCTGGAAGTTTTTTTTGGGTTTTTTTTGAATTGACTGTATTCTTTCAAATTGATATGGTTCAAAAAATATCCTATGGGGATGTAGCTCAGTTGGGAGAGCGCGGCGTTCGCAACGCCGAGGTCGAGGGTTCAAATCCCTTCATCTCCATACCGATAAAATCGAGGATTTGGAGATTCTATCTCCAAATCCTCGATTTTTTTCCATGAGATCTTTTTAATTGATCAGTTGTTTTTTTTTGTAAAACTGTTATAGTATAAGAACGTTGGAAGGGGAATCGGTATTTCTTTCATTAATTTTTACCATGGCCCCAATCGAGCGAATCTCGTTGGCCATCCGTCGGGATATCACGGTACAATCCAGTCAAGGCGATGACTCTCAAAAAGTAAGGACCAATTATATTATGGAACGCACGGCTGAAATTAAACGGGAGACCAAAGAAACCAAAATTTGTGTGAAGCTAAATCTTGACGGAAGTGGAAAAGTCAAGTTAGCAACAGGCATACCTTTTTATGATCATATGCTGACACTTTTTGCAGTTCACGGTTTTTTTGACCTCTCCGTTGATGCAACGGGAGACATTGATGTCGATTAT
>Ga0209165_10000194_pt1 | contig 25243 bp, 25 predicted proteins | sample tdAd001_FD_187122 | JGI IMG/M metagenome (GOLD analysis project Ga0209165, IMG submission 187122) | Marine sediment microbial communities from the Atlantic coast under amendment with organic carbon and nitrate - tdAd00.1 (SPAdes)... | ecosystem: Environmental > Aquatic > Marine > Coastal >... | reverse complement strand
GGTTAACAAGCAAATTGTCTCGCTGATCAATCGCCATGGCGGGCGGGCGGTCGGGCTTACCGGTAAAGACGGCGGTATGATCAGCGCACGTAAGATGAAACTTGCCGGAAGCGACACGGAAGCTAACGATCTGGGCCAGGTCGGCGAGGTCGAATCAATCGACCCCGCGGTAGTAGCGATGCTGGATCACGATGATTTTATCCCGGTTATCGCGCCGATTGGTGTCGGCGTTGACGGTTCTTCGTATAACATTAACGCCGACCTGGTCGCGGGTGAGTTGGCCAAGGTGCTTGCTGCTGAGAAATTATTGTTGTTGACCAATACCCCGGGAGTGCTTGACCTGGATGGAAATCTGCTGACCGGATTGAGCGCCGCTGAAACCGAGCGCCTGATTGACGATGGCATCATTCATGGGGGTATGTTGCCAAAAGTGCGTTGTGCGCTGGATGCGGTGAATGCAGGCGTCCGTACCAGTCAGATCATCGATGGCAGGGTAAAGCATTCGGTGTTACTGGAGTTGTTGACCAGTACCGGGGTAGGTACCCTGATTAAAGGTTCCGTTGAGAGCGGGGCGAACTAATCAGCTTCGGCTTTCAGCAATCGATAACGCGCCAGGTCAATTTCGTATTGCTCGTTAATCTTTTTCTTCTCTAACATCTTCGAATCCACTTGCGCGCTCCGACTATCCTTTTTGCGCGAAAAGTGTTCGATTTTTTGTGCCAGCCCTCCGGGCACTTCCTTGCCCTGGGACAGATAAATTTCGTCAGCACTGGCTTGCAGTTCATCAAGTGTCTGTTGCGTTGTGATTATGCTTTTACTGATCAACTGAATCACCGAGTCGATCACCTCGATGCGGTCAGCGCGCGCCAGACTCAGCTCTTTCTCGTTGCTAAAGGTCAGCAGTAAAACCTGGTCTTTTTTGTTTTGTTCCTCATCAAGCCTGGCCTGGATAGCCTCTTCTTCCTCCAGTTTGAGTTTGGCAGCGGCTTCGGCAGCCAATTCGGCTTCAGATTTGGCAGCTTCCCTGGTGGATAACACCACGCCCTGTGAATTTAGCTGATGGTGTTTCTTTCTAACCTGGGCCGCGGGTAAACGATCACTGTAGCGTATTTGCCCATCTTCATCGATCCACTTGTAGAGAGCACCGGCATGAGCCAGGTCAAAAACAGGGAACAGGGCTGTAATTATCAGTAAAACTGACAATGGAATCGGGCTGGATTTTGCAGGCAGGCTTGCAGCACGCACGGTATGGTTTCGTCCTTATCCTTACAGGTTGATATAAATCTTAACAGCCATAATAGTTTACTTATCGTGATTTTTCACAAATTTACGCATTATTGATCGTTCAGCAGGCTTGCCACTGGAGTATGCAGTGCCTGTAAATAATGGTTGTTACCGGGCGCCGTAACCAACACGGCAACGCCGATGTTTGCGGCCTGCCAGTCGGGATCTATTGCGATGCGATACTGGTTTTGTTCGCGCAGGCTTTTTGCTTTACTCATATAACGCACGACCTGTTCATGTTTGAGTACTTCACCCGAATTTTCGCCTCGTTTGACGTCAGTCGACAAATTATTTTCATAGACCAGGTAGCGGTGGTGGATTTTCCCGTTAGTGTCGCGCTCGCCGGGGGACTGGAGCTCTAACACCAGGCTGGTTTTGTCGCGGGATACGGTGAGCTTAAGATCGAGCGGTGACTGTTGCTGGTTCGCCTGCCTGATTTTTTGCAGAATATTATTGCTGCCGCGCGCTTCTATGCCGTTGACAAAAAACTCAGGGGTATAAATTGTCTGTTGCAGATTGTTGGCACCCAACTGACGCTGCCGACTGGTGTAAGCAGCACTTGAAAAACGATCCTTCCAGCCGAGATAGTCCCAGTAATCAACATGGAACGCGAGCGCAAGTACGTCGAGTTCATCTTTAGGCGCCTCGATCAGACGCGATAACCAGCGATCGGCTGACGGGCAGCTGCTGCATCCTTCCGAGGTGTACAGTTCGACCACTGCGGTCTGCCTGTCACCGCTGTTGACCACGATGGGATCACCGGCAAAAGCAGACAATGAAAACAAACTGGCAAGTACCAGGATTCGAAGCATGGCGCACCTGTTATTATATTGCGATAGTCTACATAGACTGCCTTTATCGGGCTGAGTTCAGTGCATTTTTAAAAATGCACTTTATCCGCGATTGCGGCGTCAGCGCCGTGCTCGAATCCTCATGTAACCCTTGTACACTGCGGTTCTCCGCGCGGCGCTTCCGGGACGCCGGACCGCTTGCACTCACGAATAAATTACTATTTTTAGAGCTGCCCTTTAGTCGATACCGTATTCGGTGCGATAGGCTTCTATCGCATCACGATGCTGGCTCAGGCCACTGGATTGCAGGTATTCGAGAATATGATCGAGTTTGATTATCGAGATTACACGCAAGCCCTGCTGTTCGAGTTCCTGAATTGCGGAGCGTTCCCCGAGCCCCTTTTCCTGGCGATCAAGCGCAATGGTGACTGCACAGATTTCGGCGCCAAGCGCATCGATTAACTCAATCGCTTCACGAATTGCGGTACCGGCGGTAATTACGTCGTCGATAATCATGACGCGACCCGCGATCTCGGCGCCAACAGTATTACCACCTTCGCCATGGTCTTTGGCTTCCTTGCGGTTAAAAGCATACGGAATGTCACGCTGATATTGCTGAAACAATGCACTTGCCGTAATCGCGGCGAGAGGGATACCCTTGTAAGCGGGGCCGAATAGCAGGTCGAATTCGATTTCGGCCTGCTGGATCGCATTGGCATAGAATTCGGCCAGTGCGGCGAGGTCAGCGCCGCGGTTGAAAATTCCTGCGTTGAAAAAGTAAGGGCTGACGCGACCGGATTTAAGCGTGAATTCGCCGAATGTGAGAGCGCCGCGCTGCAGGCAATAGTCGACGAAACGGGATTGATAGCTGTGCATAAATGATTCGTTATTAGTCGGATATCTTAAGTCATGTATCATATCGCCAGATTTCAATATTGGTAGCAGTTTAAGATGCGCGTGATGTCAATAAACACCAACGGTATTCGTGCTGCGGCACGCAAGGGTTTTTTCGACTGGTTGCCCCGCCAACGTGCGGATTTCATCTGCGTGCAGGAAACCAAGGCCCAGGTCGACCAGCTGGAGCAGCCACTGTTTCACCCGAAGAATTATTTCTGCAGTTATTTCGATGCGTTGAAAAAGGGGTATTCCGGTACCGCGATTTACAGCAGGGAGCAGCCGTTGCAGGTAATCCGTGGCTACGGTGAATCCGAGTTTGATAATGAAGGGCGTTATCTGGAGTACCGTTACCAGAACCTGTCGGTTATCTCACTGTATGCGCCGTCCGGGTCTTCGGGCGACCACCGCCAGGAATCCAAGTGGCGCTTTATGGACAGTTTCCTGTTGCATTTGCAGGCGCTGCGGCGCAAACGTCGCGAATTCATTATTTGTGGTGACTGGAACATCGCGCACCAGAATATTGATTTAAAAAACTGGCGTTCGAACCAGAAGAACTCCGGATTTCTACCCGTGGAACGCGCCTGGTTGACCGATCTGTTCGATCGCGTTGGCTTTGTCGATGCATTTCGCGTTGTCGATCAGCGTGAAGAACAATACACCTGGTGGTCAAACCGGGGCCAGTCCTGGGACAAGAATGTCGGTTGGCGTATCGATTACCAGATCGTCACCCCGGGTTTGAGAGATAAGGTTCAGAAGGCGCGCATATTTCGCGATCAGCGCTTTTCCGATCATGCGCCGTTAATCATGGACTATGACCTGGAGCTCGCGCGCTAGTGCGGACTGATACCGGCAGCTGGGCCGCCACGCTGAAGTTGTACTGGCACCGGCCTGTGCTGACAATGCTGTTTCTCGGTTTTTCGGCAGGTATTCCACTACTGTTGATATTCTCGTCTTTAAGCCTGTGGCTGCGCGAAGCGGGTGTCGAGCGGGCTGTTGTGACCTATTTCAGCTGGGCCGCACTCGGTTATTCGTTCAAGTTTGTCTGGGCCCCACTGGTCGATCAATTGCCCTTGCCCTGGTTGACCAGGCTGCTGGGACGTCGACGGGGATGGATGCTGCTTGCCCAGTTTTCGATTGCTGCCGCGATACTGCTGATGGCGTCGATAGATCCGCAGCAGAGTGATTCCAGCCTCACATTGATGGCGTTGGCCGCTGTCATGCTGGGCTTTTCCTCGGCAACGCAGGATATCGTTATCGACGCTTACCGAATCGAGTCGGCTGGACCTGAGTTACAGGCCATGATGTCGGCGACATACATCGTCGGTTATCGCCTCGCCATGCTGCTGGCCGGGGCTGGCTCACTGTACCTGGCCCAGGGATTTGGCAGCTCCAGTGACGCCTATAATTACCAGGCCTGGCAATACACCTATTCAATAATGGCGGTGGCTATGCTAGTGGGCGTGGTGACAACGCTGGTCATCAGAGAACCGCGCAAATCGGAATCAAAAGTCTATCAGGAAAGTACCCGGGAATATGTACGCTTTGTTTTTTTATTTGCTGTCACAGTCGCTGGCTTTATCACATTTTATGTTTTATCGGGTGCTACTGCCGCGCAGTTGAAAACCAGCCTGTCAAATTTGACAGGTAATGCAATTTTATCGGGCTCACTGGTCGAAGGATTACGACTAGTGGGCGCCGTGCTTGCTGCATTGTTGCTGGCTTTAGCTTTGATCAAATTGAAGATTGCCCGTTACGCGATGGTGGAACGAACCTATCTGATGCCGATACGCGATTTTTTCGAACGTTATGGTTGGTCGTTCGCATGGATGTTGCTTGCGTTAATCGGTCTCTACCGCATTTCCGACATCGTGCTTGGCGTAATTTCGAATGTGTTTTATAAGGACCTGGGTTTCAGCAAGACCGAAATTGCCGATGTAGTCATAGTCTTCGGAATATTTATGACCATACTGGGAGGCTTGATCGGTGGTTTGCTGGCGGCGCGGGTTGGGGTGATACGCATTATGTTGCTTGGCGGGGTGCTCGCGGCCGCGACCAATTTATTGTTCATGCTGCTGGCCGGCATCGGCCACGACATGTTCTGGCTTTACCTGGTGATTTCGGCCGATAACCTGTCGGCAGGAATCGCGAGCGCCGCATTTGTGGCATTTCTATCGAGCCTGACCAATGTTTCCTTCACCGCTATGCAGTACGCAATTTTCAGCTCATTGATGACGCTGATCCCCAAATCGCTGGGCGGTTATTCGGGATCGATGGTTGACGCGATCGGTTACCCGAGTTTCTTTCTGTTTACCGCGATTCTCGGCTTACCGGTGCTGGTTCTGATTATCGTTGTAGCGAAGCGATTCGAAATTCGCAATCAATCTTCGTAATAGATTTTATTGTATAGTGTGGGTACGAAAACGATTCCTCTGAAACGCGATGACTAACTCTGAAAAATTATTTGAACAGGCCTGCCTGGTAATTCCGGGTGGGGTTAATTCACCGGTACGCGCATTCAACGCGGTAGGCGGCACCCCTCCGTTTATCGATCGTGCCGAGGGCGCTTACCTGGTCGATGTCGATGGCAAACGCTATATCGACTATGTCGGCTCCTGGGGACCTATGATTTGTGGTCACGCCCATCCTGAAATCATCGCCGCTGTTACCGAGGTGGTGCAGAAAGGATTGAGCTTCGGCGCACCTTCGCCACTCGAGGTTGAACTGGCACAGCGAATTTGTGACCTGATGCCGAGTATCGATCTGGTGCGCATGACCTGTTCGGGCACCGAAGCGACGATGAGTGCTATCCGACTCGCGCGTGGATTCACCGGACGCGACAAAATCATCAAGTTCGAAGGCTGCTACCACGGGCATGCCGATTCATTACTGATCAAGGCCGGTTCTGGTGCGTTGACCCTCGGTGTACCGAGTTCACCCGGGGTTCCCGCGGTGCTTGCCGATCATACGGTCACGCTCGAGTACAACAATAGCGAACAGGTAAAGCAGGTATTTGCCGAGCTAGGCAGCGAAGTTGCCTGCGTCATCGTTGAGCCGGTGGCCGGCAATATGAATTGCGTACCCCCGGTCGCTGGATTTTTACCAACGCTGCGTGAATGCTGCGATGCATCCGCCAGCCTGTTGATCTTTGATGAAGTCATGACAGGATTTCGGGTGGGTCCTGGTGGAGCCCAGGAGCGATACGATATCGTTCCCGATTTAACCACGCTTGGCAAAGTTATCGGTGGTGGTATGCCGGTCGGCGCCTTTGGTGGAAAACAGGAAATCATGCAGCATATTGCGCCGCTTGGACCCGTGTACCAGGCTGGAACCCTGTCCGGTAATCCAGTGGCGATGGCGGCCGGATTGAAAACCCTGGAAATTATTTCGCGCCCCGGATTTTTTGAAGATTTAACCCAGAGAACAGGGCAACTCGTGGATGGAATTCTCGCCGCCGCCGAGGCGAACGATATCGAGCTGCGTGCCAACCAGGTGGGTGCGATGTTCGGTCTGTTTTTCACTGATCAACCGGAGGTTAATCGTTTTAGCCAGGTGAGCGCCTGCAACGTCGATGCTTTCAAACAATTCTTCCACGGCATGCTCGGCCGTGGGATTAACCTTGCCCCGTCAGCTTATGAAGCGGGATTTGTCAGCGCGATGCATGGTGCTGCTGAAATCGAGCAGACGATTGAAGCTGCCGCGGCAACTTTTGCGGAAATGTAAGCACTCACTGCATGCCGAGCATGCCTTTTTTTAACTTCTTGTCCACCGGATGATTACCGAGCCAGATTTCGAGTAACGCAGTTTTGAAATCATCGCCAGCAATCTGTCCGAGTTGCTGCTGGTTTTTGCTGATTGTGACTCCGTTGCCGGGGATATAGTCAAACCGGTACTGATCTTTGGCAATTGCACTGGTTTGAAAGTAAGCGTAGAACTGATCGATGCGTTGCTGCAATTTTTTTAAGTTTTCAGGGCTTTGATTTTTTTCAAATCCTTCGCGCCAGGAATCGAGTAATTTTTCAGTGGCGACTTCTTTGTAGATAAAGTCAAGCTGCACCCGCCAGGGTCCCGGCCTGGATAGAATTTCGGCGACGTCTTCAGATTTACCGGGCAGGTATAATGAACCGACGTACACGTCTACCCAGAGTATTTCTCGCAGGCCGATTCCGTTAAGCACCAGTGACGAGCCGCCTGCGAGCCTGATTTCATCGTCTATGAAAACGCCTGACAGTTCGGCCGCGGCGGTTAGGGCGCTAAACCAGTAAAAACAGGTTGCAAGCAGTACTCTGTTCATCACAGCTATCCCTTCGCGGTCGTCTTCGCCAAGTTTATGCCGCGTATACGGGAATTGGAACCCCGCCCGGCTGGCCCGCGGTTATTCCCCGGACGCTTCGGGTTTGATGTATTGAATCACTCCCAGCCGGATCAGCTCGGCATGCAGAATTACCGCGCGGTCGTTACATTCGGGAATTTCCAGCAGGCGCTGTTTCAGGGTTGTTTCCAGCGGCAACAGGTATATGAGCTGGTAGAGGATTTCACAAAAGCCCTGATTGTCGCCACGAATGCGTCCTTCCTGGGCGCTTACATGGTCGAGCAGCTCGAGCATATATTGAAACTGTTCCGGAATCTCGGGCGCACTGTCTTCGTCAAGGATTTTGATATTGGCAAAAGTCAATCCATCACTTTGCGTGTGAGTCGACAGAATTTCGAAACGCTCAACCCCGAGTGCGGTAATTCCGAGCAGACCATCGGAGCGGTGTTCCCAGTCATTGATCATGGCTGTCGTCCCGACCGAGTGTATATCAGCATCGACGAATGACTCTTCTCCCTTGTGAATCAGTACCACACCGAACAGGTTGCTCTCGCGCATGCAGTTGGCAATCATGTCGACATAGCGAGGCTCGAATATTTTGAGCCCCAGCGTATTACCGGGTAGTAATACCGTTTTTAACGGGAAAAGTGGGATTTCAGCCATGGACTAACATTGCTGCATTAACCTTTTATAGCCCCCAGCGTGGCGACAGGTCGTTGTCGATTTCCAGTTGATCCAGAATTCGCGCGACGATGAAATCAACCAGCTCGGAAACCTTGCTAGCCCCATGGTAGAACCCGGGATTGGGCGGCAGTATCACGGCACCAAGACGAGATAGTTTGAGCATGTTCTCGAGGTGAATGCTGGAGAATGGAGTTTCCCTGGGGACCAGAATCAAGGTCTTGCGCTCCTTGATCGCCACATCGGCGGCGCGATGAATCAGGTTATCGCTGCTACCAACCGCGATCGATGCAAGACTGCCCATGCTGCAGGGACAAACCACCATGGCGTCAGCCACGGAGGAGCCGCTTGCCGGTGGTGCCGTCCACTGATCTTTGGAATAAACGCTGATTAAGGCCGGATCGGCATCGAAATAACTAACCAGCTGCTGCTTCATTTTCTGTGGAGATCCAGTGAGCTTTAACTCGGTTTCCATGGCGGCCACGATCTGACCCGGTTGCGAAGTAATAAACTGTACCCGGATGTTGTTTTGCAGGCAACACTCGAACAGGCGCAGGGTATATTCAGCGCCCGAAGCTCCAGTCATCGCCAGAGTAACTGTTTTTGGAGTCATAGAGCGGTGACTTCTTTATCGGCTTCTACCAGTTTGTCAGTGGCTTGTGAGAGTCGTGCAATCAGGTTTTCGAGAAAGATACGATAATAGCGTAACTGGGTTTCAGTGGACGCCTGTTCCATCAAGGAATTGCTGACACTCATTAATGAAACTTCGGTACGCGCGACAATGGTCGCGTTTCGTGGTTGACGTGTCAGGAAAGCGATTTCGCCAAAGCAGTCGCCCTGTTTCATAATACCGACAACCTTTTTATTCTTTTTAACTTCTACGCCACCCTTGGCAATGATGTAGAACGCGGTTTCCTGCTCACCCTCGGTAACAATGACTTCGCCCTTGGCAAACTCCTTCCACTCGCTGGCATTAACAACCTCGGTGATCTGGTCGTCGCTGAAGTCTTTGAAAAAGGCGAGAAAGCGCAGCGTCTTCCATTTCTCCTGCATGTCAATACGTTCGCCCACGCCACGCAGTCGACCAAAGGCATTACTTAATTCCCTGGCTAACAGGTATGCCGAATCGTAGCGGTCGTAAATAATTTTGTGCATCGCTTTTTCTACGATTTCGGCGATGTGTTGAGGCACCTCGGGATTGACTTCCATAATCGGATCGGGCTCAAGGTTGGTAATTTTGTAAATCAGAGACTCGAGACTACCCGCCTTGTAAGGGGTTTTTTTCGCCAGCAACGAGTACATTACCGCACCAAGCGAGTAAATGTCGGATTGTGCCACGAGGCGCTTTTCTTCGGTCAACTGTTCGGGAGGCATGTACATCGGCGATCCCTGTACCTCGGTATCGTGACCTTCAAAACCGACGTCGACATGGGCAATGCTGAAATCCATTATTTTTACTTCACCATCATTGCTGAGCATTATGTTACCCGGCTTCAGGTCACGGTGAATAATGCCTTCCCGATGTACGTAGTCGAGACCCTTGGCGCACTGGTAAATGACATCGACAATCTGATTCGGGGTGAGCGATCTATTCCCGGTGACGTATTCCTGCAGCGTCTGCCCATCGACAAATTCCATTACGATGTAATTGAGATCTTCTTCCTGTCCAGCGTCGTAAACACTGACCACCGAAGGGTGATGCATGCGTCCCGCGCTATAGACTTCGGCAAAAAACCCCTCGCGCAGCTTTTGTTTGGTAGCGTCATCCATGTCACTGGCCGAATGCGCAACCTTGATAGCCACGGTACGCTGCACGAAAGGATCGAAAGCCTCGTAAACGACGCCCATAGCGCCGCGTCCGATACGACGTTTTATTTCGTACTTGGCTATTTTTGTGGGCCGTTGTGATTTCGCAGACATACCTGAATTCTAGTTTTGCATTGCTTGTATTAGGCGTTGATGAATATTATCAAAGCCACCATTGCTCATGATTACGATTTGATCCCCTTGCTGACAATTGTGCAACAGGTAATCGATTACTTGCTGTGTATCAGTTTTTACTTCTACTATTGTAGGTGCAGATTCTGCCAATTGCTTGATATCCCACTGCAGATTTGGGGTTTCGCAAACTAAAACCAGATCGGCGGCAGCGATAGAATGACCAAGCTGAGCACCGTGTGCTCCCGATTTCATCGTATTGGAGCGAATATCCAGCACCGCGATCAGGCGGCCAACACAATTTTCTTTCAACGCCTGCAGGGTTAACGCGATCGCGGTGGGGTGATGCGCGAAATCATCGATGATTTTCACGCCGTTGATTTCCGCGATGACTTCCTGGCGTCGCTTGACACCATTGAATTTACGCAAAGCTTCGAGCGAAGTTTCTATCGCGACCCCGGCATGGCGTGCGGCGATGATGGCTGCGCTTGCGTTTAACGCGTTGAACTGCCCCTGTTGTGACAGTTTCAGCGCGTAGCTTGAATTGCCTAGATGCAGAACGTTTTGTTGCAGAAAAAAGTCGGCCTGGGGATTGCTGGCGGAGAATTCCTGTTGCTCGCTCCAGCAACCCATTTGCATGACTTCCTGCAATGCCTCGTCGTCATGGTTGACTATAACCAGTGCGCTCGCCGGCAGCGTGCGTACCAGGTGATGAAACTGACGCTTGATCGCGGCCAGGTCATCGAAGATATCGGCATGGTCAAATTCGAGGTTGTTCAGTATTAGCGTACGCGGGTGATAATGGACAAACTTGGAGCGTTTGTCGAATAGTGCAGAGTCGTATTCATCGGCCTCGATAACGAAGAAGGGATCGCTACCGAGCTTTGCTGACTGGGAGAAATTCTGGCTCATACCCCCAATCAGGTAGCCGGGATCGAGGCCGGCGTAATCCAGTATCCATGCAAGCATGCTGCTGGCGGTGGTCTTGCCATGGGTGCCGGCGACGGCAAGTACCCAGCGTTGTTGCAGGACCTCTTCATATAACCACTGGGGGCCAGAGGTATAACGCAATCCACGTTCAAGGATGGCTTCAAACTGAGGATTGCCGCGCGTTATGGCGTTGCCGACGATAAATACATCGCAATCTCCGGGTAGCGCTGCGGCCGCGTAACCATGATGCAGCTCTATACCTGCCTGCTCGAGCTGGGTACTCATGGGCGGATAGACATTGGCATCCGAACCCGCCACCTCGCAGCCGAGTTCACGGGCAATTTGAGCTATGCCGGCCATGAAGGTGCCGCAGATTCCGAGAATGTAGATCTTCACTAGAAAAACCAGATAACGATGAATTGATAAACCACGAAGTAATTGAACGATATCATAGCTGAAAGATGCGTTGATATTTCGAAAGAACGCTTAAAAATTAGCGACAGTACCGCGAGATTCCAGATCAGGATAACGAGGGTCACGTAGATTAACAGGTTCTCAATACTGTCTGTGTGACTGACCACGCTGCGATACACCGGAATCGTGGCGGCGGTGATGATCATGTTGATGCCGAGCAGGGCCGAGAACGTTTGCTGAAATCTGGGCAGCGATTTCTTCCAGCGCAACCCGGCGTAGGCTATCAGTCCCAGCATTCCCAGTTCCAGGGCTATCTGTGCGCAAACCATGGCGTAGCTGCGTTGTTCGTCGACCAGGAGCAATCCGATCAGGAGATAACTGAAAATTGTAAGCGTGATACTGTGGGGGCTGTAGGGCAGGCGCTCCGGGCTCGAGAGCAGCAGGCACATTAATATGTAGTGCTTGAGGCTAAGCAGCCATTGGCCGATGATGTCTTGCATGTGCGCCATCATAACGGGTTAAAAACACAACACAATAAGGCCGGAAAATGAATGAGTAAAAAACGCCAGTTGGTTATAATATCGCGCTTTTGACCCGTGAATTAAATGAGCGAATCACCAGCGACCGATTTGAGTAGCTTCCAGGGTTTGATCCAGAGCTTGCAAAATTACTGGTCCGAACAGGGCTGTGTGATTATGCAGCCGCTGGATATGGAAGTCGGTGCCGGTACTTTTCATCCGGCAACCTTTATTCGAGCCATTGGCCCCGAGCCCTGGCGCGCGGCTTACGTGCAATCGAGCCGGCGTCCTACCGATGGGCGCTACGGCGAAAATCCCAATCGACTGCAGCATTATTTTCAGTTTCAGGTATTGCTCAAGCCTTCACCCGACAATTTCCAGGAAATGTATCTCGCCTCCCTCGAAGCGCTCGGGCTGGATATGCAGGTGCATGATATCCGTTTCGTCGAAGACGATTGGGAATCGCCAACGCTCGGCGCCTGGGGTCTGGGCTGGGAAGTCTGGTTGAATGGCATGGAGGTGACCCAGTTCACCTACTTTCAGCAGGTCGGTGGTCTCGAATGCCGACCGGTATCGGGCGAGATTACTTACGGCATTGAGCGTCTGGCGATGTATTTGCAGGGTGTGGATAGTATTTTCGATCTGGTATGGAGCAGAGGACCGCAGGGGGTTATTACTTATGGTGATATTTATCATCAAAACGAAGTCGAACAATCGGCCTATAACTTCGAGTTTGCCGATACCGAGGCGCTGTTTCAGTGGTTCGATGTCTGTGAGTCACAATGCCGGCAATTGATCGAGAAAAAACTTTCCCTGCCCGCTTACGAGCAGGTGATGAAGGCTTCGCATGCGTTCAACTTGCTCGATGCGCGACACGCGATATCGGTGACCGAGCGTCAGCGATTCATCCTGCGGGTGCGCAGTTTGTCCCGTGGCGTAGCAGAGTGCTACTACGCTTCACGTGAAGCGCTTGGATTTCCGTTGCTCAGGCAGGAGGCGGGTAATGAGTAACGATTGCCTGATCGAAATTGGTACCGAGGAATTGCCGCCGCGCGCGCTACAGTCGCTGGCGCAGAATTTTGCCAAACAGGTTGAGCAGTCATTGCGCGAAAACAAGCTTGCCCCGGCCTCGGTCGAGGTGTTTGCTACCCCGCGACGCCTGGCCATGCTGCTGCGGGACACGCCGTTGCAACAAGCAGATCAGCTGATCGAGAAGCGCGGTCCGGCGCTTGATGCGGCTTTTGATGGGGATGGTAATCCATCGCGAGCCGCGCTCGGGTTCGCCGGGTCCTGTGGCGTCGATATCGATCAACTCGAACGCCGTGAAACCGCCAAAGGTAGCTGGTTGTATTTTTGTGCAAGCCAGCCCGGACGCAGTTTAAAGGATTTGTTACCGCAACTGGTGGCGGCTGCATTGACCAGCCTGCCGATCCCCAGGCGCATGCGCTGGGGAGATCGTAGTTATGATTTTGTGCGCCCGGTCAAGTGGCTGTTGCTGATGATTGATAGCGAAGTCGTCGATACCGAAATCTTTGGACTGCGTTCCGGCAATCGTAGTTTCGGTCATCGTTTTCATGCTCCCGGGAGCCTGGAAATAACCTCGGCTGTCGATTACGAAAAAATTCTGCTCTCCGAGGGAATGGTCATCCCTGGTTTCGAGCAACGTCGTGACACCATTCGCAATCTGGTCGAACAGGCAGCGGCCGGGCTCGGTGGTCGCGCGCATATCGAGACAGCACTACTCGACGAAGTCACGGCACTGGTCGAGTATCCGGTTGTGGTATGTGGTCAATTCGATGCGGAATTTCTCGAGTTGCCGGCAGAAGTGTTAGTGATGACAATGCAGGAAAATCAGAAGTATTTCGCGCTGTTCGATAGCGCTGGTGCATTACTGCCGCATTTTATTGCCATCGCCAATATCGATAGCCGCAATCCCGAAGTGGTTGCGAGCGGCAATGAGCGCGTGATTCGTCCGCGCTTTGCCGATGCCAAATTTTTCTTCGATCAGGACCGTAAACTGGGGCTGGATTTAATGCGCATTCGGCTCGATAGCGTGGTATTCCAGGACAGGCTCGGTAGTCTCGGCGATAAGACCAATCGTATCATCCGTCTCGCCAAGTATATCGCTAGTCATTCCGGCGACGACCAGGACCTGGTGCGCCGCTCCGCGGATCTTTGCAAGGCCGATTTGATGAGCGATATGGTGGGTGAGTTTCCCAGGTTGCAAGGAGTGATGGGGCGTTACTACGCGCAGTATCAACAGGAAGATGAAGCGGTATGCGCTGCCATCGAACAGCATTACTGGCCTCGTCATGCGGGCGACCAGCTGCCGCAAGGTACAATTGCACAGGCAATCGCGCTAGCTGACCGGCTCGATAGCCTGGTAGGTATATTTGCCATTGGCGAAAAACCGGGAGGCGATAAGGACCCATTTGCGCTGCGCCGTGCGGCGCTGGCGGTGTTACGCATCATCGTTGAAAATCAATTATCCCTGGATCTGGCTGATCTGTGTCAGGTCGCGGCGGATGGTTATTCCAGGCAGATCGAGGCGCATGCGGCTATTGCCGAAGTCATTGAATTTGTGTTCGATCGCCAGCGTGCTTATTACCAGGAACAGAATATCGGCTTCGATGTCGTCGATGCAGTCGCCTATAGTCGTCCCGGACTGCTTTCTGATTGCGATTTGCGTATCAGGGCAGTACAGGATTTTCAGAACCACGAAGCTGCCCAGGCGCTGGCTGCAGCCAATAAGCGCATTAGCAACATTCTCAAGAAACAGGATCAGGCAACGAATACGGTTGATCAGAACCTGTTGCAGGAAAACGCTGAAAAGGAACTCTTTAAACAGTTGCAGGCGCTTCAGGAAGGGGTTGCGCAGCACTTCGCGCGCGGAGACTACCTGCAGGGGCTGGAGCGATTGGCCGAGTTAAGGCCTGCGGTCGATATGTTTTTCGATGAGGTAATGGTAATGGTTGATGATGTCGCAGTGAAAAATAATCGGCTTGCACTACTCGACCAACTGTTGCAAAGTTTCCGTCTAGTTGCTGATTTTTCACGAATCCAGCCCTGAAGGAGCTGCGTCAAATAGGAGTTTCGAGTGCCGAAAATGGTAATCCTGGACAGAGACGGCGTCATCAATCACCTGCTGGATGATGATGTTACTACTGTTGATGGGTGGGACCCGATACCCGGTAGCATCGAAGCAATCAATCGATTAAAAAAAGCCGGTTATCTGGTTACCATCGCGTCGAATCATTCGGGAATCGCGCGCGGGTATTATAACGAGGACGCATTGCTGGCAATGCATGCGAAAATGCAGCGCTTGCTTGCCGCCCGGGGTGCCAGTGTCGATGGAATTTTCTATTGTGCGCATGGCCCGGAAGCCAATTGTATCTGTCGAAAACCCAAGCCGGGGTTGCTGTATCAAATTGCCAAAAAATTTGCCATCGATTTATCACAAACGCCGCTGATAGGGGACAATATCACCGATATTCAGGCCGCGAAGATGGCCAATGCGAAACCGGTTCTGGTGCGTACCGGAAAAGGCGAGTATGTCATGCAAAATTTTCCGGAAGCGCTTGATGTTCCGGTATACGATGATCTAGCGCACTTCGTCCGCGATACTTTGCGTCGCAAGTAGAATTTGACGGTGGTTAGCCCGTTTTACAGGTTCTGGTTGGGGATACGCTCGACATTATTCTGGATATCATTCCTGCCTTTCGGGCTATTGTGCGCCGCCTTGCTATCGCTAATGTTCTTTCTGCCGCTGAAAATTCGTATTTTGGTAGTAAGGGCCTGGATGAGTTATGCGCTGGTCAGCTTGCGAATTTTTTGCGGGCTTAAATATTCCGTCGAGGGGTTTGAAAATATTCCCGACAACGGGTTTATCGTGATGAGTAAACATGGTTCAACCTGGGAAACGATAGTTATACAGCGCTTTTTTCGTCCCCTTGTTTGGGTGGTAAAGCGCGAGTTGACCTGGATTCCGTTCTTCGGTTGGGGTCTGAAGGCAATGGATGCGATCGCGCTGAATCGCGGTACCGGGCGCCAGGCAATTAACCAGCTAATTCGGGAAAGCCAGTTTCACATGGATCAGGGCCGGATTCTGATGCTGTTCCCCGAGGGTACGCGGGTGCTGCCACAGCAACATAAACCATTCAAAATCGGTGGTGCAATCGTGTCACAACGCACTGGCTATGCGGTGCTGCCGATAGCGCACAATGCAGGTGAATTCTGGCCGCGGCATAGCTGGATCAAGTGGCCCGGCACCATTCGGGTCGTTATCGGTAAGCCAATTGATCCCGCGGGCAAGAAACCCGAAGAAATAATCGGCGAAGTGGCGACCTGGATAGTGAGTGAATGCGAGCGAATCAGTGACAAGTCCCAACTGCAACGGATTGGTATCCTGCAACCACCGGTGCCGACCAGTGACTCCAGTTAGACTATGCCCGCTGCCCGGGGCAAAGCCGCATTTGCGCGTGGACTTGAAGGTTTACAGGTTGTTACTGCAGCGGTTTAAATTACTGATACTGCTCTTGCTGCACGTCGGGCTGGTTGAAGCGGAATGGGCCGGAGCTCTAATAGAGATTGCAAATTATGATGCGGACTGGAAATTTGATAGCGATGTGCGCGAAGCGCGTATTACCAGTATCAGTTTTCAGCTTGAAGAGAAATTCGAAACCGGGTTACGTGCGGGTGGCGGTTTTGGTTATTTTGATATGCACCTGGATGGTGACAACGGGGATACGGAAGATTTTGATGGACAGTACCTGGAACTTTACCTGCGTCAACCATGGACTATCAGCGAAACTACGTCGTTGTATGGGTTATTTAATTATCGCTACAATTCGGGTGACAGCCGTGGGGGAGGCGAGCGGGCTGATATAGACTGGAACGAAGTTAGCCTGCATCTGGGGGTGAGGCTGCGTTTCTCCCACTATAGAATCACACCCTTCGTGGCTTACTACCGTATTGATGGCGATACCAGCGGTGATGGTGGTTCCGGCAATTTCGAAAACGATGATTCGGCAACCCAGGGTATCAAATTCGACTTTATAGTCGAGGATACCGGTTTCATCCGGTTAGAGGCTAGAACGGGTTATCAGTCCGGTGGTTTCCTCAGCTTTGGACGGCGCTACTAGTGCCATTCGCGTAACGACTTTTATGTTCGTTGTAAAGTTCTGTCAACTCGTCAATCCTGGCCTGCTCGTATTCACGCAAGCCGCTTAATACCATTTTCTTCTGGCCTTTGCCGACCTGCTCCCCATTGCAGCACAGATCGTAATTGAGCGCGACATCACCACGCTTACCGTATAGACGAAAAATACTATCGTTCAGTGAGAGTTCCACAGAATCGATATCAAGCGTGTCCAGCGAAATTCGCATATGATCGTAGATGATCAATGGTCTCTCGGTATTTATCATAACGTTGTTTTCTTTCATCAGCGGTACCAGTACATGCGGAAACGTATGACCGGAAAACTCGACATAGTTGCGCGTCAACGAGCCGATGAGCTCCAGGTTTCGGCTATGCGCGCCATTGCTGGAAACGTCGAGATACTTTTTGTCATGCTCATCGTAGATAGATATTTCGCGTGCGTTTACCTCGGGCAAAATCAGCGTAACATCGTCGCTTACCATGCCCGAAAACGAAAATCCCATGGTTTGACGCAGGCCGTAGTGGTGGATAATAACCGAGAACAACAAATCGCCAGGCACACAGAAGCGTTTCGACTCGATATCGTGGATCGAATTAAAATCACCCGCGACCGATTTGGCGAAATCGCTTGCCTGTTGCCTGGTGAAAGAAAGTTTGGAACCTTCCAGGTTGTAGTATTTTTCGAGGTTCATTTTTTTATTCTCTGGTTAACGTCCCGCAGCCCAGAGTGGTATCTTACCGCATTTTCGCGACGGGGAACTAACTAGTGAGTGCCTTGGCTTACATAATCAGCTACCTGGAGTCGATTTATGCTTAATTTTTCCAGGCTCGCGTTGCGCCGTTCGACGACCCTGTTGTTCGAAGCGGTCGATATCAAGATCTATGCTGGACAAAAACTGGGCATTACCGGAGCCAATGGCTGTGGTAAGTCTTCGCTGTTTGCGTTGATTCGAGGTCAGTTATCGCCCGACCAGGGAGAGTTTACCCTGCCGCAGCATTGGGCGGTGGCCGCGGTAGAGCAGGAGGCCAGCCTGAGTGAACGCATCGCACTCGAATATGTTATCGATGGTGATGAAGAGTTAAGACAGGTCGAAGCCAGGCTCGCGGTAGCCGAGAGCAAACCGGATCCTATGTTGATCGCCAGTTGTCATGAACGGCTGCAGGAAATCGATGGCTACCAGGCCGAGAGTCGGGCAGCGCGGTTGCTCGCGGGCCTGGGTTTTAACGAGGCTGATATACGTAAACCGCTGAACAGTTTTTCTGGCGGCTGGATCATGCGACTGAACCTGGCCCGGGCATTGATGTGCCGCTCTGATCTGTTGTTGCTGGATGAGCCAACCAATCATCTGGACCTGGATGCGGTAATCTGGCTGGAGCAATGGTTGCGACGCTACCAGGGTACCTTGTTACTGATTTCGCACGATCGTGATTTTCTGGACGCGGTAGTTACTTCTATCGCCCATGTCGAAAACCAGCAGATCAGCCTTTATAGCGGTAACTATTCTGCGTTTGAAGTGCAGCGTGCCGAACGCCTTTCGCAACAACAGGCGGCACATTTAAAACAGCAACAAAGCATTGCACATATGCAGAGCTTTATCGATCGTTTCCGCGCCAAGGCGACCAAGGCGAAACAGGCACAAAGCCGAATCAAGGCGCTGGAGAAGATGCAGTTGATTGCCCCGGCGCATATTGACTCGCCATTCCATTTCGACTTTCGAGCCCCACGGGCGCTGCCTACCTCGTTACTCAAGCTCGACAGCGTGGCGACTGGCTATGGTGATAAGGCCGTGCTTGAGGATATCGAATTTTCGCTGATTCCGGGTGAGCGTATCGGTTTGCTTGGTCTCAACGGTGCTGGTAAATCGACTTTTATCAAGTTGCTGGCAAACCAGCTACAAGCCTTTCATGGCGACGTAACCCGCGCCAGGGACCTGCAAATTGGTTATTTTGCACAACACCAGGTTGAACAACTGGATCTCGAGGCAAATGCCTTGTTAACCATGCAGCGACTCGGACCTGAAATGAGTGAACGGGACATTCGCGGATATCTTGGCGGGTTCAATTTTCAGGGTGAAAAGGTACTGCAGGCTGTAAAGACCTTCTCTGGTGGCGAAAAGGCGCGACTGGTACTGGCGTTACTCATCTGGAGTCGGCCTAATTTACTGTTACTCGACGAACCGACCAACCATCTCGATCTGGAAATGCGTCTGGCCCTGAACCAGGCTTTGCAGGGATTTGAAGGCAGCGTCATCCTGGTATCGCACGATCGGCACTTACTGCGTAGTGTCTGCGACGATCTCTGGCTGGTGGATGCAGGTGCGCTGCAGCGCTTCGAGCAAGACCTCGATGCATATCCGGCCTGGCTGGCGCAACGTAAATCGCGCGCCGATGGTGCGGCTGGTTTTACGGTTGCAAACTCGCAGCAAAACCGACGCCAACTGAAGCAGCAAATGAACCAGCTCGGTAAAGTTGAAAAAATCATAGCCAGGTTAAGCGCCACGCGCGAAAACCTGGAGCAGAAACTCGGCGATAACTCGATTTATGCTGCGGAGAACCGCGATTCTCTGGATGCGAGCCTGGCGGCCCAGGTAGAAAATCGCAAACAACTAATCGAGGCGGAAGAGGACTGGCTTCGTTTAAGCGAAGCGATCGAGGCAATGGAGCAGCAGACAAGCTAACTGTTTTGACAATTACAGACAATCTGCCCCAGGGTTTTGAGGGCGTTCTGGTTGGCTTCATTCCATGGAAAACCACAGTTGATACGTAGATGATTTCTAAATCGGCGCGTTGCCGAAAACAGGATTCCCGGCGTTACCCCGATGTTATGCTCGAGCGCCCGGTTGAAAATATCGATGCTATCGCAGCCGCGGGGCATTTCCACCCAGAGCACGTTGCCGCCGTGGGGATTTGAAACCCGTGTCCCCTCGGGGAAATTCCTGGCGATCATAAAACGGCCCTTTTCGACCTGTTCGCGCATCGCCACGCGCAACCGTACCAGGTGGCGGTCGTATTGTCCGCTACTCAAAAACTCGGCCAGCGCCAGTTGATTGATCGACGAAGTTGCCGAGGACCAGGCCTGCTTGAATTGCAGAAATTTCTTGTGGTAGCGGCCTGCGATGACCCAGCCAACGCGATGGCCAGGTGCCAGCGTTTTGGAAAAAGACGAACAACTCAGCACGATGTTGTTGAGGTCGTAGGATTTGGCTGGGCGGGGCGGTTTGTCGCCAAAATAAACGCTGCCGTAAACATCGTCTTCGATTAGTGGGATATCGCGCTCGGCCAGCAGGTTTACCATTTCACGTTTTTTGTCTTCGGGCATCTGACAGCCCAGCGGGTTGCTGGTATTGGGTGACGCCAGCACCGCGCTGATATCCATGGTATCGAAGGCTTCTTCGAGGGCGTCGAGATTCAGCCCGGTGACCGGATCTGTTTCGATCTCGACCGCCAGCATCCCCATTTGCTCTATCATGCGCAGCACCGCGAAATAAGTTGGCGATTCGACCGCGATGATATCGCCGCGCTTGGCGACGGTGCGCAGGCTGATCGACAAAGCCTCGGTGGCGCCGGAGGTGATAATAATATCGTTGGCGCTGATCCGGGTGTGGGTTTGGGCATACTGCTGTGCGATCTGTTCGCGCAGCTTGAGGTCACCGGGTGGAAACAGATAGTCCATGCTCTTTTGCGGGTATCGACTAATGATGCTGCGCGTGGCGCGAGTCAGCGATTTTACCGGCATGAAGTCCATTGATGGATTCGAAGTGCCAAACGGTGTTATGCGTGGATTATTAGCATTGCGAAACACTTCCTCGAATAAATCGCCGAAACGTATGCGACGGGCCTGGCCGGGCGTCGCGGCCGACTTTGCGATATCGTTGATCTGGTTGACGAGGGCATTGACATAAAATCCAGATTGCGGCCTGGCAGTCAGCACTCCCTGGTCCTCGAGATTGACATAGGACTGGGTGATCGTAGCGATACTGACACCAAGCTGCTTGCTCAGTTTACGCAGTGAGGGAGCCTTGTCCCCGGGCTTAAGATCGCCTTTCTCGATCAATTCGTTTATATAGCGAGATACCTGGTCGTACTTGTAGGTTTCAGGGCGTGAAACTGTCATGGTTAATGAGTAACTGTACTGTATTGGTTATGAAAAAATTGTAACTGTTATTATAACAGTTACACCAATAATATTGCATCATTGCCGTCGCGGCGGTTGATCCGCCCCGGCAACTAGTTAAAACCCCCTCCTCCTCAGGTTTTGACTTATATTTAGCCCACCCGTTTTTCGGGTGGGCTTTTTTTTGCCTGCAGGCCTACTGCGCTTGCATAGACGTCGCGAAAAATTGATGCCAAATGCTCATTTAGGCTCATCTAAACTCCGCTTTGTCCTCAATTTTTCGCGACGTCTATGCTGCGCTCGTGACGGCCTGCAGGCAAAAAATATTCAAATGGCAGCTAAAATTTAGCGACGTTATCTCTTTTCAGGTTAAGACTGGAAGGCAAAAACTGCCGGATCCAGTCTTTAGATAACGTTCAAACCATATGTTGCTCATGTCCGTGGTTTGAAGTGTTAGCTATGTGACCGGTTAAGTTCGAGAAGAAATGGCGCGCTCGGCGGGAGTCGAACCCACGACCTTTGGCTTCGGAGGCCAACACTCTATCCATCTGAGCTACGAGCGCATTGCATATCTTGCCAGGCCCGGTCAGGCTGCGCCGTGATTGTAAACCAAAGCGGTACAGTTTAGACAGGGTAGTCAAATATTTTTTGCGAATTATCTGTATTTCGAGGATAATGCGCAGCGATTCCGATCCCCGTCTAATTCCTGGAGACAGCTAGTGAGTTCAGCTCAAGACGAAACCTTTTCGCCACAAAATATAGGCGTCCTCCTTGGATTGCTGCTGCTTGCAATCATCCTCGGAGAAGTTGTGTTCAATCACCACGATGATGAGGTGATGGCTGCACCCGTCGATACGATGGAAGACATTGCCATGCGAATCAGGCCGGTTGTGTCGCTTGATGATATGCGCAGCAGCATGAAAGCCGCCTCTGCGGCCGGTGATTCAACGAACAAATCACCTGATCAACTTTATCAGGGCGCCTGCCTGGCCTGTCATTCCACCGGCGCGGCCGGCGCGCCCAAGATCGGCGACGCCGCTATCTGGAAAGAGCGCAACGCCAGGGGTTTAGACGCACTGGTAAATTCGGCGATTAATGGTGTCGGCGCCATGCCACCGCGTGGAGGCTCGCAGTATGATGACGCTCAAATCCGTGCGGTCATCGAGTACATTCTTGCCGAATCCAGATAACGTCACCCTGGATCAAATCGTTGCCGCGCAAGCGCGGGGCAAGAAAATTTAGAAACTACCGGATTCCCGCCGGGCCGCGCAGATTTGCGCGGAATGACTCAAGTTAATCCAGAAACCCGCCGGGTCCTGCGGGAATGACTCGATACGATTTCGATTTCCGCCGGGGCGTGCAGGGATGAAGGCAGACAGGTCATGGTCGCTGGCGATCCTGTTGCCGATATGAAATTGCTTCGCTTACGTGCGGCTTCAATATTAAATCTTCGCCGGCCAGATCGGCTATGGTCCGTGCCAGCTTGAGTGACTTGTGATAACTGCGGGCGGTCAGGCGCAGCTTGTCGATGGCAAGCTTTAGCATTTGCTTACTATCTGATTTCAGGCGGCATAGACGGGCCAGGTCCCGGCTGTTCAGCCGGGAGTTGACGCATTCCTGTCGAGCGAGTTGAAGTTGGCGCGCGCGACAGACACGTGCTCGAACCCCGGCGCTGGTTTCGCCGCAGTCGGTTTCGTCCATAGTCAAATGCCGGTAATCGAGCCGCCCCAGCTCGATCTGAATATCGATGCGATCCAGTAACGGCACCGATAATTTGTTGCGATAACGTTTCAATTGTTCTGCCGAGCAATCACAGGATTTGATCGAATCACAACCACCCGGGCAGGGGTTCATTGCCGCGATGAGTTGAAATTGCGCTGGGAATTCGGCTTTGCCGGACGCACGTGAAATATGAATCCTCCCGGTTTCAAGCGGCTCGCGTAGTACTTCGATTGATCTCCGATCGAACTCCGCCAGCTCATCGAGAAATAATACTCCATTGTGGGCCAGAGAAATTTCGCCGGGCTTCGGATTCCTGCCGCCTCCGACCAGGGCAATACCCGATACGGTGTGATGGGGTGACTGGAATGGCCGCTTAAGCCAGTTCCCGGGATTAACGGGTTGCTGGCAGACCGAACGGATACTGGCGCTACTCAGCGCCTCGTCTTCGTCCATTGGTGGCAGAATCGAGATTAGGCGTCGTGCCAGCATGCTCTTGCCGGTACCGGGCGGGCCCATCATCAACATATGGTGGCCGCCGGCAGCGGCAATCTCGAGTGCCCGTTTCGCCTGATACTGACCATGGACTTCTGCCAGATCCAGTTCATGGTTTGCGCTTTCCGGCGCCGATGAGTTGTTGAGCAAAGGTAGAGGGTTGCCGCCGTTGAGGCTGCGACAGATATCAGCCAATGAGCCTGCTAATTGTATCGGCAGACCGCTGAGCATGGTCGCTTCAGGCCGATTTTGTTGCGGGATGATAGCCGACTGTCCGGCCTGTTTAGTCGCGATCAATGCGGGTAACAAACCATTCACTTTACGACATGCGCCGCTCAATGCCAGCTCGCCAAAACACACAAAATTCGCCAGGCCTGATGTATTTATCTGTGCGGAAGCGGCCAGTATTCCAAGCGCGATTGGCAAATCGTAACGTCCCCCTTCTTTGGGCAGGTCAGCCGGAGCCAGGTTAACTGTGATTCGGCGCGCAGGAAACTCAAAACCTGAATTAAGAATTGCCGAGCGTACCCTGTCGCGCGCCTCACGTACCGCGGTCTCGGGTAATCCCACCACGGTAAAAGCCGGCAAACCATTGGAAATATGTACTTCGACGCGAACTTCGGGGGCATCAATGCCCAGTTGGGCGCGGGTCTGGAGTTGGGTGAGTGACATGGCAGAATCCTTTCTATTTTTTGCTAACAAGCAGTTTTGCGTTTTAACCTGACGCTTCCTGCGTCCGGTGCGGCCCAGTCTAACACGAAACGATGGCGATTTTACGGGTGCTGCCCGCGGTCGATACGCGGCATTTCGATTGATCCGGATTATCTGCATATCCGAATGCGCCGAGTGCATACCCCATATTGAATATTAGTATATAAGAAAATATTAATATAATTAGTGGGCGATTTTATTTTGAGGACTACCAGAGGGTTAAAATCATGCGTATAAGACGACTAAACAATGTGCCTGGCGCTATTTTCCTTGCACTCGGTCTGGCGGTTGCCGACTCGCTATCGTTTGCCAGCGAATCACAGACGGAACTATCCGGGCATAGCAGCCAATGTTTAACATGATGAACATGGGGAACTACTTCGCGCCGGTGCCGACTGCAGATGTTGCCGCGGCGCCAGCAAACTAGCAAATCTATGAGCAGCTGCGGTATTCTCTACTGCAGCTGTCATTGGCCTTTATCAGGGAGACTAATATGAAACCGAATATGGGAACCACCGATCGAGCCATTCGCGCCATTGTCGGTATCGCGGCGATAGCGGCCTGGCCGTTGGGTCTGGTCGAAGGTACGTTGGGAATAATCGCGCTGGTGGTCGGCGTAGTGCTGGTCGGAACCGCTGTGCTTCGATGGTGCCCGCCATACGATTTGCTCGGTATCAACACCGGCGCCAGCAAAGACTGACATAGCCCCGAACAGGGTCATGCATCCGACTTGACCCTTTGTTTCAGTCCAGCGTCTGTTCCAGTTCCTTCAGTCGGGCTTCGATAATCTCGAGCTTTTCCCGGGTGCGCTGTAAAACGCGTGCCTGGATATCGAATTCCTCGCGACTCACCATTTCATAGTTAGCCAGTTGCTGCTGTAACAGGCTTTTCAGGCGCGCGTCGAAATCGGTTTTAACCTGCTGTAATCCCGGTGGTAACAATTCGTTTATCTTTTCCGATAATCGATTGATAGTTTGATTGTCAATCATATTAGCCCCAAATCAGTGCATAACTTTATAATTGAGCACCAGAATAGTGCAAAAATAGGTTATGACAGGCCAATTCTAACCATAATTTGCGTGTTTTCCCAGAGTCGCCAAAATCGAATCCTGTTTATTTTGGAGAACTACTTATGAAAATCATTACCGCGATTATCAAGCCATTCAAGCTCGACGACGTTCGCCAGGCACTCGGAGAAATCGGCGTGCAGGGGTTGACCGTCTCGGAAGTGAAAGGTTTTGGGCGTCAAAAGGGGCATACCGAGCTTTATCGGGGTGCGGAGTA
>Ga0209165_10000193_pt1 | contig 25300 bp, 18 predicted proteins | sample tdAd001_FD_187122 | JGI IMG/M metagenome (GOLD analysis project Ga0209165, IMG submission 187122) | Marine sediment microbial communities from the Atlantic coast under amendment with organic carbon and nitrate - tdAd00.1 (SPAdes)... | ecosystem: Environmental > Aquatic > Marine > Coastal >... | reverse complement strand
AACAAGCAACCCATGGTATTGAAGAGTTCGATATGAAACAAAAGAAGACCAGGCTATTCGTTATCATTGACCCTACTGCCGAGCACCAGGTGGCATTGGTCAAAGCCTTTCTGATTGCCAAGCTCGGGGACTGTCATATCCATGCCTCCCTGTGTATCCACAAGAGCCTCGACGAGGCGGGAGAATACTCGTCGCGCAAGGATTTCAAGCGCCGCACGCTCGCGGAAGCGAAAACCTGGCTGGAAACCCTGATGCAACCCTGCAGGGTGAGCGATGTGCCTTATAGCACCGAGGTGATCTGGAATAGCAAATGGGTCGAGTCATCGCTGCGGGCTGCCAAAAAGTCAAGTTGCGACCTGATGATCAAGTCGAGTTTTCACCACAGTAAGGCGCGCCGGTTTTTCAGCAAGACCGCCGACTATTATTTAATGCAGCACTGTGCCAGCCCGATACTGTTTACCGACCAGACACAGGACTGGAAGACCGATCGAATACTCGCCTGTCTCGATCTTGAATCCAACGACCCACAACATGCCAGATTGAACAGTGTGATTATGCGCGACGCACGGGCGTTTGCAGATATCGTCGGTATGGACCTGTACATTGCCTGTGCCTATACGAATGGGATCAATAGTGAGCAGTTACCGCTAAAGCACCACGGTGACAAGGTCAGCAGGGAGCAGCAGTTGGGTGAACTTTACAGTATCGATGCAGCGCGAGTGTTGTTGCGTCAGGGCGGCATCGTCGACACCCTGCAGGCTATCTGCAATGAGATCGACCCGAGCATCGTCGTTATGGGCACGCTTGCGCGTCGCGGAGTCAAGGGTAAGCTGATCGGTAACACGGCCGAAAAACTACTCGATATCCTCGACGCCGATATGCTAACCGTTACCTAGCTAACAGAGACCTGATACGCTGGATTTGTTGTGCGTTGATTCCGTCACTACCGAGATTGATAACCTCTGCGAGCGTTGCGTCATCCGCGTCGATCGGTTGCCTGTTGAGCAATTGTCGCTCCAGCACCTCGAGGTTCGCTTCTGACGGATCGTCTTCACGCTCGATAATACGCCTGCGCAATTCTGCTGCGGGCGCTTCGCAGTTGATAATAATCCTTTTGTACGCGGTGCCGGTTTGTGTTTCGAGCATTTGCCGTCGTCGTGATTGCTGCAGGAAGGTCGCGTCCAGGATGACCGTAAAGTCGGCGTCGATAATTGTTTGCGCTATTTGTTGCATGCTGCGATAAGTCGCCTCAGTCGCGTCTGCGGTGTAGATACCCTGGCCCAGTGCGGATTCTGTCTGTGCCGCCGGCGATAGATCAAACAGTTGTTTTCTGACCACGTCGGAGCGAATCTGTATCGCCCCCAGTGCTTCGACTAATTGAGCCGCGATGGTCGATTTTCCCGAACCGGACAGGCCATGCATGACAATCATACCGGCACGATGGCTGTTGGCCCATGAGTTGGCAAGTTCGATATAGTCGATGGCAGGTTTGAGCCTGGCCTGGCAGGTCTTCGCGTCACTGTCTTGCTGATCAATTCGCAGCGCTTCTACCTTGGCGCGCACCAGCGCGCGATAAATACAGTAGTAACGCAGCAACCTGATACCCGCGTAGTCAAGGCTGATTTCGAGATAGTGATTGATGAAACGCCAACAATAGCCGGGGTAACCGCGTGCCTGTAGATCCATGGCCACGAAAGCCGCCTCGCTGATGGTATCGATCCAGCGCAACTCGGGATTGAACTCGATGCAATCAAACAGGGTCACCTCGTTATTGACTAATGCCATGTTACCGAGGTGTAAATCACCATGACATTCGCGTACGAATCCTTCGCGCTTACGCGCGTCGATGCTGGTCAGCAAGCTATTGTTTTCCCGGTACCAGCGTTTCAGCTGGAAATAGCTATTGGGCAGAAACTCGGTGCCGATCGCCTGCGCGATATGGACCATGTTTTCCTGACTCCATTGTGACGCCACTGCGGCGCTGCCAAAGTTGCTGACCGGATCGGCCCGGGCACTGTCGGCATGCATCGTTGCAACCACCGTGGCGATGGCATCGATGAGGTCGGCGTTCAGGTCATGGCTGGCGGCATGGGCGCTGAGCAGACACTGTTGCGGAAATTCCAGCATCTTGATCGCGTACTCGATAACGTCCCCGCTGCCGTGCAATCTGGGTGCACTTTCACTACCCCGTATCTCGACCAGTTCCAGGTAAATTTCGGGGGCGAACCTGCGATTCAATCGCAGTTCTTCGGTACAGTAGAAATGCCGCTTTTCCAGCGTTGAGAAATCGAGAAAGCCGAAATCAACCGGTTTCTTGATCTTGTAGGCGTAATCACCGGTCAGGATAATCCACGAGATATGGGTTTCTATCAGGCGCAGGTATCTGATCGGGTGCCCGAAAGCAAGCGGGTTGTCGAGCGCTGCTATCAGCCTGTTCGCCGCGGCATCATCGGCGTTGGGCGGGTTGGCATGGGTTACGTGCCCTGTCATCCATGGTCTCGGTGGTTTAATGGTACTACTGTAAAAAACCAGTGGCGGCGTATACTGACCGGCGTCAAGTATTACGAAAACAATCCCGCTTACTCGGAAATGACCTCAGGTTTAGCGGTAACGGCTCATATTGACTGGAATACGCTGTGCACCGAATTGTCCGGGCTGTTCAAGGAAATGCCCCGGTAGCGGTTCGCCGCAGTGGGTGCAACAACCTTTGGTGTCGAGGCTCCAATGCCCCAGAACATACCAGTCGCGTTCTATCAACAATTCCCCGCAGGAATGACACCAGGTACTCGAACCGTTGTTATCGTGCACATTTCCGGTATAGGCATAGTGCACGCCGTTGTCGATGGCAATGCCGCGTGCCCGGGTCAGGGTGGCGACGGGGGTGCTTTTGATGTCGAGCATCTTCCAGTCGGGATGGAAGGCGGTAAAGTGCATCGGCACGTCAGGCCCTAACTTCTCGACTACCCAACTGGTCATCTGATGTAATTCTTCGTCGGAATCGTTTTCGCCGGGGATCAGCAGCGTCGTCAGTTCGAGCCAGACATCGGTTTCGTGCTTGATGTATTCCAGGGTTTCGAGCACTGGTGCCAGGTGTGCGCCACAAACCTTGTGGTAAAAGCGATCGGTAAAGGCCTTCAGGTCGACGTTGGCGGCGTCCATCGCGGCGAAAAACTCGACCGCCGGTTCGGGATCGATGTAAGCGGCGGTTACGGCCACTGTATTAATCCCCTGTTGACGACAGGACGCGGCGACGTCGATCGCGTACTCATGGAAGATAACCGGGTCGTTGTAGGTGAAGGCCACGCTCAGGCAGGAAAGCTCGGCGGCGACCCTGGCAAGTTTCTGTGGTGATGCCGCGTCGGCCAACGTGTCCATTTCGCGCGATTTGCTCATATCCCAGTTCTGACAGAACTTGCAGGCGAGGTTACAGCCGGCGGTGCCGAACGATAGTACCGCGCTACCAGGATAAAAGTGATTGAGGGGTTTTTTCTCGATCGGATCGACGCAAAATCCGCTCGAACGGCCGTAGCTGACGAGTTTGATTTGATCATCGAGGCGTTGACGCACGTAGCACAACCCGCGTTGACCATCGCGTAGATGACAATGTCGCGGGCACAGGTCGCATTGCAGACGACCATCTTCCAGAGAATGCCAGTAGCGGGTGGTAACTATCGAATCCAACATGGCTTGATCCTCGGCAACTGGAAGCAACGCATTCGGGTTATACTAGCTGGATTGCAGTGGATCGAGGGCAGATCATGAGTACGCGCGCGGCGGCGGTTGCCGGTTACTTTTACGATGCGGATGCGGGTCGGTTGCAACATCATGTCAATCAACTGTTAAACGCTCAATCAGCCAATGCTAAATCAACTAGTCCCGAGGCTTTGCCGGAAGCCCTGATAGTACCACACGCGGGCTACATCTATTCCGGATCGACCGCCGCAACTGCCTTTCGTTGCCTGTTAACTGATCCTGATCAAGTAAACCGGGTGTTATTGATTGGACCCGCGCACCGGGTTTATGTAGAAGGCATGGCGATCCCGTCGATGGATTACTTTGCGACTCCGTTAGGCGAGGTCGCGCTCGACCGGAGCGGTCTCGATCAGATCAGCCGTTTACCCGGCGTGCAAATCTCCGACGAGGCACATCGCGAGGAACATAGCCTCGAGGTGCAACTGCCTTTCCTGCAAACAGTGCTCAACAAATTTACGCTGGTGCCCGTGGTGGTTGGAGGTGCTGGTGCCGACGCAGTGGCCGCGGTAATCGATGCACTCACCGTTGACCCGCATACACTGGTGGTGATCAGTTCCGATTTGTCGCATTTCCTGAGCTACCAGGATGCCCAGCGAGTTGATGCCATTACCTGCGAGCATATCCTGCATAAATCTACCACACTCAAGGGCGACGAGGCCTGTGGCGCCCGTGCCATCAACGGTTTGATGGCTACGCACAAATTCCAGGAGCTTGATGTGTCGCTGCTGCATGCCTGTAACTCCGGTGATACCGCCGGTAAACCGAATCGGGTGGTCGGCTATGCTGCCTTCGCTTTGCATTGATTTAAGCGCCGACGAGCAAGCTCACCTGCTCGACATCGCGCGCCAGTCGATTGTGCGCGGCCTCGATTCCGGCGCTGCGCTGCGACTTGAAGTAACCCGGCTTGAAGCCAGGTTACGTGTTGATTCCGCTGTTTTCATAACCTTGACCCTTGCTGGAGCCCTGCGGGGTTGCATCGGTTCGCTGCAGCCGTCCGCTCCACTCGCCCAGGCAGTGGCTAACTCGGCTTTCAATGCGGCCTTTCGGGATCGACGTTTCGCGCAAGTGCAGGCTGGAGAAATAGAAAAAATACGAATCGAAGTCTCGGTGCTGTCGCCAATGGAATTAATCGCGGTCAATTCGCGACAAGCCTTACTCGATGACTTACGGCCGGAAGTGGATGGTTTGCTGATGGAAGACCAGGGCTACCGCTCCACATTTTTACCTAAGGTGTGGGAAAAAATCGCCACACCGAACGAGTTTGTCGGGCAATTAATGCAAAAGGCAGGTCTTGCCGCCGAACACTGGTCGAGCACAATTCGTTTCTATCGCTATCACAGCACTTCTTTCGGCGAGAATTAATCAAGCTGCTGGTTGGAGCGCTGTACATTTTCCGTTACTATCTGCCCACCTTTCCATGCCCGCAAAGTGACCTGATCGAACATGCTATGCCTTCCCGGTAGCCCGGCACACTCTGAATTCAGACTTAGAAAACTACGACAACAATTAATCGACGCCGGGGTCAGCGTAAACGGGCTCGGTAGCCGTTATGTTCACCTGGTCGATAGCGGTGCGCAAAACCTCGTCGATGCCGAGCTCGAAGTACTGAACAACCTGTTGACCTACGGCCCGCTGCTTCACGCGGAGCAGGTCAATGGCCACGAATTCTACGTGGTGCCGCGCCCCGGCACCATTTCACCCTGGGCCAGCAAGGCGACCGACATTGCCCACAACTGTGGTCTGAGCCAGGTTAACCGCATCGAGCGCGGCATTCTGTACTCCATCGATACTCCCTCAGAAGTACCGCTTGAGCTGCTGCACGATCGCATGATCGAAGCCGTATTTACCAGTTTCGATGACTGTGCCGCATTGTTTCATAGCCACCAGCCACGACCGCTGAACGAAATCGATACTACCCATCAGGGCCGCACTGCATTGGTGCAGGCCAACATCGACCTCGGACTCGCGCTGTCACCCGATGAAATCGATTACCTGACGCAAGCCTATGTCGAACTCGGACGTAACCCCAGCGATGTCGAGCTGATGATGTTCGCCCAGGCCAACTCCGAACACTGTCGTCACAAGATTTTCAACGCGAGCTGGACTATCGATGGTGTCGAACAGGACATGTCTCTGTTTAGCATGATCAAGAATACCTATGCATTGCACAGCGATGGCGTGCTGTCGGCATACCATGATAATTCGGCGGTAATCGAAGGTTTCAGCGCAACCCGGTTCGCGCCGGCCCCGGCAACCGCGGATTATCAATATGAAGACGCCCAGCTTGATATTCTGATGAAGGTCGAGACTCATAACCACCCGACCGCAATTTCCCCGTTCCCGGGTGCGGCAACCGGTTCCGGTGGCGAGATTCGAGACGAGGGAGCGACCGGAATCGGTTCCAAACCCAAGGCCGGATTGTGTGGATTTTCGGTGTCGAATTTGAAAATCCCCGGCTTTGAACAGCCCTGGGAACAGGATAATGGCAAACCGGGACGCATCGCCTCGGCGCTCGATATCATGCTCGAAGGTCCTATCGGAGCAGCCTCGTTTAATAATGAATTCGGGCGACCGAATACCTGCGGTTATTTCCGCACCTACGAGCAAAACGTGCTGACCAGATCCGGCTCCGAAGTGCGCGGTTATCACAAACCGATCATGGTTGCGGGTGGTGTCGGTATCATTCGCCGTGAGCATATCGACAAGCAGGACATCCCGCCGGGATCAAATATCATCGTGCTCGGTGGCCCGGCAATGTTAATCGGTCTCGGCGGCGGTGCCGCTTCGTCGATGGCAAGTGGTAGTAGTAGTGAGAGTCTTGAATTCGCTTCGGTGCAACGCGGTAACCCGGAGATGGAACGCCGTGTGCAGGAGGTCATCGATCGCTGTTTCGCACAGGGCAGGGCGAACCCGATTCTGTCGCTACACGACGTCGGTGCTGGCGGCCTGTCAAATGCCTTACCCGAACTGGTGAATGACGCCGGACGGGGTGCCGAACTCGATTTGCGTAGCGTTCCCAACGATGAGCCAGGCATGTCGCCGATGGAAATATGGTGCAATGAAAGCCAGGAGCGTTACGTACTTGCGGTAGCGGACGAACGCCTGCAAGACTTTATTGCATTATGCGAGCGCGAGCGTTGCATTTACGCGGTGCTGGGCAAGGCGACCGAGCGCCGCGATTTACGTGTCTTCGACGCACAGTTTGATAACCGGCCAGTGGACCTGCCGCTGGATGTGTTGCTCGGCAAACCGCCGAAGATGCATCGCGATGCCGAGCATCAGGAAACCCTGCAGCCTTGCTTCGACCGCGGTAATGTCGACCTGGCTGAGGCACTCTACCGGGTGCTACGCTTGCCGGCGGTGGCCGACAAGACCTTTCTTATCAGTATCGGTGATCGCTCGGTTAGCGGCCTGGTGTCTCGCGACCAGATGGTGGGGCCATGGCAGGTGCCGGTAGCCAATGCCTCGGTAACTCTCAGTGATTATCGCGGTTACAGCGGTGAAGCCATGAGTATGGGTGAGCGTACGCCGCTGGCATTACTCGATGCCCCGTCGGCCGGGCGTATCGCCATCGGCGAAGCCCTGACCAACATGGGTTCCGCCTGGGTTGGCGATTTGTCGCGTACCGTGTTGTCTGCTAACTGGATGGCGGCGGCTGGGCACGCAGGTGAGGACGCGAGGCTGTTCGATACGGTCAGGGCAGTGGGCATGGAATTGTGCCCCGAACTCGGTATCACTATTCCCGTGGGTAAGGATTCGTTGTCGATGCAAACCCGCTGGCAGGAAGGTGATGACGATAAGTCGGTGACCGCACCGTTGTCGTTGATTATCTCTGCCTTTGCGCCGGTCGTAGATGTGCGCAAGACGGTGACTCCCGATATCAAACCAGGTGCTGAGAACTCATATTTATTGTTGCTTGATTTTGGAGCAGGTAAAAATCGGATCGGCGCCTCCGCGTTAACCCAGGTTTATAGTCAGACCGGTGAACGTGGTCCTGACCTCAATAATGCCACACTGTTCAAAGCGGCTTTCGTCAGCTTGCAATCGATGCTCGAGCAGGAATTACTACTCGCCTATCACGATCGCTCAGACGGCGGTCTCATCGTTACTTTATGTGAAATGGCTTTCGCCGGACGCAGCGGCTTGCGTTGTGATACCAGCAAACTTGGCGATGATGCGCTCAGCGCATTGTTTGCCGAGGAGCTCGGTGTGGTGGTGCAGCTGGCGGAGTCTAACCTGCCGAAGGTAGAGGCGATGCTCCAGGATGCGGGCCTCGATCACCTGTGTCATCGCATCGGCGAACCCCAAAGTGAGGCGAGGCTGAGTATAGTGCATGCGGGTGAATCGGTCCTCGATGAATCAATCGTTGAGCTACAGCGCGCCTGGGCCGAAACCACGTTGCAGATGCAATTACTGCGCGACAACCCGGAATGCGCGCAACAGGAGTTCGATTTGATTCAGTCTGAGCAGCCGGCAAAACTTTTCTCCAGCTTGAGTTTTGACCCTGCCGATGACATTTGCGCGGGACTGGTCGGCAGTACGCCGCCACGCATCGCGATCCTGCGAGAGGAGGGCGTCAACGGCCAGGTCGAGATGGCGGCCGCGTTCGACCGGGCCGGGTTCAGCACAAGCGATGTGCATATGAGCGACATTATCTGCGGGCGCGTAAGTCTCGCTGATTTTCAGGGTATAGCCGCCTGTGGTGGATTTTCCTATGGCGATGTACTCGGTGCCGGGGAGGGCTGGGCTAAATCGATTCTCTACAACCCTCGTGCCTACGACGAGTTCTCCGCTTTCTTCAATCGTAGCGATAGTTTCGGACTCGGCATTTGCAACGGCTGCCAGATGATGTCGAACCTGTATCAAATGATCCCGGGGGCGGCGCACTGGCCGCGTTTCGTAGGTAACAAATCGGAACAGTTCGAGGCACGCGTGGTGATGGCTGAAATCCTCGATTCGGCTTCGCTGTTTTTTGACGCGATGCAAGGTTCGATGATGCCGGTAGTTGTCGCCCATGGCGAAGGCCGCATCGAGACCCGGGATTGCTCCGCGGACGGGTTGCTCGAGCGTAAGCTTGCCTGTCTGCGCTATGTCGATGCCGCAGGCGAGGCCAGTGAAATTTATCCACTCAATCCAAACGGTGCGGAGCAGGGATTAAACGGATTCAGTAACGAGGACGGCCGCTTTACCATTATGATGCCGCATCCGGAACGTATATTTCGTAGCGTGCAAAACTCATGGTCGGCGCCGGAGTGGGGTGAATACGGCCCGTGGATGCGGCTGTTCCGTAACGCACGGCACTGGATTAACTAGCAGCTATGATTCGACCTAACCCCACCGTCGCAGCGATGAGTCCCTACGCTTTGCCTGATATCAGCGCCGCCGACGACCTGCAACCCATAGTACTGGCGCAAAACGAACACGCCTGGCCACCTTCGGCAAAGGTGCAGGCCGCGGTTGCCGCTGCGATCGGTAAAGGGCAACTTTATCCCGATTCCAACTGTAGCGAATTGCGCAAGGCTATTGCTGCTGTGCATCAGTTGAAAGCTGACAATATTGTTTGCGGGACGGGGTCGATGGAGTTGATGTCGAGCCTGATGCTGGCTTACCTGTCAGCCGAGGATCGCCTGCTGATGAGTGAATATGGATACCTGTTCATGCGCACGCTGGCAAAACTGGTTGGGGCGAAGGTCGATATGGCAGCCGAGCAGAATTATCGTGTGGATATCGATGCCTTGCTGGATAAACTGGAGCCGGACACCAAACTCGTGTTCGTCGTCAATCCCGGCAACCCTTGCGGTAGTCTCATTCACAACGACGAAATTCGACGCTTGCGCAGGGCCCTGCCTGACGATGTGTTGTTGTTGGTCGACGAAGCCTATGCCGAGTTTACCGAGCCTAAGTTTCATGCGCCGATTTTTGATCTTGTCGAGCTGGGCAACACGGTGATTACGCGTACGTTTTCCAAGATTTACGGTCTCGCCGGGTTGCGCGTGGGTTGGGGTTATTTTGCGGACGATATTCGCGACCAGGTGCGCAAGGTATTAAATCCCGGCAGCGTCTCGTTACTCTCGCAGGTTGCCGCCCGCGCCGCCATGGAAGACCGGGAGACCGTGCGCGAGGCAAGCCGATTGATTACAGAGCAACGTGAGTACCTGTCAGCAGCAATCAGTGCTCTGGGTTTGACTGTAGTGCCCAGTCAAACCAACTTTATCCTGGTCGATTTTGTTACCGCGGAAGATGCGGCATCGGCATTCGAGTTTTTGCGCAAGCATCGACTGGTGGTAAGACCGATGGGTGGTTACGGTTTACCTGCCTGTCTACGTATTACTATCGGCACTGGCGAACAAATGCAAATGACGGCACAGACGCTAGCTGAATGGCGGCAGACTCGTGCGTAAACGGAGCTTTGAACTCGGCGACATCACGCTGGCGGATACACGCTTGCGACGCATCGGCATGATCGTGCCGGGTTCAAACACCAATGCCGAACCGGATTGCCTGCTGCTGGCGCCGACCGGCGTTACCATTCATACCACGCGCAGCGGCGGTTACGATGTCGAGGCGATCCCGGATTCCGATGAAATGCGCCGCTTTGCGCGTCAGGCGCTCGATGAACAACTGCAATTGCTTGTCGATGGGCGCGTCGAGCTGATTGCCTATGCCTGTACGTCGGCCACGCTGGCGGACGGGCCTGAATTTGATCAGACGTTTTGCAACGAAATATCCGCTAAAACAGGGTTGCCGGCGGTGACCACGGCGGGTGCCCTGATCGAAGCGATGCGGAACCTTGGGGCGCAACGCGTTGCGTTTACCTCGCCCTACGTAGCGCAGCTTGCCGACGAAGCGGTTGATTTTATCCAGCAATGCGGGATTGAAGTGGTGAACCAGGTTGGTTTCGAAAAGGAACTAAGCAGTCTGGAGCAAAACGCGTTAACCCCGCAAGACGCCTACCAGATGGGATTAAAGGCCGATCATCCGCAAGCCGACCTGCTGGTCATCGCGTGCACTGATTACCGTGCACTGGAGGCGGTGCCGGCACTCGAACAGGCGCTAGGCAAACCGGTTGTAACGAGTAATTCAGCGCTCATGTATGCCTGCCTCAAACGGCTCGAGGTCGATATGAGTGAAATCGAGGCGGGTGGTGATCTTTTTACGGGTCGGAACTAGTCACGGATATCGTGGTCTAGGGCCTATTCGAAATTTAAGGGCTGATAATGATCAAAATCAAAAAGCGTTGGGAAATCCCGGAAACTGAAGTAACGCCAGAGTCGTTATACCTGCGACGTCGTGAATTTATCAAGACTGGCGGGTTGATTGGTGGTGCATTGCTGTTGAATCCGTTGGCGGCCGCGCAAGCCTCAATTGCGATTGGTGACTACAGGAAAGAGGCGGTTTCGCTGGACGAGGAAACCACCACCGAAGAAGACGCCACCAGTTACAACAATTTTTATGAATTTGGTACCGGCAAGGAAGACCCGCAGCAGAATTCACGGCGCTTTCAAACGGATGACTGGAAAATTGTGGTCGGCGGAGAATGCGAAAAACCCGGTACCTATGATTTGGATGAACTGGTGAAACCATTCCCCGTAGAGGAGCGCATTTATCGTCTGCGTTGCGTTGAGGCCTGGTCGATGGTGATCCCGTGGCTGGGCATCCCGTTGGGGTCAATCCTGAACACCATGCAACCGACTTCAAAGGCAAAATACGTGGCCTTCAAGACTTTGCATGATCCGGTGCGCATGCCAGGGCAGCAACGCTCGGTACTGAACTGGCCCTACCGCGAAGGGTTAACCATCGCCGAGGCGATGCATCCGCTGACAATCTTATCGGTAGGCATGTATGGCAAAACCATGCCCAACCAGAACGGCGCACCGATTCGACTGGTGGTGCCGTGGAAGTATGGTTTCAAAAGCATCAAGTCGATTGTTGGTATCGAATTCACCGAAGAACAGCCGCAGACGTCGTGGAATATGGCCTCCGCACGTGAGTACGGCTTTTATTCCAACGTCAACCCGGAAGTCAGTCACCCGCGCTGGTCCCAGAAACGAGAGCGTCGTATCGGAGATATTTTCAAGCGCGACACCCTCATGTTCAATGGCTACGGGGAAGAAGTCGCTGCGCTTTACGACAATCTGGATTTGACCGTCAATTTTTAGTATGTCGCTCTCCGCGGCACTCAAGTCCGCTTATGCCAAACCAGTCGCGCACCTGCTTTGCCTGGTTCCGTTTACGGCGCTGTTATGGGCAGCGTTCAATGACGACCTTGGCGCCAACCCGGTCGAAAAACTGACTCTTGAGACCGGTGAGTGGACATTGCGCTTCCTGTTAATCACCTTGAGCATGACCCCGCTGCGGCAGTGGACCGGGCAGGCTTCATTTATACGTTTTCGGCGCCTGTTCGGGCTATATACATTTTTCTACGTTTGCTGCCATTTTTCGATCTGGTTTATTGCCGATCACTCACTCGATGTTGTTGCCATGATCGAGGATATTATCAAGCGTCCTTATATAACCCTTGGTTTCAGTGCGCTGATGTTGATGCTGCCGCTGGCGATTACCTCCAACCAGGCGATGATCAGGCGTCTCGGTAAAAAATGGAAGAGTCTGCATCAGCTGGTCTACCTGATTCTGTCACTAGGAATTTTGCATTTCATGTGGTTGGTCAAAGCCGACTACCTCCAGCCGATTATTTATGCGATTATTGCCGTTGTCCTGTTGCTGCATCGGGTTGGTCCGATGAAGCGCTTCAGCCTGAAATCTTCCCCGGCCACGCGTTAAAAGGGGTCAAGGAAAGCAGGCATACAACGATTGGAAGAATATGAAATTACTGGTTACGGGTGTCGCGGGTTTTATCGGCCACGCGATAGCGCAAATTTTGTGTCAGCGTGGCGACGATGTCGTCGGCATTGACAATCTGAATGATTATTACGCGGTCAGTTTGAAGCAGGCGCGGCTGCAGCAACTCGAGGCTTTTGAAAACTTCCGCTTCGTTAGAATGGATATTGCAGACTCGGCTAAGCTGGAAGGTTTATTCAAACAAGACCGGTTTGACCGCGTGCTGAATATGGCGGCGCAGGCCGGGGTACGCTATTCACTCGAAAATCCACGCGCCTATATCGACAGCAACCTGGTCGGATTTGCCAATCTGCTCGAATGTTGTCGACACCATGATATCGAACACCTGGTCTACGCCTCGTCGAGTTCGGTTTATGGCGCCAATCAACGCATGCCGTTCAGTACCGCGGACAATGTCGATCACCCGGTTTCACTATACGCGGCGACCAAGAAGGCCAATGAGTTAATGGCGCATAGCTATAGCCATTTGTACCGCACTCCAACAACTGGACTACGCTTTTTCACCGTGTATGGCCCCTGGGGGCGACCTGATATGTCGCCCATCCTGTTTGCCGACGCGATTTTACAGGGTAAACCGATTCAGGTCTTTAACCAGGGCCGGCACCAACGTGACTTTACTTATATCGACGATATCGTCGCCGGAGTCATCGGTTGCCTGGACAGGATACCCGCCGGAAATCCAGAATGGTCGGGCATGAATCCAGATCCGGCCAGCAGTAACGCACCCTGGCAGATTTATAATATCGGTCGTGGTGAACCAATTGAGTTATTGCATTATATTGAATTAATGGAGCAGGCCCTGGGCAAAACAACCAGCAAGGAATTGCTGCCGGCTCAGCCCGGGGATGTCGAGGCAACTTGTGCCGACATCGACACGCTGGTCACCGACACCGGTTATAACCCGAAAATTTCCATTCAACAGGGGTTGCAGCGATTTGCTGAATGGTACATGGACTATTACGCTAAAAAGTACATATAATGAAAGAAAATTGTCCGTCAGTGGTGCTATAAGCGGGGAAAATTCCTATCGTTGACAGTGTTCAACAACCAGCCTTGTTAGAGGTTAACAACCTTGCCGTAGATTTTTTACTGCAGCGCAGCCCCGTGCCGGCGCTAATCGATGTTTCTTTCGCCATCGATCCAGGTGAAACGGTGGCCCTGGTTGGTGAGTCCGGGTCCGGAAAATCGGTAACTGCGCAGGCGATCATGGGGATATTGCCGACCAATGCAGAAATTCGTGCCGGTCAGATACTGTACAGTAACCCGGATAATGGATACCCGGTTGATATCGCGGCGCTTGATCCCGATAGCGAGCAAATACGCAAGATCCGCGGTGGCAGTATCTCCATCATCTTCCAGGAGCCGATGACCTCCCTGTCGCCTGTACATACGATCGGTGATCAAATCAGCGAAGCCCTGTTTCTACATCGTGATGCCAGCCGCCAGGAAGGCCTGAAACTGACCGAAACGATGTTACAGCACGTCGGTTTTGCGGACCCGGTCAGGGCCATGAAGATGTATCCGTTTGAATTGTCGGGTGGATTGCGTCAGCGCGCGATGATCGCCATGGCGATGATCTGCCATCCATCGCTGATGATAGCCGATGAGCCGACTACCGCGCTCGATGTGACTATCCAGGCGCGCATCCTGAAACTGATCAAGGAGTTGCAGGCCGAACTCGGTATGGCGTTATTGTTGATTACGCATGACCTTGGCGTGGTCGCCAATATGGCGGACCGGGTAGTGGTGATGTATCACGGCCGCGTAATGGAAGCCGGCCCGTTGCAGGATCTGTTCAATAATCCGCAACACGATTATCTCAAGGCGCTGATGCATGCGGTGCCTCGGTTCGACCTGAAACCGGGTGAACGATTAGTCCCGGTGCGTGAAATTGAATCCGAAACCGGCGACCTGATCAGAAAAGCGTCGATTGATCAGGTTGTTGATGTCGATGCACCCATTTTAGCTGTACGTGACATCAGCAAGACCTATCGTCTGCAAGGCGATAGCTGGGTTAAGTCAGAGTCGCATGACTTGCTGGCAGTCGACGGGGTGTCGTTTGACGTAACCCGCGGTGAATGTTTTGGCCTGGTGGGTGAGAGTGGTTGCGGTAAGACTACTTTGAGCAAGATTATCATGCGTGCGATTGCCCCGGACACGGGTGAGATCATCTACCATGACGGTAAGCAGGCCATCGATGTACGTGCGCTGCAGGGCGATGACTTGCTTACTTTCAGGCGCAAGATGCAGTTTATTTTCCAGGATCCGTATAGCGCATTGAATCCACGCATGACGGTGTTCGATATACTACGCGAACCACTCGTCGTGCATGACCTCGGTGATATGGATTTTCAACGTGAAATGTCGACCGAGCTGATGCGTCTGGTCGGGCTCGATCCGCGTTTTTTAAGTCGATATCCGCACAGCTTTTCCGGTGGTCAACGTCAGCGTATCGGTATCGCGCGTGCGCTCGCACTGCAACCCGAGTTGATTATCTGCGATGAACCAGTCTCGGCACTGGATGTATCGATTCAGGCCCAGGTGCTAAATCTGTTGAAGGATTTACAGCAGGAACTCGGACTTACTTATCTTTTTATCTCGCACAATCTCGCGGTCATTCACTATATTGCCAATCGCATCGCGGTGATGTGTGCGGGACGTATTGTCGAGCTCGCACCGCGCGATAAACTGTTCGAGAACCCTGTTCACCCGTATACCCGGGCCCTGTTATCCGCGGTGCCGCATCCGGAACTTTCGCAACCGTTGAGCTTCGAGGCGATTACCGAGGCCGCTGCTTCTGATCCGTCCAGGTGGGAATTCCCGTTTACTATAGATGGCAGGGCGCCAACCGAGTTCGTGGCGCTCGGCGATGGTCATTTCGTCAGGGTTGCTGCTGGTGCCACAGCAGCCGATGTGGCCGCATGAAAACACTTTGCAAGGCCATAGTGTCGGGCGCATTACTGTTGCAGGTCACCGCGGCAAACGCACTGGAGGGGTTTGTCGAAACCCCGTCACTCGCTGCCCAGGTGCAGTCCGGTGAGCTACCGCCGGTCGAGGCAAGACTCCCGGCTCAGCCGCAACTGGCTCAACTAGGTGCGCATAAAACCGCTGGCATGCACGGTGGGGAACTGCGACTGCTAATGGGTAAACAAAAAGATATACGTCAAATCATAATTTATGGTTATGCTCGCCTGGTGGGTTATACCCCCGAACTCGAACTCCAGACGGATATCCTGGAAAGTTACGAAGTGTTCGAAAATCGTATTTTCACACTGCATTTGCGCAAGGGGCATAAATGGTCGGATGGCCACCCCTTCACCAGCGAAGATTTCCGCTACTACTGGGAAGACATGGCCCTTAATGCAGAGCTGTCCAAGGGCGGACCAAACAAGTTGTTCATCATCGATGGTGAATTGCCCAGGGTCGAGTTTCCGGATGATTACACCGTAAAATACAGTTGGTCCACACCGAATCCTAATTTTTTACCGGCGCTGGCTGGCGCCCGGCCTTTGTATATCTACAAACCGGCACATTACCTGCGCCAGTTTCACGTGCGTTACCAGGCAGAAGATGTTTTACAGCAGATGATCGAGACGGCCGGCAAGCGTAACTGGATGGGCGTTCATGTCAGCAAGGATCGTCCCTACAAGGCCACCAATCCCGACCTGCCAACGCTGCAGCCCTGGCTAAATTCGACCTACCCACCCTCGGACAGGTTTATCTTCAAGCGTAATCCTTTTTATCATCGTGTGGATCGAAATGGTCGCCAGTTACCTTATATCGATTCGATCGCGATCAATATCGCCTCTAGCAAGCTGGTGCCGGCTAAAACCGGTGCCTACGAGTCGGATCTGCAGGCGCGTTACTTACGTATGGATAATTACACGTTTTTAAAATCCAGCTCGAAACGCAATGAATTTGATGTACGCCTGTGGAAAACCCCGAAGGGCGCACATATCGCGCTTTACCCGAATTTGAATACCAAACACCTTGCGTATCGTGAGCTTATGCGCGATGTGCGCTTCCGGCGCGCCCTGTCGCTGGCGATACACCGCTTTGAAATCAACCAGGTGGTTTATTTTGGACTGGTTCAGGAAAGCAATAATACAGTTCTCGCCGAATGTCCGTTGTATAAACCGGAGTACCAGAATGACGGCATCGAATTCGATCTGGAACACGCCAACCAGTTACTCGATGAGTTAGGCCTGACCCAGCGTGACGATCGCGGAGTTCGCCTATTGCCGGACGGACGTGCGCTTGAAATCCTGATTCAGACTGCCGGTGAAAGCACCGAGCAGACCGATGTGCTGGAACTGATTCACGACAGCTGGCTCGATGCGGGAATCAAACTCTATAGCATTCCGTCGACGCGTGAAGTATTTCGCAACCGGATATTTTCCGGCGATGCGCTCATGTCAATCTGGGCCGGACTGGAGAATGCGCTACCGAGCTCCGATACCAGTCCCCGTGACCTGGCGCCCACGTCCAAGTACCAGTACCAGTGGCCTCAGTGGGGTGCCTACTACGAATCCAGTGGCAAAAGCGGTGAAGCTCCGGAATTACCTGCTGCCCGAGAGCTTGTTGCTTTGAATGACCAATGGACACGTGCCAGTACGCGTGAGGAGCGTATTGCTATCTGGCATCAAATGCTTGATATCAACCGCGAACAGATGTTTACCATCGGTATCGTCAATCATGTGCCCCATCCTCTGGTGGTCAGTAATTTTTTGCACAACGTGCCGGAGAAGGGTTTCTGGGGTATTTCGCCGGGATCGTATTTTGGCATTTACAAGCCTGATACCTTCTGGTTTGACGAGGCGAGGCGTTAATGCTGACCTATATTCTACGCCGCATTCTGACCATGATTCCGACCTTGCTGGTGATCAGCATGCTGGTGTTCGTCATAATTCAGTTGCCGCCGGGGGATTATCTCGAAAGCCACATCGCCGAGCTGCAAAGCCAGGGTGAATCGGTCGATGAGCAGAAAATTGCGTTTCTGCGCGAAGAATACGGACTCGACAAACCGATGCTACAGCAGTACTGGGGATGGCTTACCGGCATGCTGCAAGGCGATTTCGGTTATTCCTTCGAGTACGACTTGCCCGTGACCGAGGTGGTCGGCGATCGGATATTTCTGACCGTAATAATCTCGTTTACCACTATTCTGTTCACCTGGATGATCGCGTTTCCGATCGGTATTTATTCGGCTACCCATCAGTACAGCTGGGGCGATTACGGCTTATCGACACTGGGATTCCTGGGGCTGGCGACGCCGAACTTTCTGCTCGCACTGGTGATGCTTTATTTTGCCAACGTCTATTTCGGCACCAGCATAGGCGGCCTGATGGATGCGGAATATATCGATGCACCCTGGAGTATGGACAAGTTGGTCTCGATACTCGAGCATTTGTGGATTCCGGTTGTCGTCATCGGTACTTCGGGTACCGCGGGCATGATCAGGCGTCTGCGGGCCAATCTGCTGGATGAGTTACAAAAGCAATATGTCACCACCGGACGGGCCAAGGGGTTGCCGCCAGGAAAGTTGCTGGTCAAGTATCCATTGCGTGTCGCGCTCAACTTTTTTGTTGCCGATATAGGCAACCTGCTACCGACAGTCATTTCCGGTGCCGAGATTGTAGCGGTGGTCATGTCGCTGCCAACCACCGGACCCATTTTACTCAGCTCCCTGCAAAGTCAGGACATGTACCTGGCCGGATCCTTTTTGATGTTTCTCGCCTTGCTGACCGTATTCGGTGTATTGGTATCAGACATTGCCCTGGCTCTGCTCGATCCGCGCATACGACTCGGTGGAGGGACTGAAAAGTGAATTCCACGCACTTTGTTTCGCGTGAACCCTTCGATCCCCATTCAATCGAAGCACTGACTCCGGCGCAGGAAAAATATTACCTCGCCTCGCAGTGGAAACTGATGTGGTGGAAACTGCGTCGACACAGGCTGGCGGTGATCTGCGGCGTTATCCTGGCGTTGAACTATGCCACCATCATGTTTAGCGAGGTCATTGCACCCTATAACCTGCATAGCCGCAATACCGAATTCATCTACTCACCGCCGCAATCGGTGCATTTGTTTCACAACGGAGAATTTATCGGACCGTTCGTCTACGGCAGGGATTACGAGCTCGATATGGATATCCTCAAACGCAACTACCCCGAGAACAGGAACCGGGTGCAACCCCTGCGATTCTTTTGTCAGGGTGACAGCTACCGATTCTGGGGACTGTTCAAGGCCAGCTTTCATCTGATTTGCCCGCCCGAGAACGGCACCTTCTTTTTACTCGGCACCGATCGCCTGGGGCGGGACATGCTTTCACGAATTACCTATGGCGCCCGCATATCGCTCACCATAGGCCTGGTCGGAATCATTATCAGCTTTACCTTCGGCATCCTGATCGGTGGTCTCGCCGGTTACTACGGTGGTTGGGTCGATGCTTCCGTGCAGAGGCTAATCGAGGTAATCCGGTCATTTCCTGAACTACCGCTGTGGATGGCGCTATCCGCAGTATTACCCGTAAACTGGAGCCCGATTCTGATTTTTTTCGGTATCACCGTGATTCTTGCGTTGCTCGACTGGACCGGACTGGCACGTGCGGTGCGTTCAAAGTTGCTCTCCCTGCGTGAGGAAGACTATTGTTCAGCCGCCGAACTGATGGGCGCCAAACCCGGACGCATCATCGGTCGTCATCTGTTACCCGGGTTCATGAGTCATTTGATCGCTTCGGCGACGCTGTCGATACCGGCGATGATACTGGGTGAAACCGCGCTCAGCTTTCTTGGCCTCGGCTTGAGGCCGCCGGTCACCAGTTGGGGTGTGCTGTTGAACGAAGCGCAAAACATTAACGTGGTAGCGCTGTATCCCTGGCTGCTATTCCCGGTAGTGCCGGTAATCCTGATAATCCTCACCTTTAATTTCTTTGGCGATGGATTACGTGATGCGGCCGATCCTTATAAGTAATCGATGGCTGTCGGCTTTCAGCAGCGTGAATGTTGTCCACTGTGCGCATCAAACAGCAACCGGTTGCTGTGTGAAATCCCCTATAGCGATCAACGCCTGGCAGGTTTTATCGAACGCTTTTACCAGGACAGAATAGCGTTAGAGTCACTGCAATCCACAAACTATCGGATCGTACTTTGTCAGCAATGCGACTTTATCTACCAGGACTCGATTCTGGATGAAAAAGGTATGCAGACCCTTTATGAAGACTGGATCGATCACCAGCAAAGCCTGCATAAGAAACAAACCGCCGAAACAAAACTATATCGCCAGTATGCGGGCCAGATACAGACGTTGGCGCGTTTATTGAAGCAGCGGCCCGATCAGGCTCGAATTCTGGATTATGGCATGGGCTGGGGTTACTGGAGTCGAATGGCGCAGGCGCATGGTTTCGATGTTGTCGGTTTCGAGTTATCGAAACAACGCCGCGAGTACGCCCGCAAAATGGGGGTCACCGTTATTGATAGGTTACCGGCCGAGTTGGCGGGTTTCGATTGCGTATACGCTAACCAGGTATTTGAGCATTTGCCCGATCCGATGCAGGCCCTGATGGATATATGCCAGCAGTTGAAACCGGAGGGGATAGTTTATATCCGCGTGCCTGATGGTCGAGGTGTCGTCGCCAGGCTGGAACAACGAGGCTGGTCGCCTGAACTACCTGAACTGGGGGCCATTCATCCACTGGAACACATCAACTGTTTCACTCGAAGAACCCTGCTGAGCTTTGCCGCTAAAGCCGGATTAAAACCTTTCAATCCACCGTTGCGTTTAAACTGGGATAGTTTATGGAGTGGAATCAGGCGCGAAGTTACAGACCGGCTATTAACCACGCACCTATTTTTAAGGCGTTAGTAACTGATTCCCCGGGAGGTTTACTCCGCGGTAAGTAATTGCTGAAAGTGTGTATTGCTGGTTTGTACATTTTCAAAAGACCCCTTGTCGATGAGCTTGCCGCGTTCCATCACCATAACTGCATCGAACTGTTCCGCCAGCTGGACCCGCCCAAGCATCCACAGGATGCCGTGATTTTTCATCTTGCCCCTGACGTTGCCGATCAAGCGACGCTCGCTGGCCGGGTCCAGGCTCGATAAGGCCTCGTTGACAATGAGCAAATCGGGCGCCTTTAACAGGGCGCGTGCCAGGCCCAGCTTCTGGCGCTGAATAGCAGACAGGCGGCCACCAGCGACGCCCACTTCGTAATTAAGACCCGCTTCGATAATCTGATTGCGCAAGCCAAGTTCGTTCACTACATCGGCAATCAGGGAGTTAATTTTCGACTGGGCATTGGCCTGCCCGTAAGCAGGTTTGCCAAACAAAATATTGTCCTGTATAGAAATCTGGGGGTTGTAGCTGGACTCGTCGAAGAACTCGATGCCCAGATCTTCGGTGGTTGCAAATTCATGGATTTGGCGACGCGCGTTGAGAATGCGCTGCTGAATAGACTCGGTAATCAGGCCCAGTCGATGACGCGCCACAATCAGTTTGAAGGGTAAGGAAATCAGGCGTCGTCGATCGCTTTGTTGCAGGCTTTGCACGCCATTCTGTCTGGATTCTTGTAACAGTTTATTGAATTCTGGTAAATCGTCGGCTTCGATAAAACTGAATTGCTCGAAAAGCTCGCTGTCCGGCTCGACATCAGAGAACAGGTCGAGCATGATTTCGGCAATTTGCAGGCCGGCATTCAGGAATTCATCTTTAAGATCGTTTTCCTTCAGCGCCTTTTGCATGGCTGGATAGTCGATCAGTTGTTCGAGGTCGATGGCTTTATCGTATACCGTGCCAAATAACAGGTTCTCCGATACCGTCATATTAAGATTATATTTTTCGTGGTCGAAGGGTTCGACCAGGCGGGCAATCTCTGGCTCCCTGAACTTGTCGCGCAGTTGTTGACGTGCCTGCATAACCCGCCCGGCAAGGTCGGTGTTTTGTGACTGATCCACGAATGAGAGCAACCCAAACTGGTATACTTCTTCATCAAGTTCGACGGTCTTGAGAATATCGATAATATGCGTGGTCAGTTGCTCGCGGCTTTGCAGACCAAGCGCCTGGTAATCGATCCAGTCGTCGTCGTAGCGATTGGGTGAATTACCCGCCTGTCGTGCGAGTGTTCGTTCAAGTGCCCTGGAGTGTTCTTCGGATTCATTAGGTAGCGGTTGGTGCTTGAGCACGTAGCACAGATTGTCGTATACAGAGCCACCAAACATGAATGCCGTGCTGCTGACATAACCCAGACGTCTGCCGGTGATCGATTCGGGAACATTCTCCATTTTCCACTCACCAATGTTCATGCTGCCCGAACTGGGAATGACCAGTCTCGACATCAGCAAAGCGAGCTCATCCTTACCGCTATTGCCCAGCCCTACCACGGCACAGTGCTGATCGAACGGAAATTTGAAACTGGTACCGTCGATACTGTAATAAAGTCCATCCTCGCTGTAGCGAACATTGTTGGCCTGAATTTCGAGATCTGGAAATTCGAGCGACTCAGGAAGATGATCGATGATTTCAGTGGAGAGCATATTTTGCGGGTTGAACTGCTGGATGACCTGGCTGTATTTAACTTTCACATCCTCCTTGCGCTGGTAGTAACGCAGCAATTCCTTCCATGGGCCCGAAAGGTCCTTGTAGGCGACCAGTACCGCGACCATCGAACCGATTGACAAATCACCGCGTAATACAAAATAACCGCCGACTGAGTAAAAGAAAAAAGGTGTCAGTTGGGCGATGAAATTATTCAGAAACTTGATGAAAAACTTGCGTTTATAAATATCGAAACGGATCAGGAAAATTTTGCCAAGCCGTTGGCTAATATGGGCGCGCTCGTAGTGGCTGGTATCGTTGGCGTGAATTTCGGTAATGCCGGAAACAGTTTCACCAATGCGACCCGACAAGTTACGCACCACCGCGACCCGTTCCTTGGAGAGTTCGTTGACGCGTTTTTGCAGGCGTGGAATCACAATAAGCTGAAACGGGTACAGCGAAACCGCCGCCAACCCGAGAAACAGGTCCTGTTGAAAAATAAAGAACAGGTAGGTCAGCAGCATACCGCCCTGAAATACTGGCAGGGTGAATGATTCGCCGATAAATTCGCCTAGAATCTCGGTTTCCGAGGTAATCATCGGGATCAGTTCATTTGACGAAACCCGTTTGAAATGCGGCATTGGAAAGCGCAGGATGCGTTCGTAAAGCCCGAACCTGAGCCGGCGTAGCACGCGTTCGCCGAGTGCGCCACGGTAAACATTGAGCAGGTACTTTAAAACACCACTTACTAGCACCACCAGCAGGAAGGCAAAGCTGAACAGCATCAAGAAATCAAGCCGATCCAACGCATAACCGAAGAGCTCATCCGGGATTTCATGTCCTTCCAGCAGATTTATTATTCTCTTGGGCAGTTCCAGAGTGATGTACACCAGGGGCAGGGAAACCAACGACAGCAATATCAGGCCTAGCTGGTCCTTTTTACTATGATTCAGTATGTACTTGTAAAGCGATGGTTCCATAAATTCCCAGTTTTACTTATTCTGATTCGAGCTGCGTGTTTCAGGGACGGAGCTGCTAGCACGCCATCCCCGGCCGGTGTACTATCGCGCATCAATCGATTTATATCAAATACAGGTTATGCCACCCCGGCTAGCAATCGTTTTAAAAGGTTATCCCCGTTTATCTGAAACTTTCATCGCCCAGGAAATCAGGGCGCTTGAATTACGTGGTTTCAAGCTTTGCATTGTCTCGTTGCGACACCCCTACGACCCCGCAACGCATCCGATTCACGCGGAAATTGAAGCTCCGGTTAATTATTTGCCCGAGTATGCACATGATGATATCCCGAGGGTACTGCGGGCATTGTTACGAGTGTGCTGGAAACCGGGATTCTGGCGCGCTCTGATTACCTTCACTCGTGATTTACGGCGCGACCCCACGCGTAATCGAATACGTCGGTTTGCGCAGGCGATGGTTATGGCAAACGACATGCCCGCTTCGGTGCGGCTCTACTATACGCATTTTATGCATACCCCGGCATCGGTAAGTTACTACGCCAGTCAAATCAATAAAATTCCGTGGAGCATATCTGCGCATGCCAAGGATATCTGGACCATTCCGGAATGGGAGCTGCGCGAAAAACTGGCGAATAGCCAATGGCTGGTGACCTGTACCCGTGCCAACGAAAAATATCTCTCCAGCCTGGCCGACAATGCTGACAAGGTGACCTTGCTTTATCACGGTCTGGATTTTGATCGATTTTCGCAAAAACCGGAAGCCATATCGAAACGTGATGGCAGCGATGCGGAAAATACGGCGCGCCTGGTCAGCGTTGGTCGCGCGGTAGATAAAAAAGGTTACCCGGTTCTTTTGGCAGCCCTGGCTGATTTACCGGCTACGATATGTTGGCAGTTTGTGCATATCGGCGGCGGTGAAATGCTCGAACAATTAGAGCAACAGGCTCGCGAATATGGTATCGATGGGCGCATTGAATGGCTGGGTGCATTACCGCAAACCGAAGTTCTCGCGCAGTATCGAGATGCCGATTTATTTGTACTGCCGAGCCAGATATCCGCCGATGGCGATCGTGATGGCTTACCTAACGTGTTGATGGAAGCGCAAAGTCAGGGCCTGGCCTGTCTGTCGACCAATATATCCGGCATACCTGAACTCATAATTCATGCCGAAAGCGGATGGTTGGTCGATCAGAAAAACAGTCAGCAGTTCAAGCAGGCCCTGGAAAAATTGATCACTAATCCTGATTTGCGCAATACCCTGGCGCAGGCTGGTTTCGAGCGGGTGCGTCGGGAGTTCTCCATGGAACGAGGGATCGATACCCTGGTGACCAGGCTCAAGCAGTCACTAGCAGAAGATAAACTGACATGAAACTCGCTTTACTGCGCCATGGCATGACCGACTGGAATCTTGAAAAGCGGATTCAGGGTAGAATCGATCAACCCCTGTCGATCAGCGGGCGCGAACAATTTCAGCAGTTGACTTTACCATCAGTGTTTAAGGCTTACCGTTGGTACTGCAGTCCTTTGTGTCGAGCCGTGCAGACCGCCGAGATACTGGGATTTACTGAAATCGAAATTGAAGTAGCGTTGATTGAAATGAACTGGGGTGACTGGGAAGGCGAGATTCTCAAGCCACTGCGTAAGCGACTCGGCGATGAAATGCGGGATAACGAAAGTCGCGGCCTTGACTTTTGCCCGCCGGGAGGGGAAAGTCCGCGCCAGGTTCAGGCGCGTCTGCAACCCTGGTTGCATCGGATTGCCGCGTCTGGACAGGACAGCGCGGCGGTAGTGCACAAAGGCATTATTCGCTGTATCTATGCGCTTGCCCGCGACTGGGACATGCGCGGTGAATCGCCCATCGACTTCGCCTGGGACTCGATCCACCAGTTCGAGCTTGCCGCAGACGGTACATTACTCGACAGCTACCAATCCATCCCCCTCATCAAGACCAGATAGTTAATTCGTTGCTGACTGACTAATTAAGTCCAACCGCGTTCCATTCCCCCGAGATAGCCTCTCACTGTGGTGGTTATTTCCAGATGGTGGTGGAGTCAAGCCAGCCGACGGCGGGGTGGTTGGAGAGGAATTGCAACAGGTCTTCGAGGAAGCGCCACACGGCGTCGTTTTGAACCAGGTGATGCGTCAGGATGCCGGTGGGTTCATCGCGATCACGATAACCG
>Ga0209165_10000190_pt1 | contig 25493 bp, 23 predicted proteins | sample tdAd001_FD_187122 | JGI IMG/M metagenome (GOLD analysis project Ga0209165, IMG submission 187122) | Marine sediment microbial communities from the Atlantic coast under amendment with organic carbon and nitrate - tdAd00.1 (SPAdes)... | ecosystem: Environmental > Aquatic > Marine > Coastal >... | reverse complement strand
GGCGCGATCGTGATCGTCGTGACACACGAAGCGAAGTTCGCGAGCCAGGTGGCCGACCGCGTTCTTCACATGGACCGGGGTCGAATCGTGGAGCCCGAAGCATGAGCACGCTTCGCGCCGCATTGTTGGTCGCGCTCAAGGACCTGCAGCTCGAGGTCCGCACGAAGGAGATCCTCACCTCGACCGGGCTCTTTGCCGTCCTAGTCGTGACCCTGGGCTCACTCGCGTTCTACACCGACCCGGTGAGCTCGCCGAACGTCGCTCCGGGCGTGCTCTGGATCTCGATCCTCTTCTGCGGAATTCTCCTGATCGGCCGAAGCTGGGCGTTGGAGCGCGAGAACGACGCCGTGTTTGGGCTGTTGCTGGCGCCGATTCCGCGCGCGTCCATCTACATCGGCAAGACGATCAGCGCCCTGGTCCTGCTCTTCGTGATCGAGCTCTTGCTAGTCCCGCTGTGCTTGATCTTCTTCCAGATCGAGGCGAGCGGCATCATGCTGCCGCTCCTCGCACTGATCTTCCTCGGCTCGGTCGGGTTCGTGTCGACCGCCTCGCTGTTTTCCGCCGTGGGGATCCGCACCCGGGCCCGCGATCTGATGCTCAGCGTGCTGGTTTTCCCATTGGTCGCTCCTGCCCTCCTCGCGTCTGCCGTGGCGACACGCGAACTCTTCGCTGGGGCCACGACCGCCGAGATCCTCGGTTGGATGCGCATCCTCACGGCCTTCGACCTCCTATTCGTCGGCTTCGGCGTCTGGGTGTCACGCCATCTCCTGTCGGAGACCTGAGCCCTCAGCGATAGGCGCGAATCAGATCCAGCGCGACGGGGTCCGACCAGTCGAGCGCGCCGTCGAACCGAAAGCGCACGACGCCGTTGGCGTCGATGATCCAGGTCTCGGGGAAGAGGTTGGTGCCAAACTGCTCCGTCACGACCTTGCGCTCCACATCGAGGAGGCTCGTGATGCGCGAGGTCCGGGGGATGATCGTCTGCGCTTCTTCCCAGCTGCGGTCGGTCGAGATGGCAACGACCTCGACGTCGCCCCAGTCCTCGACGATCTCGGCAAGAAGCTCGATGGTTGGCATCTCCTGGATGCAGGGCCGGCAGGTCACCGTCCAGAAGTTCATCACGATGACCTTGCCTCGCTGCTCGGACATCTTCCATTCACCGCCTCCCTGCTCGGGAAGGGTGAAGTTGGGAGCGCGGAGCGAGGCGCCAAGGTAGTGGGGCACCCCACCTTGGCCGTCCATCAGCTGCTCGAAGCGAGCGTTGCCGAGGAGCGCCCTGAACGGAGCCTCGCGCGAGCGTGCGCGGGCATCCGCCACGGCGCCCGTGAAGATGAAGATCAGAGGAAATGCAATCGCGGCCACGATGATGGTGGCGATGAGCTCACGTCGGGACACGTCGGTGCCTTAGCGCTTTCCGAGGCCGAGTGAAAGTGGATCGCCGATCTCCGGCGGCCGCACCTTTTCTCCGCCGATAAGGACATACACCCCGTCTTCGTCCTCGCGGATCGAGTCGCTCATTTTACTGACGGCATGGTTGTCGAACCGGGCTGGGCATCGGCCCTCACGAACGACGCACCAGAGCGCCCCCTCGGGTCCCTGGCGGACCGAGGCCGGATCGAGCCGCTCCCGAAGGTCCCCGGAAAGGAGTAAACCGACCCCGTCGGCGGCCAGCTCGACGTCTTTCACGAAATACGCGGGCCCCTCGATCTCGACGTACGCCCAGTTGATCGAATTGCTCAGGCAGAAACGTCCATCTTCGGCGCGGTCGACCCAGCTATCGAAAGAACGCGTCAGGTTCGGATGCTCGATCGGGTCCTGTCCGTCGAACCAGCGGCCGCGCGCGTCGCGGCGAATCTCGGTCTCCCGGGTGCGGCCTTGAAGAAACTGCGCTGGGTCCATCAGGTCTTGCAGACTACAATGGGGTTCGATGGCGAGAAAGAGCCGAAAGCTCGTGGTGGTATCGAACCGCGGCCCGTATCGGCACGAAGCCACTCGGGGACGCGAGCGTTGGGTCCGCGCAGCCGGTGGCTTGGTGACCGCACTCGACCCGGTGCTGCAGAAGCGCGGCGGCGTCTGGGTGAGCGCGAAGCCCGCCAAAGACTTCGACTCGGTCACGGTTCCAGCGCCCCATCTTGCATATGACCTCGCGCACGTTTCGCTCAAGCGGGCCGAGCAGCGGGGGTTCTACGAAGGTATTTCCAACTCGGTGCTCTGGCCCTTGCTCCATGGCTTCGAGCCGACGATCCAAGTTGGCGAGGCGCCCTGGTCGAGCTACGTGAACGCCAATCAGGGGTTCGCCGACACCACCCTATCGACGAGCGGGGCAAGCGACCTGATTTGGGTCCAGGACTACCACCTCATGCTCGTGCCAGGCATGGTGCGGGCGAAGCGCCCCAAGGCTCGAATCGGCTGGTTCTGCCACATCCCTTGGCCTCCGCCGGACACGTTCGGCATCCTGCCGTGGCGCGAGGAGGTCCTCGAAGGGCTGCTCGGAGCCGACATCCTCGGGTTCCATCTTCCGGAGTACGCCGAGCACTTTCGCCAGTGCGTCGAGCGCTTCACCGCCCACAGGATCTCGCGTGGCATGATCCAGTATCGCGGCCGCAAGGTGAAGACGATCGCTGCCCCAATCGGGATCCCGGTCGACGATCTACAGGCGCTCGCGATCGACCCGGACCTCGGGCGTGAGGTCGAACGAATCCGTCAAACGATGGCGAACCGCCGGCTGATCCTCGGCGTGGACCGCCTCGACTACACCAAGGGGATTCCCGAACGGCTCGCTGCCTTCGAGCGCCTGCTTCGCCGCGACAAATCTGCACGCACGCAGTACGCGCTGATCCAAATCATGGTTCCGAGCCGCACCGACGTGAAAGCCTACGCCGACCTCAAGGAAGAGATCGACCGCATGGTGGGCGACATCAACGGGCGCTACGCGGAGACCGGCCGGGTTCCGATTCACTACCTCTACCGTAACCTGAGCCAACGAGCACTCTTCGCGCATTACCGCGCGGCCGACGTCGCCTTGGTGACACCGCTGCGCGACGGCATGAACCTCGTGGCGCACGAGTACGCCGCTGCTCGAACCGACGAAGATGGCGTGCTGATTCTGAGCGAGTTCGCAGGTGCAGCAAAGCACCTCAAGGGTGCAGTGCTCGTCAATCCCTATGACGTCGAAGCGACCGCGAACGCCATTCATCGCGCGCTCACGATGAAAACCTCCGAGAAGCGCAAACGGATGCGCTCCATGCGCGCCGAAGTCATGCGGCTCGACGTGCACCGTTGGGCTGATGGCTACCTCGCCGCTCTGGAGGGCCGGTGAGCCACGTCGAGTCGCTCCTCGAAACGCTTCTGCGGCTCGAGCGACCCCTGCTCGTGGCGCTGGACGTCGACGGTACGCTCTCGCCAATCGTGCGCAATCCGGATCTCGCGGAGATCCCCGAGCCAACTCGCTCGGTGCTGGCCGCGCTAGCCGGCACACCCACGGTGGAGCTGGCGCTGATCACTGGCCGCGACCTGGGCTCGCTTTCGCGGATGGAGCAGCTCGACGGGGTATGGCGCGCGGTCGAGCACGGCCGAGTGGTCTTGGCCCCTGGGCAAACACCTTCGCGACCCGAGCTCACCACCGAGCAACGGGAGGCGCTCGACCGATTCCGGCAGTGGGCGGACACCCATGCGCGCGATGCGTTTATCGAATCCAAGCCCCAGGCTGTCGCGGTGCACGTCCGGGGAGTCGCCTCGAGCGACCCAGACCGCGCTGACCAACTCCTTCGAGAAGCAGACGAGCTCGCGCAGAGCCTCGGTCTGCACGTGCGGCGCGGGAAAGCATTGCGCGAAGCCGAGGCCGTACGTCACGACAAGGGAAGCGCGCTTCGGGAGATCTTCGAGCGCTCCAGGGCAAAGTCTGTTTTCTTCGCGGGAGATGATCTCACCGACTTCCCTGCGATCGAATTCGCAGCGGAACATGGCGTCGGTGCGTTCGTTTGCTCGGAGGAGCAAGAGGGCACTCCGTCCGCGTCAGCTGTGTTGCTCCGGAACGTGGACGAGGTCAGCTCGCTCCTTTCACAATTGTTGCAGCGCATCGCGGAGTGACCGGTGGCGCGGCCATCGTCTCGTGGTAGAGCCCCGGCATGTTGGAGCGAGAGATCGCAGAGGCCGCCCGCATCGCGCGGCAGGCCGGCGAAATCTTGATGGAGGTCTACGCGACGGACTTCCGCGTCGCCTACAAAGCCGAAGCCGACCCTGTGACCGAGGCCGACACCAAAGCCAACGCGTACATCGTCCATGAGCTCCGCAAGGCCTTTCCCGGCGACGGCATCGTCGCAGAGGAAACCGAAGACTGGAGCGACGCGCTCGAGGGCGGGCGCTGCTGGTACGTCGACCCGCTCGACGGCACCAAGGAGTTCGTGGCGAGAAACGGTGAGTTCTCCGTCATGCTCGGATTGGCCATCGATGGCGTCGCCACAGCCGGAGTCGTGTACCGACCGGACAACGACAAGCTCTACGCCGGCGTCGTCGGTGACGGGGCCTATCTCGAGGAGCGTGGTCTGCGGAGGGCGCTCGGGGTGAGCACCGTCGCCAACCCCGCCGATTTGAAGCTCGTGGTGTCTCGCTCGCACCGCAACCGAGCGGTCGGCGAGGTCGTCACCCGACTTGGAATCAAGCAGGAAACGACCAGCGGCTCCGTTGGGCTCAAGGCCGGTCTCATCGCTGAGCGCAAAGCCGACCTCTACGTGCACATTGCTGACAAGTCGAGCATGTGGGACGCGTGCGGGCCGGAAGCGGTCCTCAAGGCGGCGGGCGGACGCTTCACGGATTTGGCAGGAAACCCATACCGCTATGGCGGTGCCGACATGCGCAACCGCGAGGGTATCCTCGCGTGCAACGCGGCCGCATACGATGCGGTGCTCCCGGTCGCGCGCGAAGCGGCCAAGGCAGCAGGGCTCATCGACTGAAGGACTCAGATGGCACCGGTAGATTGGCGACAGGCTTGGAAGACGGGGGTCACCCCATGGGACGCGGGCGCTTCTCCGCCCGCCCTCCGGGGTTTGCTCGATCGTGGCGCCGTGCCCGGCGGTCGCGTTCTCGTTCCCGGCTGCGGCACCGGGTACGACCTGGCCACGCTTGCCAGAGAGGATCGAGAGGTCGTCGGCATCGACCTTTCTGACGACGCGCGTACGGCATTCCTGGCGGAGCATCCGAGTCTTCCGGGGAGCGTCGTCTACGAAGTGACCGATTTCTTCTCCTATGCGCCGGCGCGCGGTTTCGATTTCGTCTGGGACTACACCTTCTTCTGCGCACTCGATCCGGACCAACGGAGCGCGTGGAGCCAGACCATGAAGCGCCTCGTCGAGCCGGCCGGTGTGCTCGCCACCCTGCTCTTCCCGTTCGAAGACCCAATCTCCGACAGGGCAGGCCCTCCGTGGCCCATCAACACCGAGATGGTGCGCACCTACGTCGAAGATGCATTCGAAGAGCTCGACACCGCCGAGGTGGAGCAGACGCACCCGGGGCGCGAAGGCAAAGAGCGTCTAGCGCTGTGGCGGCGTCGCGAGCCCTAATCGAGGTCGGGTAGCGGAATCGAGGACGACCGCCACTTCACCTCGGAGAAACCAAGTCGGTAGTCGGCCTTCCCACCTTCCTCTCGAACTCCGATCCATATCTGAGTCGTGCCCATGGGAAAATCAGAACGGAGCATCGGGTCTTTCGTGCCGTTGCGGTTGTCGTTGCACAGCACCCTGCCGTCGGGCGTTCGCACGACGAGCAGCACGTCGGAACGCGAACGCCCCAGCACGTGGAGCTTGAAAAAGGCGGTGTCCGCTTCGAGTAGATAGTCCGGAGTCTTGGACACCCACCCCTTGCACTTGCGGTGAATCGACTTGGCCCGGATCTCGCCGATGGCTGTGCCACCCACCACCCTCGGGTCGGGGCTGAACCCGGCATGAAGAGGCACGACGCCAAAACGGGAGGGCGTGTGCTCGTAAGGATCCGGCGCTTCCACGAGCTCGGGGGCATGCTCGAACTCAGGCGGCTCGGCCATAGGTTCCTTGTCGGTGCACCCGGTAAGCGCCGCCAACAAAGCCACGGCCGTGCTCGCGGCCGCCCGATATGTGCTCGAAGCCACCAGCATATCAGCCGTTCTAAGCGTGGGCTCCGCTAGCCTTCAGCAGCGCTCGTGGGTTCGCCAGGCGGCACGGTGTCGCGCGTCGCGCCTTTGATGACCTTTTGTGCGAGCGTCGCCAGGCTTCGCGCGCCGCTCTTCTTGAGAAGCGACCGAATCTGAGCCTTGACCGTGTTCTCCGCCACGCCAAGCGCGTCGGCGAGCTCTTTGCGAGAAAGGCCGTCGACCGAAAGCGTCAAGAGCTCGGTCTCGCGGCGGGTGAGCTTCAGCTGCCGGGCCAGGTGCTCGATACGCTGACCGATCGCCGCGTCGTCCACCCGCTCCTGCGCGAGCGCCCGCTGGATGAACGGATTGAGGTTGTCCGCAGAAGCGGGCTTGCAGACGTACTCGCCTCGCATCGTCTGAACTTTGTTGACTACATCACGATTGAGCTCACCGGTCAGAACCAGCACAGGAAGCTCACCATGGATCTGCCGGATCTCTGCGAGGAGATCCAAGCCGTATCCGTCAGGCAGAATCAGGTCCAAGACGACGCCAGTCCATTCGGGCTGGTTCTCCAGCTGGTCGCGGGCCGCCGCCATGCTGTGCACGACTTCGCAGGGTCCGTGACGCCCGAATGTACGAGCAAGAGTCCGAGCCAGAGTCGGCTCGTCCTCAACAATTAGAAACCCTCCCGGCATGCAGCGTAAGCTACCCCAGTTGACCCGTCCGGTGGTACCGATTCCAGCCGGAGTGCATGGTTTTTTTAACCCTAACCGGTCCTAGATGGTGCTTCAGAGGCCGAAATCATCAATAATTTCTTACATTTCGCAAGCGAGCCGAGTGAGTGAGCCGCCGGAGGCGATCTCAGCCAGCGGGGCGAGAATTGGCAATCACTTGACGCGAGGCGGCGTCACCTCTTGAATGCACTGGGGATATGTACGCGGTCGTGATCACGGATGAGGGGGGCGTTCAGCGGACGCTCGATTTTGCGAAGCCCGAGCTGACTGTCGGACGCGTCCAAGGCAACGACATCGTCCTTTCGAAACGCAATGTTTCTAAGCAGCACGCTCGATTGACTGTAAAGGGCGACCAAGCGGTCGTCGTCGACCTCAACAGCACCAACGGAACCTGGGTCAATGGTCGCAAGATCAACTCGCCGCAGTCGTTAAAGCAGGGCGACAAGATCTACATCGCCGACTTCATCATCACGCTGCACCCTGCGAACCGCGGCTCGGAGCGAGCAAGCTCCGCCCCACGTGTTTCGGAACCGCCGCCGCTGCCCGCCAAGCAACCAATGCCAGCGCAGAGCTCGATGCCGGCCGACCGCCCGATGCCGGCCGAGAGCTCCATACCGGCGCAAAGCTCGATGCCGGTCCGGCGTTCGATGGGCACGCGCCGCCCGATGCCCTCGGACTCCAGAACGCCGAGGCCAAACGATCCCAGAGCGACGAGCATGCCGCCGCGGATCGAACGCCGGGAGACGGGCGAGGCGCAGCTTCCCGCCAAGACCGAGACCGGGATTCCGGTCGGCGACCCGCTTAGCTCCCTGTTGAGCCGCCTGGCCCAGCGGATGGACATCGAGAACGTCGACCCGGCCGCAATCAAGAATCAGGAACGCTGGTCGGCCGCGCGCGCCGCAATCGCCGAAACGTTCCTCTCGATGCAGACCGACGGCTCGGTGAACGCTGAGATCGACATGCGTCAGGTCGCGCACATTGCGCTGCACGAAGCGGTGGGCTTGGGGGCGCTCGATGACGTTCTGTCCGACGAGTCGGTCCGTACCGTCGTGGTGAACGGCCCCTCGCACGTGTTCGTCGACAGGGGCGAAGGTCTCGAAGCAGCATCAATGAAGTTCTCCTCCGACCGCGCACTGCGCCGCGTGGCGCGGCGACTCGCTGCCGAGAGCGGCCAGGTGCTCGAAGCGCAAAGCGTTCTTCATGGACGGCTCTCGTTCGGTCCGAGGCTGACCATCATGCAGCCGCCTCTCGTGATGAAGGGTCCCGTGATCGAGATCCGCGTTCGCAGCGGTAAGTCGCTCGAGCAACTGGCCGAGACGGGCTGGATGAGCATGGACGCGGCCTCATATTTGGCGAAGGCCGTCGCCGAGTGCCGTAACATCGTCGTCGCGGGTCCCCGAGGCTCTGGCGTGACCGAGGTGATGTCGGCCCTCGCGCGCGAGCTGCCCGAAACAGAGAATACAGTCGCGATCGAGGCAGTCCCCGATCTCGATATCGATCGGAACCGCATGATCTCGTTGACCGCCGCCGATTCCGGCATATCGCTCGGCGAAGCGATCGGGCACGGGACACGCCTACAGGCGGAGCACCTCATCATCAATGATATCGCAGGTGCCGACACGATGACCGCGCTGGCTGCGGTGCTCGGATGCGAGCCGGGGCACTTGCTCGGCGTGCATTGCTGGAGCACCAAGGACGCCATCGAAGGGCTCATCCTGGCCGCGGGATGCGGCGGAGCGGAACGCGCTTGCGTCGCGCAGCTCGTTGGGAGCGCGGTCGATCTCGTCATTTCGATGCAGCATGGGCCGGAGGGTCAGCGCGTGGCGGGGATCCTGGAGATCCAAGGTCACGAAGCCGGCGATGTGAGCTACCAGTCCGTCCCTTTCTGAGTCGCTACGCTCAGGCGCCCTTGCTCATCATGGCGAGCGGCGTCGCGCTGACACCGGGTGCTGGATATGCCGGACGGGCGAAGTAGTAGCCCTGGCCGAAGTCAGCGCCGCAGTCGACGACGACTTTCATTTCGGTTTCCTGCTCGATGCCCTCAGCAACCACGAGCGCCCCGAGCTCGTGGCAGAGCCGAACCATGTGGCGAACCAAGACCTGCGCGCGGCGGTCATCGGCAAGATCTGCAACCAAGGTTCGATCGAGCTTTACGACCTCCGGCTTGAGGTCGACGATATACTTCAAGTTCGAGTAGCCGGCCCCGAGATCATCGACTGCAAGCGACACGCCCTTGCCGCGGATCTCACGAAGGACGCTGTGACAGTAGGCAAAGTGAGTCAGCGGAACCGACTCGGTCACCTCGAGATAGATCGGCTGGCCATGTGTGAAGATCGGATCGTCTGGCTGAACGAGCCACGACTCGTCGAACTCGTTCGGGTGCACATTGAGGAACAGCGGCTTCTCGGTGCAATGGGCCGTGGCGAGCTCGCGAATCGAGCGGCCGAGCGCGCCGACGTATCCGGATTTGATTGCCTCGTCGAAGAGCTGCGGCGGATTGGTCCAGTGCGGCGAATCACTGCGGACGAGCGCTTCGTATGCGAAGGGCTCCATCGTGCCGAGCGATACGATCGGCTGATACACGACGCTGAGGTCGCCGCGGGCGAGCACGCCCGGAAGGCCCCGCGGGCTGCGGACGCGCGGAATACCCGATCGTCGCCGCTGCATCGCTTCGAGCCAGTTTCCGAAGTTCGTCACGGTTTCCCCACCACGGTAAGTTTACAATATCACAGCCTCGGGCTGGTATCCCAATTTAGGGGCTCCTAGCGCTCCTCGGGGCGCTCTGGTATGCCCGGCAGCAATGAGCAGCGCACTCTCGATAGGCCCGGCACAGGAAAGCCCCATCGGAACGACTCTAGAACGGCACCTGCTCGACCGCCAGCGCCGCATGCCGGAAGCCACGGGCGATTTCACCGGGCTTTTCCAGCAGATTAGCCTGGCCGCCAAGATCATAGGCAGCCGCGTCAGCAAAGCCGGGCTCTCGGGCATCCTCGGACGCACGGGAACGACGAACGTTCAGGGCGAGCAGGTTCAGAAGCTCGACGACTTCGCCAACAGCGTGATCGTGAGCACCGTCGAGGCGGGCGGGCACGTCTGCGTGATGGGAAGTGAAGAGGTCGAGGAGCCGATTCAAATCCCTTCGGAGTATCCGCAGGGGAAGTACGTGCTTCAGTTCGACCCTCTCGACGGCTCGGGCAACATCGACATCAACGCGTCGATCGGCACCATCTTTTCGATCCATCGTCGCCTCACACCGGACGGACAGCCCGGAACTCTGAAGGACCTGTTGCAGCCCGGCACCGACATCGTGGCTGCGGGCTACGTGATCTACGGGTCGTCGAACATGCTGGTGTACTCGACCGGTGACCAGGTCGATGGGTTCACGTACGACCCGGGTGTCGGCGAGTTTTTCCTGTCGCACCCGAGAATCAAGATCCCCCAGCGGGGCGTCATCTATTCGATCAACGAGGGCAACTACCACAAGTGGTCTGAAAGCATTCAGAACTGGGTCGACTGGATCAAGGCGCCCGCCGCGGACAAGAAGGCCTACGGCCTACGCTACATCGGCGCGATGGTCGCCGACCTGCACCGGACGCTGCTGCGCGGCGGGATCTTTGTGTACCCGGCAGACTCGAAGAACAAGCAGGGCAAGCTTCGGCTTCTCTACGAAGCGTCTCCCATGGCGTTCCTCGTCGAGGCGGCCGGCGGCACCGCTTCGAACGGGGAGCGCAGGATCCTCACGATCCAGCCTGAAGAGCTTCATCAGCGCACACCGGTGTTCATGGGCAGCCCTGACGACGTCGCCGATGCCCTGCGATTCGCTGGCTCCTGAGCCCCTTAGAGCTTAGGCGTCATCTGGAATGGGGCTTCGGTTCGCACGCAGCCGTTTCTCGGCTTCGGGAACTTCCACGTCTTGGCGACGCGCTTCACGCAGGTGTACACCTGGCGGTCGTTCAGCGTCCCGTCCACGGAGACGGCTTTGACCATACCATCCGAGCCGATGGTGAGCAGAACCTTCATCGAGCCCTGGAGCAGGTTGTCATCTTTCAGTCGCCGCTCGTAGCAAGTCTGGACTTGCTTGCTCGGCTGTCCCCTGATCACGCTCTGGATCTCCGCCGCCGCAAGGGTGCCGCGGCAGTCCCAATCCTCGGGCCCGGTCTGTGACGGGCGACTGGGCTTCGTGACCGGCTTGTCGACCTCGCTATCGTCGGGCCCGGCATCCTCCTCGGGGATCTCGATTTCGGCGGCGAACTGTTCCCTCGCGGGCACCTCGGGTGCAGGTTCGACGACCTCAGCCGGAGGCTCCGGGTCGTCGCTCCTGAGAAAGAACCAAAGGCCGCCCGCCGCCAGCAAGAGGAGCAAGGCGAGCAGGCCGTACTTGCCATCGTTCTTCTTCAGCGGCGGCAGGCTCGATAACTTGGTCACATCCCCTCACTTTCCCCACGTCGCGGCACGCGGCGCAGCGGAGGCCGGAGTGTAGAATCCTTGGTGGATCAAGCCAACTCCTGAGCGGCGCGGAGGCTCCAAAAACCGCAGTTTGCCGTGGGCCGAGGTCTCCTCTATGGTTCGGCCTCTTTAACGGCAATTGGCGATGATTGATAAGTTCAAAGGGTTCTTTCTAGTTCTTCTCGTAGTGCTGCTTTCGGCGGTGTTTGCCCTGCAATTTGGGGGTGGCCAGGCTGAGGGGTGCGCAGCGGGCGGCAGTACGTATCTCGCGCGCGTCTACGATCAGACGCTCAGCAAAGGTGACTTCGAGGCGGCTTACGCGGTCGCCAACTTCGGGCGGCTCCCGGAGGAGACACAGCGCTCGATGCGGCTACCGCAACTGGTGCTCGATGGCCTCATCGACCGTACCTTGTTGGCGCGTGAGGCCCGCAAGGTGGGCTTCGAGGTCAACCAGGACGAAGTCATGTCGCGGTTCGTGAACGAGGGCATCATTCTTCTTTCGCTAGGGGTCGGAGCGCCGCCGATGCTTCCTCAGGGAGAGATTCCCGTGTCATTCACCGACAAGGAAGGCGCCTTCAACAAGGACCTCGCCGAGCGTTACATTCAGAACGGGCTTCGTAGAAGCGTCGGCGAGTTTGCCGATGCACAGGTGGACGAGTACCTGGCGGCGCAGATGCGCGAGCTCATCGCATCATCGGTGAACGTCAGCGAGGCCGAAGTCTGGGACGACTACGTGCGTGAGAACGACAACGCCACGATCAAGTACGTCCGGTTCACGCCCGCCTATTACACCGAGCAGAAGCCGGCGACCTCCGAAGCCGCGCTCACCGCGTGGATCGGCGACAACCAAGACCGCCTCACGGCCGAGTACGAAGCGAACAAGCACCGGTACACCAACCTCGAGAAGCAAGTCCGCGTCAGCCACATCCTCGTCAAGGCAGGCAGCCGCGCGACACCCGAGCAGAACGCCGAGGCAAAGCAACAAGCCGAGGCGTTACAGAAGCGCGCCGCCAAGGGTGAGGATTTCGCCGGCCTCGCGGTCAAGTACAGCGGCGACCCAATCTCCGGGAAAAACGGGGGAGATCTCGGCTTTCTCAAAAAGGGCACCATGCCCGAATCGTTCGACGCGGCCCTGTTCTCGATGGAGGTGGACCAGATCTCCGAGGTCGTCGAGACGCCCTACGGTTTCCACGTGCTCAAGGCGGTGGCCATTCGCGAGGGCGATGTGCCGATCGACGAGGCCAAACGGGAGCTCGCCGAAGGTCTCTACCGCGACGACTGGCTTGATGCTCGCGCGCAAAAAGCAGCTGCAAGCACGCTCGGCTCTTGGCAACGGAGCGTGGACGACGACGCGGTGGCACGAGAACTCGAAGGCGCGGCCCAGAAGCGCGGCGAGTCCGCACTGACACCGACCCTAGAAGAGACAGCGGAGTTCGGTCACGCCGACACCCCGGTCCCTGGCCTGTCGACCGCCGCACTGCTCGACGCGGTGTTCGCCTTGCCCGAGGGCACAGCATTCCCAACCGCCCCCGTGAAGATCGGCAGCGAATGGGTGATCTTCCGCCTCATCGACCGGGAGCGCCCGGAGGAGGAGGGTTTCACCGATGCGGTTCGCGCGTCCACACGCGAGGTTCTCCGAACGCTCAAGAAGAAAGAGACTGTCGACCTCTACATTCAGCAACTTCGCGCAAAGGCGACGGCCGACAAGGCCCTGCGCGTCCACGCGCTCCCAGAGCAGAATGGCCGCAGTTAACGGAGTGAATCTCCCCGAGCTGCCCACCGAGTCGTCGACGCTCGGCAACGGACTCCGTGTGCGGCTCGTTCCATTGCCCCACCTGCAATCTGCGACAGTCTCGTTCTTCGTTCGCGTTGGCTCTCGCTACGAGACTGCTCAGACCAACGGCCTGAGCCATTTTCTCGAGCACATGCTGTATCGCGGCACCGAGGCACACCCTGCTGCGCACGAGCTCAGCCTGGCGATCGAGCGACTTGGGGGAACCCTCGATGCGGCGACGCACGTCGACTTCACGAGCTACGATCTAACGCTGCCAACCGAAACGATCGTCAAGGGCACCGCATTGCTCGCCGAAGTGCTGCGTCACCCACTGTTAACCGAGCTCACCACCGAGAAGCAGATCATTCGCGAAGAGATCCTCGAAGACCTCAACGAAGAAGGAAAACAGATCGACATCGACAACGTGTCGCGGCAGCTGCTCTACCCCGCCCACCCGCTCGGGTTCTCGATCGCGGGGCCCCTCGATAACCTAGATCGCTTCGAAAGCGGCGATTTGCGGCGACATCACATCGAGCACTACGCGGCTCGCAACTCGGTGATCTGCGTGGCGGGCGCGTTCGATCCACAGGAGCTCGGCGACACGATTCGCTCGCACTTCGACGGCATGCCAGCCGGTGGCTCCATCGAGCCGCACGCCGTCCCTCGCGAGATCGCCCCGAGGCGGTTCTCGTACGTGCATGAGCATGGAAGCCAGACCGATGTGCGGCTCTCCTTTCACACGCCCGGCGTCACGAGCCCCGAAGCGCCGACCCTCCTCTTGTTGGCGCGCGTGCTCGATGATGGCTTGAGCACACGGGTTCATCACACCATCTGCGAGGAGCGGGGGTTGGCGTACGATGCCTTCGCCGGGAACGATGCCTTCGAAGACTGCGGCGTGTTCGATTTCGGGGCTTCGGTCGAGCATAGCAAGATGCCATTGCTCGTCGAAGCCGTCTTTGAGCTGATCGACGAGCTGCGACGGAACCCACCAACCGAAGAGGAAGTCGACAAAGCAAGACGCCGGTACTTGTGGGACCTGCAGACGGTCCGAGATGATCCTGAGGGCACCGCTCACTTCGTCGGGGGCAGCGCGCTGTTTGGCCTTCCCGAACGCATCGGGACGATGGCGGAGCAGGTTGCGAGGGTTTCACCCGATGACATCCAGCGTGTGGTGCAGCGCTACCTCGACCCGAGCGGCACCTACGTGACGTGCGTGGGTGTGTTGGACGACGCGCTGCTGTCCGACGTGCGCGGCCTCGCGGGGGTCTAGTCGTCGAGGTTCACCCAGTGGGCGCCGCCATCGGGGCCCCACTCCTTCTTCCAAAGCGGCACAGTCTCTTTGATTCGATCGATCGCTTTTCGACACGCGGTGAAAGCATCGTCTCGATGTGCTGCGCTCGCCGCGACGCAGACTGCAACGTCCCCAACGCCGAGATTTCCGACTCGATGGACCGCGGCGATCCGGACGCCCGCATGTTCGGCGGCCACGCCTTCGAGCACGCGCTTCATCTCTTTGTGCGCGAGGCTCTCGTGGGCCTCGTAGTCGAGCCGGGCGACCTGCTTGCCGTCGGCGTGATCGCGCACGACTCCATGGAAGATGCAAATGCCTCCCGCTCCTGGGTGCTCCACCGTCTTTCGGACTTCATCGAGTGAGATCTCCCGCTCGCTGATCTGGCAAAGAACGATGGGGGAGCCGCCAGCGACCGGCGGCAACACGTCAACTCGATCACCGTCGTGAAGCGGTTGCGATGCGTCGACGAAATCCCCATTGATCGCAAGGCGCATGCGCTCGAGGAAGGCCGCCAGCGAAGGAAAGCGACCGATCACGGCGCTGCGCAGATCGGCCTGCGGGACGATTTCCCCGGCGAACTCGAACGTCGAGCTCTCACATCCGGCGAGTTCCTTGGCGGCGGCGTAATAGTGGACGCTGACTCTCATGGCGTAGAGGAAGCCTAGCAGGCATCGAAATGGGGGCAGCCGCCCCACGCGTGGTAGAGTTCCTGACCGGTGACGGAGTCTGGACTCAAGCTGATCCTGTGGTTGTCCACAGCGAGCCTAATCGTCGCAATGCTGGCAATTCCACAGCCGGTCGACCCTTGGGAAATGCCGAGCCTCCTTCTCGACCGTGCCGCCGTGTCGGACACGATCAGACTCGACGAAACGCTCGCCCTCGGGGCGCTCGACACCGACGAAGCGCAAGCTCTTCGGTCGCTCTTCCTCGATCATGGCCGGTCCGAGGCGAACCCGCCGTACGAGCGAGCCGAGTTCGACGAGCGTCAAGCCGCGATCCACCGCGCCGCCCAGGCGCTCATCGAGAAGCACGGAGCTCCCGCGTTCGAGGCGTTGAGGGCGAGCGCGATCGAGGACTTCGTTCGAGTGTTCGACGATGGCGCCGGCGAAGCGGAGAACGACCACGAAGTTGCCGTGCTCGGAGGCGTGCGCCAGGTTCTCGAACAGTATGGCGCAATCCATCTCGGTGTCCTCGTAGCACCGCCGCTGACCGCTCGAGTGTTCTACAAGGCACGCTGGAACTCGATCCACCGGCGGCCATTGGTCGAGGGTTTCACGCAAACCGAGCTCCAGGCGTACTGGGGCTGGCTGGCGTTGCATGGTTGGGGCAAGCCCCTCGAGGAACGTGAAGACGCTTTGGTGGCGTTTCGTGACGCAGGCGGGTTTGGTACACAGGAGGCGGCCGCACTTTTTGACGTTCTCGAGGGTAACCCGGAGCGCGCATCGCAGTCATTGGAGCAGCTCTATCAAGCCAGCGGCGAGCTTCGTCTGCGCAATCTCGCGCTTGGCACGCGCCACGCCGCCCTTTTACCGATGGGCTCGCCGTGATACGACCGTCGGAGTGGACACGGAATTCCGCTTCTCGTAGCCTGAAGGCTCGGATTGAGCGGAAAGAGTCGAGCCTGAAGTGAAAGTCGACCTCAAGAAGAGCCTCTTCATACTTCCCAACCTCTTCACACTGTCCAGTGTGTTGTGTGGCTACTACGCGATCTTGATCCTCTCTGACCAGCCAACGAGCGATGACTTCTATCGTTCCGCCCTCCTCATCATCTTCGCGCTATTCTTCGACGGGATCGACGGCAGAGTTGCGCGTCTGACCAAGACACAGACAGCCATCGGGGTTCAGCTCGACTCTCTCGCCGACGTGATCTCGTTTGGTGTAGCCCCGGCGATCCTCGTCTACCACTGGTCGCTCGCCGAGCTCGGCACGGCCGGGATGCTCATTGGCTTCGTGTTTGTCGCATCGGGCGCCATTCGGCTCGCGCGCTTCAACGTGGCTGCAACCGGGGACGATGGCCGGCCACATGCCCCCGACAAATACACACAAGGGCTGCCGATCCCTGCCGCGGCCGGCATTCTGATTTCGATCGTGGTTGCCAACACCTTGACCGGAAAGCTCCCGTTTTCGCCGTTTCTGATTTCGGTGCTGGTGGTCACGCTCTCGGTCTTCATGGTGAGCGCAATGCCGTTCCGCTCCTTCAAAGACCTGCGGCTGAACTGGCGAACGGTAATGTTCATCTCGGTAGCGATTGGCGTGACGGTCTGGATCGCTGTGAAGATACACCCTTCGATGGCGCTGGTTTGGTTGCTCGCCGCCTACGTGATCATCGGCATCGTCGAGAGCCTGATCGCGCTGATGAACAAGGCGCGCGATGGCATCCACAAAGCCGGTGGGCGCTCGGTCTAATCGAGGTCCTTCGATCTAGTGCTGGGCCGGAGTGGGTTCTCGTACACGGAAATGATCGGAACCCCATCGTAGCGGAGCACGAAGACCGGCTGCACGGTCCCGTAGGCAACCCATGCCTGATAGTCGACTTCATTGAAGTGTGGTTCGTGGTGCACCAACACGAGATCTGCTGTGCTCATCGACCGAGCAGCGCGGATGTTCGGAGGGATCAGGCCGTCTCTGTGCATCATGGCCCAGGCGCCGTTCGTCGTGTCGCAGATCCACACCGACCCACCCGCTGGAAGCTTTGCGCTGATCCACCCCGCCAGGCTGCCCGTGGTGAAGCCCCAGAACTGTCGATTCATGCCGAGGTCCGCCGCGCCGGGAACCCCGCCGGCAATGGGCATGTAGTGCGACAGGCCGAAGGGATGACTGTGGGCGGTCGCCGCCGCGCCTGGCGAGAGGCACAACGCCGCAAACGCCCACGACGGCCAGCGGAGGCCGGTCCATACATCGAGCTCGGCTCGCTCGATGGCGGCCACGAAACCCCAACCCGCGAAGAGCGCCAGGAACGGATAGGCGGTGATCCAGTGCTTGGTGCCTCCGAAGATCGGCGACGTGGGGAGCGCGATGGCGAGCAAGGGAGCGAGCATGCAACCTAGCCAGAGCACCTCGGTTCGGAGGCCGGTCGTGTCGCCTAGCTTCGTTCGCCACGGCAGCCGCAACTCCGCACGTCGGTAGTAGAGGCCGAGCAGTGCGAGGGCCAGCACCGTGAGCGACACGGTGAACAAGGTCATCACGAAAGGGACGGAGAGCGGGAGTGGCGGCTCGAAGTAGCTCACGCCGAGATACTCGTACGTGTAGTGGACGTGCCGGAGGTGAAACCTCGCGTAGGCGAGCAAGCGGCCCCAGGTGTCATGCCACAACCACGGCCAGGTTCCGATCAATACCAGCGGCCCAATGACCAGCATGGTGGGCAGCCAGATGATCGAAGAGCGCTCGCGACGACCGGCACGCGCCTCGTCCCTGCGAATCCAAAGGAAGTGAATCAGGAAGATCCCTGGCAAGATCCAACTGTTGTGCTTTGTCGCTAGCGCAAGACCAAAGGCCAGGCCGACGAGGGGGACCCAGCGGCGGTCGGCCAAGGCGCGCCAGTACGTGTACGCGGTCAGGGTGACGAAGAACGCGATTGGGATATCGAAGCAGGCGAGGTGACTGTGATAGAAGACGCGCGGCATCAGGGCGAAGGCCAGGGCCGCGAAAAGCGCGGCCTGCCTGCGCATGACCGAGGCGCCCCAGGCGTAAATCAGCCAAAGCAGAAGGCCCGCCGTGAGCATTCCCGGAAAGCGAAACGCAAGTGACTCGTTCGGAAACAGGCCCAGGTGCTTCTGCGCCAGCCAGCTCCACGCGAAGCTGAGCTTCATCCAGGCCGGGTGCTCCCAGTTGTAGGCCCAGGCGCGATCGATGCTCTCGCGGCCGGTCGCCAAAGCGGGATCCATGAAGAGCTGCGAAACCCAGCCGGCGTAGTTCTTGGCAGCGTGAACGTAGAAGCTCTCGTCCCGGGACATTCCCAAGCCCGCTGTGGTTCCGACTAGGATCAACACATACGCGACACCGAGACCCGCTCCGATGAGATGGTCGCGACGCTTCAAGGCCCTCGCGTCGATCATGGTGCGCCCCCGTAAGGTCCACGCTTTGCATCGACCACGGGGCTACGCCCGGCCTGGGTGGATGCGGACCAGCAGAAGAGTCGGGCCGTTGGGTCGTTCGCCGTGGTTTCGAAGCGGACTTCGGCGCTTTCGAGGCCGAGGCCTGAGGTGTCGACGTCGATGCCCGACCAGCCATCGCCGTCGTGATGAACGAGCTCGCCAATCAATTGATCGTCGAGCCAGACGCGCAGGGTGACCGGGCTATGTGCGCGTCGGCGTTCGCTCTGGTAGTCGATGCCTCCCCGGATCACGAGGCGCTCGCCGAGCGGCACATCGGAGAAGGTCACGCGGACTGGATCGACGCCGGCCGGGTGTTGCCAGATGCAACGCCTCGGCTGAAGCTCGAGGTCCTGCAAGACGGTAGCGCCGACCCAGAGCCAGGGGCGCTGCGGGTCGCAAACGAAGCGTTCGGTCGGGGTCATCGGACCGTGACCAAGCCCGCCAGGCGCGGGGGGCGCGCTCATCCAGGAGCAGGGCTTTGACCCGTCGGTGGCTGCGAGCTCGACTTCCGCGTTCTCGATGTTCTCGACGAAGTCGTAGAGCACCTCGTCGGAAGATACGGGCCACATGCGAACCCGCACGCCATCGAAGTCTCTTTGGAGGGCCGGGGACTCGTGGCGCGTCGTCGCGCCGCGAATGCCGAGTTCCCAAACGCGGTCGATTCCCGCAGGGTCGCCCGGAGCAGCCGCACGCAGCGACAGAAGGTCTCCGAGCTGACTCCGAACGATCGGATCTGCCCACGATGGAGCCGCCACGATGCGGTCGGTTACTTGGTAGCGCGCGCGGACGAAGGCGGATGCCGCCTCCCACGACTCATCGCTCGGGACCGCCGCGCGGATCAGCGGATGCGCCACGAGCTCGAACACCGCCAAGCCAGCGATCAACACCCAAACCCACGCAGCGAGGCTCAGCTTTCGCCCTGCTTCCGCCACGACGGTCCGATGCTAGCAGGGCTCAGATCATTCCGCAGCTTCGCAGACGAACTCGAAGGACCAGCCTTCTAGCGTGGGAGAACTAGGTGGGCTGTTCGTCGGGTTGAGCATGGCAGTGATCTGGATGTACGGAAGGCCATAGAGCTGGCCGTCTGCGATCAGTTCCTGAGTGAGGTTGAGCGTACGGCTCGTGGTATCGGTCGGGATGACGACCACCGCAGGGATTACCGTGAGGAGCTCGGCTGCCGTATTGGCGGTGCGGATCTGAAACTCGATGGTCGTTGCCCCCGGCGTGCTTCCCGTCCAGGTCAGGTCGCCCCATTTCGGGTGCTCGGGCGGAGTGTTGCAGCGGGCGGTGCTGTCGTAGACGTTACGATAGAAATTCGAAGCGGGGAGATCGTCGAACTCGTGTGCGGCCGCGTCGGGTACCATCACCCGCACCGGAATGCGCTCGACCTCGACGGCATCGTCCGCCCGGGCCACGAGCTCGAAGTCGAACACCTGGGAGGCTCCGGTCGGCGCAACCGAGGTGTTGGCAAAGATCACCTCGTACTCCAAGAAGGCGCCGACGTCGCAGCGCGTGCAGGTGTTGCCTGACCCGCTGCTGCATCGAAGAGGCTCGCCCTGTGCGCAATCCTGGTAACGAATCAGTGCGATGAAGTCCCGCTCGTCCACGGGGGTCGTGTCATTGTCCACGTCGAAAAGCTCGATGTCGTAGGCCGAGTCCGTCGTCGCGAGGGCGATGGTGTTGCTGATCGCGGAGTCCAGACCCTCGCCGCTCGCGGTGGCGAGCTCCGTGACCCAGGGACTGCCGGCCCGGGTGAGCGCATCGGTGGCGGCGGCGATGAGGCGCGCGTCCATGTTGCCGTCACTCACGGGGTCCATCGCGTCCCTCAAGGTGACGACGCTGGCGACGCGAACGTTGCTCGCGAGCAACGCGGTTTCGACATCGGTCCACGCGACCGGTGCATCCGAGGTGAGCCACGTCGGGTTGGCGGGATCTCCGTCGTGCACGATCGAGATGCTGAAGGCTCCTTCGGGCATGTATCCGGGATCGGCTGCGGGGATGATACCGTCCGCAACCAGGTAGTATTGCTGCGCCGTCGTCGGCACCCAGCTGACTGCTCCCCAGTTGCCGACGCCGACCACCCCACCGTCGCATGCGAGCGCAATGGCTGGCTCGAGCAACGCATCGTCGAAGAGGGCTACGTTGGCGCCGGGCCAGTGGGTGTTGTTCGCAAACGCACTCGCACCCAGGACCGCCGAATCGAACCGCAGCGCAAGGACCACATCCTTGCCGTCCATGTCGACGCCGGGCGGGTCGGGGGGCACCGGCGGCGGCGCGGCACAACCCGGGGCGATGGCGGTGTTGACCTGATTCGTCAGGAGCGTGCTCATACCCATGAGCGTCAGCGACCTCGCCGAGAGATCACCGAGGTCCAGGGACGTGGCGGCGCTATCGGCTGCCAGAAGCGCGGGAAACATCTCGACCGGCGGTAGGTCCATGCCGCCCGCGCCAACCCCGAGCGCGAAGGGCGGATCTCCGTACTGGGCGCCGGTGGCCTGCGGTCCATTGTGAACCCGAGCATCGGTGATGTTCATGACCACGTGCAATGCGTCGGGGCGGAAACACGGGTAGCCCACGTCGGCCGCAGGTGCGTTGGGGCACGAACCGCGGTTGGGGACCATGTCACCGAGACCGAGACCGCTCGCGATCGAGTAGAGCGCCTGGGTTGCCGCGGAACCGACAGTCGCATTTGCTACCGTGTTGAGCGTGCTGACGGCGGCCTGCACGAGAGCCTTATTGTCCGTGAGGTCGAGAATGTGATGATACGGTGCCTGGCTGTACGCGGCGGCGAGCGGAGGCAGCGGGTACTCTCGGTACAAGCCAAGACCGAACTGCGCGTCCGGGAAGTCCAAACGGATGTCATCGACGATGTTGGCGATCTCTGCTTGGAGAACCAGAATCTCCTCGGCGAGAGTCGGGGTCGCGTCGACGAGAAAGTAGACATCGATCTGTGGGATGTCGGCGGTGGTGGTCGCGATTGACGTGCGCACGACTTCGGCGGCGCCAGACGGGTCGTAAAACACCGTCTGGTAGAGCCCGTCGTTGCTCGGGTCGTTGTCACAGCTGATCCAGTCCGGCGTGCCCGGGCAATCGTCCGCATCGTCGGGAACGCCATCGCCATCGATGTCGGGCAGCATGCTCGCGCGGTCGACGACGAGCGCGTTGGACTCCGCCGAGAAGCGAAGGCCGGCCGAGTTGATTGCGTTCAAGTCGCTGCCATCGGGAAAGTCTTCGCTCACCGAGCAGTCGGGCCGGCCGGAGGAACACTGGGCGGGCGGGTCGATGATCGCGTTCTCGCTGTCGAGCGCGGCGGAACCATCACCGCACGCCGCCAGCGCGAGGAGCGTCGCAAAAAGCATCGAAAGTCGAACGGTTTGGGGCAAGGATATCATTGTGAAATTGCTCACATTCGGGGGAAACCACACTACAGCATATTGCGACGTTCCGTAAGCCCTACATCTCCGCTCCACCTACACAGGTGGGAGCCCCACCCGTGCGGGGGGAGGCGCATACGGTCCGAGGGCTGCAGTCGCTCGAATCTACACACGTTATGGGCGGGAGGACGCACTCTTGCCGCCCGTCGCCCCAAAGGTCGCGACACTGAAAACCCGTAACGCACTCGTCCGTGGAGGCACAGGGGCCGAACCGCCCGCAGACCGCGACCGTCCCCTCGACGGATGACTCGCATACCGGCGCCGTGTCGCCGGGGCATTGTGTGTTGTCGCACGAAACCGGATCGCGCGCGGTGGGCGTGAGCGATGGCATGCATTCCTTGGAGCCGTCGGCCGAATCGTCTGCGTTGCCGCAGGGAACGCCGAGCACCAGGCAGTCGAGGTCGTCGGTACACGGGCGGGTGACACGTCGGCAAAACCGTTGATCGGGGCTAGCGAAGAAGCAGGTGAATCCATGCGGACAGTCCGAACCCGTCTCGCACGGAACGCGGCGGTCGACACAGGCGTTGTCCTCGCAAGCAAAGCCCGCAACACAATCGTTGGAGTCATCACAGCCCGGCTCGATGCGCAAACAACGCTCGATGCTCAGGTTGCACGCATAGGCCGGGTCGCCGCAGTCCTCGTCGTTCTCGCACCCGCCACCACCGACGACGAAACAACGCGACAAGTCCTCGCAGCCCGTCGGAAGACAGACTTCGCCCACCGCGCATGGCTGGTCCGCGTCGCATAGTGCGGCCTGGTCTGGGCAGGCCGGGCAGAGCGCGCTGGTCGTGCACCATGGGCCGCCCACTCCGCCTCCGGAGCCACCAAGTCCGCCGCTGCCCGAGTGTCCTCCGATGCCACCGGAGCCACCAACTCCGCCATCGACGCCCGCGTCCGGATCGACGCAGGCACCGCGCTCCAAACAGGGAGGAAGCGTGGGGGCAGCCGATTCACCGCAACCGGCCACAGCTGCAGCGGCCAGCAGAACGTAAGCAAAGAAACGCATTGTCGAAGTGGCAAGCCCGCGAGGGCACCCGGGGCCCGTCCTGCCGGCCGTTCTATGGCGGGAGGATAGCGCCTCTGCCTCCCCGTCGCACCCCGGCGATCGCGAGGACTTGACCACCGTGACCACCGCCCCAAGGCTCAAGGCATGTCGTCACTCGATAGCGCCTTGATCGCGATAGAACGCGCGTGCGGGAGCGGCTCGGTGATTCGAGACCCGAGCTTGCTCGAAGGCTACGCGCACGACGAAAGTGAAGCCGAACCTTGCATGCCCGAAGCGGTGGTGCGCGCTACGAGCACGGCCGACGTTTCGGCGGTCATGAAGGCCGCGTATGAGCATGAGGTTCCCGTCACGCCCAGAGGCGGCGGATCGGGCCGAGTCGGCGGTGCGATTCCGGTTCCGGGCGGGATCGTGTTGGCGCTCGAAAAGATGAACGAGGTCCAGGGCATCGATAAGCGCGAGCTGACCGCGCACGTTCAACCCGGACTGATTTTGGGTGACCTCAAACGCATCACCGAAGAAGAGCTGCTCTTTTATCCGCCGGATCCGAACTCCCTCGATTCTTGCGCAATCGGCGGCAATATTGCGGCGAACGCCGGGGGACCGCGCGCGTTCAAGTATGGCGTCACCGGCGAATACGTGATGGGCATGGAGGTCGTCCTCGCGGACGGCACGATCCTCAAGCTGGGGCGCGAAACCAAGAAGGGCGTAACCGGATACGACCTCACGGCGTTGATGGTCGGCAGCGAAGGCACCCTCGGAATCGTCACCGAGGCCACGCTGCGCCTGATCCCGAAGCCTGAATCCACCGTAACGGCAATGGCCTGTTTCTCCAGCTTGGACGAGGTCGCGCCGGTGGTTTCCACCCTGCTCGCCCAGGGTCAGCTTCCGGCATGTATCGAGCTTCTCGACGAGGCAGCGATTCGCATCGTGCGCCCGGAGGCCGGCCTGACGATTCCCGAAGAAACGAAGGCGATGCTCTTGATCGAGCTCGACGGCGAAGAGGCGGCGCTCGAAAACGAGCTCGAACGACTTGGTAATATCTTGTTCGACCTCGACGCGCTCGAGGTGCTGGTGGCCCAAAGTAGCAGCGAGCGCGAGCGGCTCTGGGCCTCGCGACGTGAGCTCAGCCACAGCTTGAAACGCCAAGCGAAGAACAAGCTGGCCGAAGACATAGTCGTTCCTCGAACCAAGATGGCCGAGCTCCTCAGCTACTGCGCCGAGCTCTCAGAACAGCATCAGCTCCTGATGCCCACCTACGGCCACGCCGGCGACGGCAACCTGCACGTGAACTTTCTCTGGAACGACCCGGATGAAAAGGTACACGTCGACCAGGCGATCGAAGCGCTCTTTCAGCGCACCATCGACTTGCACGGAACCCTCAGCGGTGAACATGGCATCGGCGTTCTCAAGGCCCCTTACCTGCCGATGGAGCAGTCCCCGGCGTTGATCGCGCTGCAGGAAAAGATCAAGGATGTGTTCGATCCAAAGCACATCTTGAATCCGGGAAAGATCTTCCCCGCGGATGCAAAGCGGTTTCACGGGGCGTGTTAGCCCACCCAACCGCCAGACCGCTGACCCGCTGACCACCGAAGCGCGGGGCACGGATCCCAGATTTGCGGTTTCTCGGGGCGCGGCTCGCGGGGCCCGGCACCGTCGCTGACGCTGACGCTGACGCTGACACTGGCGCTGACGCTGACGCTGACGCTGACGCTGACGCTGACGCTGACGCTGACGCTGACACTGACACTGGCGCTGACACTGACACTGACACTGGCGCTGACACTGACACTGACACTGACACTGACACTGACACTGACACTGGCACTGTCGCTGACGCTGGCACTGTCGCTGTCGCTGACGCTGGCACCGCCACTGCTGGAAGGATTAACCCTTAGAAAAAAGGGACAGTCCCCGTTGTCGCTACTGGCTCGTTTGGTCTTTGCGCTTTTTGATGTCGAGCGCGGCCTTGAGGCCTTTTTCGCGGATGACCTTTAGCTTCAGGCCGGTTTCGGTCAGTTTGAAGAAGCGTTTGCCGTATTTGCGGAGTTGCTTCTTGTTGATCTCGAAGCCTAGGCCCGGACGCCGGAACGGCGGCAGCATGCCGTTTTTGTTCGGGAGGATTGGATCGATGATGCCTTCGCGGAACTCGGGAATCCATGACGGCTCCTCGAGCGGGTACTCGAGGGGGTGGCTGTTCTTGCGGTCGGCGAGCGCCATGTTCCAGTTCACGTAGAAGCCGATGCCATTGGTCCAGGTGTGGGGGGAGTAGAGCCGATCGTGCTCGTGACAGGCGTCGATCACCTTCTTCACCTGGGCCATGCCCCCCGCAAAACAGGCATCCGGCTGATAGATGTCGAAGCAGTCCTTCTCGAACATGATCTTGATCTCATCCCAGCCGTGGTTGAGCTCGGCGCCGGCGATCTTCACCTTGGACACCTTCTTCAGCGCCGCGAGGCCGTCGTAGTCGTGCCAGTCGAGCGGCTCCTCGAGCCAAGAGAACCCGTTGTCGTGACACGCGGCAGCAAACTCGGTCGCGCGTTTCAAGTCCCATGCAGGCACTCGATCGACGATCGACACCAGCCAGCCCTGGTTCGCGTCGACCCCAAGCGCC
>Ga0209165_10000188_pt1 | contig 25612 bp, 24 predicted proteins | sample tdAd001_FD_187122 | JGI IMG/M metagenome (GOLD analysis project Ga0209165, IMG submission 187122) | Marine sediment microbial communities from the Atlantic coast under amendment with organic carbon and nitrate - tdAd00.1 (SPAdes)... | ecosystem: Environmental > Aquatic > Marine > Coastal >... | reverse complement strand
CAATAATTCGAGATAGAGCAGCCGGTTTTCCTCGAATGAACTTGAAAATGCGATGTCGCTAATCTTGATCAGCGATTGACCGATCTTTACACGTTGGCCTTCAACGACCAGAATTTCGGAAATGATACCGCCTTCCAGGCTTTGAATATTCTGCACCTGGCTGGCTGGCGAGACCTTGCCCGCACCACGAATAACGACATCAATTTTAGCCCAGTTCATCCATAGGATAGCGGCGATTAAAAACAGGGCGAAAATCATCACCACTGCGATAAGATAACGCGGCGTGCGATGTACCGCTGCCGCGGAAAGGCTGCGCATATACACCATGTCCTGCTTGCCATGGATCCCAATCTGGGTCGAATCTTCAAAGTCAGTAGGGTCATCGTTATGCATTCTGAGTACCTTTCAGGGCATTCAATACTTCGTCCTTGGGACCATCCATTACGATTCGCCCCTCGTCCATTACGATCAGCCGTTCCACCAGGTCGAGCATTGGTGCCTTGTGCGTAACCAGTAGCAGGGTTCGGTCGCGGATGTATTCATGAAGGCGTTTCTTGACGATTGATTCAGTGGTGTTGTCGAAACTGTTGGTTGGTTCATCGAGAATCAGAATTGGTTCATTTAACAAGACTGCCCGGCCCAGGGCAATCGCCTGCCTTTGGCCACCCGATAAAAACCCACCGTCTTCGCCTACCTGGGTGTCAAATCCCTGGGGTAGTTGGTTAACGAAGAGATCTACACCACTCACAGCGGCAGCCTGGATTAGCCTTTCGTCATTAACGTGTAAATCTTTATAGGCGATATTTTCACGAATAGTGCCGCGTAATAATTCGATGTCCTGCGACAGGTAGCCTGTGTTTTTGCGTAGATCGGCGGGGTCTATCTGGTTGATATCAATGTCGTCGATTGCAATCGAGCCCGCGCTACCCTGGTAGAGCCCGATGATTAGTTTCATCAGCGTGGTTTTACCCGAGCCCACCTTGCCGATTATACCGACGTGTTCACCAGCCTTGATCTTTAAGTTAATGCCGGAGAGCGATTTTTTGGGCGCTTCGGGGTAACTGAAATCCAGGTCCCGGAACTGGATTGCGCCATCGAATCCCGGGCGGCGTACATAAGATTTTCCTTCTGGCCTTTCGATCGCCTTCTGCATCAATTCATCGAGTGAGCGGAACGCTGTTCTGGTCTGCTCAAAACTGGTAATCAGGGCGGCGATCTGGCCCATGGGTGCCACCGCGCGGGAGGCCAGCATTACAATTGCAATCAAGCCGCCGAGACTGAGTTCGAGATCGCTGATCCGATAGATACCGAATACGATCAAACCGATCGTATTGAACTGCACCATCAGGTTGGTGACGACGGTGATCGACGAAGATAGTATACGTGCACGCATCGATTTATTGGCGATCGTCCCGGAGGATTCCTCCCAAACCCACTGCGCATAATTGGAAGTGCCCAGCGCCTTCACTGTTTTTATCGTGCGCAGTGTCTCGATCAGATGCGCGTTCTTGTTGGCGCTGGCTTCATAGGTCGCTTCGACGCTCGCCTTAAGCGGCCGGATCAGGATAAAGCTGTACAGCATTAGCAAGGCGATGATGATCAACGGCACCGCAATCATCGGTCCGCCGATATAATAGATAACCAGCAGAAAAATAATCGCAAACGGCAGGTCAACCAGGGTCGCTATCGTAGATGCAGTAAAAAAGTTCCGAATGCTTTCAAATTCGCGTAACTGGCTGGCAAAGGCGCCGATGCTCGGCGGCCATTGATCCATTTTCAGATTGAGTACCTGGGAAAATATTATCGATGACATGATGACGTCACTTTTCTTGCCGGCGATTTCAAGCAGGTAGGTACGTACGAAGCGTAACAGGGTATCAAATATATAAACAATGACGATGCCGGCCGCTAGTACCCATAGAGTGGCAATCGCATCATTGGGTACGACCTTGTCGTAGACGTTCATGGTGAACATCGGGGTGGCGAGTATGAACAGGTTGATCAGGATCGACGAGAGTAGCACGCTGGCGAAAATATCCCTGGACTTGCCCAGGGTACCCCAGAACCAGTGACCGGATCTGTCAGAGCTAGCTTCCTTTGTCGAGCTGGCATCTTGCTGGAACTCTTTTTTAAGCAGGAAAGCGTAACCGAGGTATTCCGTTTCTAGCTGCTCCAGTTCCAGCCACTCTTCACCCTCGCCAATTTCAGGGAATATAACCTTGGCACGCTTGTTCTTGCGGTCGATACTTTCGAGAATACAGGCGTTTCCGTTTCTTAAAACCAGGATGCAGGGCAGCAGCAGGCGGGACAGCTGATTCAGTTCGCGATGGATAAGACGACTGGCAAATCCGGCACGCGACGCTACCCGGGAGAAAAGACCCTTGGGACTATCAATGCTGAAAAGCTCGGGTCCATCAGCACCGGGTTTAACCGGCAGGCCTGAAATCAGGGCTTCGACGCTTATCGGACGGTTATGAATCTTGGCGAAAATTACCAGGCATTCGAGCAAGGGATCATATTGATGATGTGGATCGATCATATATGGTTATATAGCTGATTTAATGCGTGTTACCGACACGAGCCGAACCCGCCCGACAAGGCAAGATTGTTATTAAGATAAAACCCGTTTGGTATGAAAATCGATGGAACATAACTGTACTAGTCTCGACCTGTAAAATCACGCTAAATTGCTGTCGGGGAATCAAGGAAATTGCCCTGCATTATGTCGATGCCAAGCGATTTCAGCTCATCGAAAACCTTCTGTGAGTCAACCGCAACCGCAATGATGCGAATATCCAGGGTATCGGTGATAGTACGCAAGGCCTGATATCCGGCTGGCATATCCTGGCGACTCATCCCATACAGGGTTTTGGCATTGATTTTCACATAATCAAACTGACCGGATTGCAGCAGTTGCAGCGATTGACCCAAATCCAGGTTATCGATGCCAAATTGATGTTGGTGTCGTCGTACACGTTCGGAAACTTTAGCTCGCATTACTGGATGCTGGTTCAGTACATGATGACTGGCTTCGATACATAGCCGGGTATCTGTTTGTTGGCAATCGCTCAACAACTGATCAAATTCCTCCTGGGCTTCGGCCAGTTCAAAGAATGCAGCGCTTAAGTTAATTGCCAGCGGGATTTCGCGATCTATATCCTGATTAGAGGTAACCAGGCGAAATACTTCCTTGTCTATGTCCAGCGACATGCCGAGACTGGAAGCCATTGGCATAAAGGCCGATGCCGGTACAATTTGATCCTGCTGGTTGTGGGCTCGAATAAACAGCTCGCGATGGAGCGGGCTGCCATCATTGCTCATCGCCAGTTGTCCGACCAGGAATAACTGTTTTGCCTGCAGGATAGATTCGAGCCAGCTGCGCCATTGCATTTTTCCCTGGGGCAAATCAAGATTGGCCGACAATTGGCGCTCGATCGAAAACGGGCCATGGGTATTTGCCTGTGCAAGACAATAGTCAATACTGGAGAGGATGTTTCCGATCTCGCCGCCAACTTGCAGATCACATATGCCCGCCAGTAGCTTCACTTCGGCCAGGTTCGGCTCCTTTTTCGCCAGGGTCTGAAACAAATCGAACAATACGCGTATGTAGCCGGTAACCGCGGATTCATCGGTTGCGCTTAAAAAGGCAAACTCGTCTTCGTTGAAACGGGAAATTCGTTCAGCTTCGTGATCTACATGCGTTTGACGCAGCAGGTCGGCCAGTATGCGGATCAAATTATCCGATACTTCGTAGCCGTGGCGCTCGCGTAACTGTTCAAAATCCACAATCTTGATGATTGCCATGCAACCGTGGAGGCTTGTTTCTTCCGATAGCGATTGCTGCAACTGGTCAAGGAGATAGCGACGATTGCCGAGATTGGTTAGTTTGTCGCGGTACAGGAGTTGCTGATATCGGCTTAAAGTCTTTTCCTGATCATCAAAGATACTTTGTACCTTTGCGACCATTAGATTCATTGCCTTGACAACGCTTTTTAGTTCGACCGTAGTCGGGATATTCTTTTGCTGTACAAATTTATTAATGTGGATTGCGTCGGCCTGCGCCTGCACCTGCTGCAATGGCTTTAACAGATAGCGCAGCACCAGCCACAGCAGTATCATCGATATCACGAATAACAGGGCGAACCAGCGCAGCGCGGATACCAGGGCTTGATACATGGTGCTGTAGGCAAAACCAGGATGAATCTCCAGGTTGAGTTGTCCGAGTTGAGTCCAGCCTGCCATAACCTGGGTTGTGCCACGTGCAGGCTCGAGCGGCACGAGACGTAGAAACCAGTAGGGCACGCCTGCGACATCGAGATCCTGGCTTTTCTGGTGAATGACCTGGCCATCGACCGCCACTAGTTCAATTTTTGTGTAGTAACCGCTGTCAAACACGGCGTTAAATAAAACTTCAAGCGTGGCCTGGTCGCCGCCTTCAGGTAAGTTACTGATCGCGATTCCCAGCGTCGTCGCCATGTCCTGGGCTGTTGTCTGCAGCTGCCCCTGTTGAAAACTGCTGGTACGAGTCAGATCGTTTAACACGATGATCAGCAGTAAGACCAGGAACATAGTCGAGATCAGCAGGGCTATTTGTTTGAATAAGGTCATTGTTTTTCCTTTTGAATATCGGCCAGTAGTTTTTTCCACTTACTGTTTTTAATCTTGTTGGTGGGCAAGGATTTTCCCAGCCCGGCCGATGCATTGGTCAAGAAAAGTGATTTGGCGTTAAAACTGTAAACCGGTAACAAATCCGTTCTCTTATTTGCACTGAGAATCATGGGATTATAATTATCCAGGATTTGCGGAATGCTCGCCGGGGTAGGGAAGTAACTTAATACCATATGCGCTACATTCTGCTTCAAGGCTTTAACATAAGTCAGGTATAGACGTCCATCAGGTACGCCAAGCGCACGCAGGGCAAAATACTTGGCGATGACGAAATCCTCACAGTCTCCTTTTTGCGTCCCCAGAAATTCGCTCGGTGTCGCCCAGTAATCCTGCTGGCCCCAGTGAAGATAGTCTTCCTGATACTCGAATTGATTAAAAAAACGATTCACTTCAAGCAGTTGTTTTTGTATGTCCTGATGCTTGAGTGCGACCAGTAGCTTGTTGATCTCAAGCCCCCGGTGGTAGGCCTCGGCGGAGTACTCGGTGTTTAGATTGCTTAGCATATCGGTGCTAAGCAATGGACCTGCAAGCTGCTGTCCGGGAAATACAACTGCCAGCGTGCTACACACGAGTACGGCGACCTTTTTCAACACGAAATCTTCCACCATTGTGCATAGGTGTTAACGTAATTTCTATAACAATGGGCCGATCTGCAAGATTTTACGAAATGTCGTGCCAGGTTATTCAGGGGAGGCTTCCAAACTCACATTACTGCTTCCAATTGTAGTCCAATTGCCAAAACTAGGAGTTTGCCTTATTCGATGGGAGTTTTCGCCTTGAAAATGAACTCACCTCGACGATTTATCGCCTGGCCTGCGGGGGTGGAATTGTCGGCAATCGGGTTTTTTTCTCCCTTTCCGATCGCCTTGACGTCGGTTTCAGCGATACCATTGGCAATGAGTAAATTTTTCAGAGCAGTGGCCCTCTTGGCAGACAGGACTATGTTGTAGGCATCCGAGCCAATATTGTCGGTGTAAGTGTAGACTTCGATGGTGATGTCTTCAGCGAGCTTAACCTGTTCGATGATAGCTTCCACCTTGGATTTGGATATTTTGGTTAACTCGGTTTCGTCGTAAATGAAATTGACCAGCTGCATATCTGAAAGGCTGATAGCCACGGGTTCCCGTACCTTGATCGATACGGTGGCGGTAGCGCTTACAGCGGCACTCTTATTGTCAGTGACCGTATATTTGAAAGAATCCATCCCGATAAATCCTTCCAGGGGCCGATACACCAGGTTACTATTCTGGTCGAACGCCAGGTTCCCCACTACTGGCTGACTCACATCGACAATTTCGAGAACATCTGAATCCGCGTCTGAATCGTTGGCGAGTAATTGCGCAGTGGTGATAATCAGTATGCCATTGGTTTCGGTTTCAAATTCATCATCGGTTAAGGTTGGAGTGCTGTTCTGTTGTGTCGAAACTGTTTCGACTTTCGACATCACGACCGGCTCGTGACAACCAAATGGATTGACTTCCGCACCGGGATTAGAATTATCGCAGTGATCCATCGGATCCAATTTCTTATCCACGTCTTCATCTTTGGGTAGCGGCAGTTTATCAACTTCATTAGTGGCAAGTCGTGCAACTCTCAGTTGACCCTCTTCGAGGTCGAATTCGACATTTGTGGCTTCAAATAATTTGCCAATGCCTTCGTAAATTCGATACCTCGCGCCGTATGAGTCAAACCTGGCCACGGCATACTGATTTCTGGTGCGATTGAGTTCGTTTTCCGCATCGAGCAGGTCGAGCAAATCACGTTGACCGATAAAAAACTCTTCCCGATAGGATTCGACGGTTTGCCCGGCCTTGATAACATGATTATTGAGAAAGATGAGTTGCTGCACTAACAGATCATCGGCTGTCCAGGACAGGCGCAAGGTATTGATAACCTGACGTCGCACCCTGGCCGCAAATTCCTTTTGTTCATAAACCGCGCTGACCCTCTTTTCAGTCTCTGCACCGTCTTTACCACCGCTATAGAAATTATAGGTGAGGTTGAGCACCACACTGTTTTCCTGGCTGTCGCCATCCAGGTCATCGTCGCGGTCCAGGTTATTGCCGTACTCGGTAGCGAATCGGAGGTCAATGTTGGGATAGCGGGTTTTCAGCGAACGCCGATAGTCTGACCGGGAGGCTACTATGTTACTTTCGGCAACACGCAGTGCCGGGTGGTCAACCAGAGCCTGATCTGTGAGTTCCTCAAGCGTTTTTTGAGGTACAGGGGGCAGGTCCGGTTCAGACAGGAATTCCGGATTGACATAGCGCCCCAGGATCTGGTGCAACTGTGTGGCGGCATCTTCGAGATTATTTTGCTGGGCTATCAAACTCGCCTGGGCGCCTGCCAGGCGTCCTTCGGTCTGCTGAAGTTGCGAACGTCGACCTACTCCGGAAAGGTTACGTTCCTTGATTTGTCCCAGGATCTTTTCATGCGCAGCGACGTTATCAATTGCGAGCTGGTACAGACGTTTTTGTTTGAGTACTTCCAGGTAAGACTGAATTGCGCGCAAGGCAATGTTATCGGCGGTATCGTAGACATCGAAAAGCGCAGCGTTTTTTCTGGCATTGGTCTGAGCAATCTGGTTGGTGGTGTCATAGCCGTTGAACAGATTCTGTGTAAGCGATAATTCAACGGAGGAACTGTTATAGTCGACCGATTCATTATTGGTCGAAGGTGTGTCGGTGTCGTAATATCCCGTAGAAGCCTGTAGATCGACGCTTGGTCTCCAACCACTCTCGGCGATAGCCCGGTCGCTGACAACTTTTCGGTAGGCATGAATTTTTTCTTTTACTTCCGGGTGAGCGCTAACCGAATCGGCAACCATAGCGGACAGATCCAGTGCTTTTGCAGGCGCCAGACATGCCACTGACAGGAGCAATCCCGTCAATGCTATTTTCGATGAGAGCCATCGATCTTTCGTTGCGTTCATAAAGGGTACCGATTCTGGACTGCTTAACTAATCTCGAGTAAAGAAAAACCTTTTCGGGTGCCGAGCTTAACTTCCAGTACCTACTTTCAGAGAGACATGGCTAACACTTTTGGAAGTTCAGTTGCTTTACTTGATAATATTAATAATTAAAATTAAGTATACGAGTTAAGTTATTGATGATAATAGCCTATTTTTTATCGCATTCAACCAGTAAATGCTCGAAACACGGCATGATCTTGCTGCTTTTGTGATCTACTTAATATTTTACGAGGAGGAGGGAAGCCTGTTTTAGGGGCTTAACCGTAGAGGACATAGGCAAGTACTGCCGAGGCTGCTAATCCCAGGGCAATGATGATCCAGTCTGAAGAACTATAGGAGCGCTGGGCTCTCGGCGTATCCGAGCCCTGGGTTAATACCGTGTAATTCTTTAAATCGGACTCATCGATACTACCTTTGCTGGCAAGCCGTTTAAGCAACTGGGCTCGAATTTCCACGTATTGTTCGCGTGATATCAGATCACTCGCATAGGTTTTGGTGAGAATCCGCAATGGTGTGCTGGACAGTTTCATTAGTCTTGAGACTGCGCGTTTATCTGCTTGTTGAGGCTCTGCAGGCGAGTGTCTTCAGGAAACAGTTTCAGGCCGGTAACGATGTAGTTTGAAGCATCCTTGTACTTTCTCCGGGCAATCAGCTTTTCAGATTCGGAAAGATATAGATCGGATAAGGCTTTATCTTTTAGCAGGTAGTGCTTAGGGTCAACACGCTTGATAAGTGGAATGACTGTCGTCAGATCCTCACCATTATCGGTTTTAACCATCTTCTTGGCGTTGAAATATCGTTTGTATAGCGATATCAGGCTGTTCATCAAACGATCGCGCTGTTCCTTGACCTGATCCTCGATGGTGGATAGCGCGACTGAATCTGGATAATGTTTTTCAGCCTGTGAGAGCAAATTCTGTGCTTGCGGATAATCGTATAAACCTTCCTTGGGACGAAACACCGAGCGAATTCGGTCGCGATAAAAAGTGATGATTTCACGGCGTAACCCAACCGAGATAATCTTTTGTTGCTCCGGGTTCAACTGATCCAGCGACCAGATAGTTTCGATCATCAAAGCCTTGTCGCCATCCTTGATTTGCTGAATCTTATCGTAGAGTTGTTGTTCCTCCTGAAACGCGAGGAAAGGCTTGAATCCTATGCCGGCGCCGATAATGGCCATGAACATGGCTGCCAGCAGGATGGTCTTGGTATGCGATTTTTTGGAGCGCATGCCGTCGGCAAATTTTTCGACCTCATCGATACGATCTTCACGAACTACCGTCAATGCTTTCATCAAGGTCTTCTGTTGGCGTCTATTCAGGCCTTTAATAGGTTTCGGTTTTATGCCGAGTTCCTTGATCTTCGGCGACGCCACTTTGTTGTACGGATGTTTGCCACCAGCGAGCAATTGGTAAGCAACGCAGGCGAGCCCGTAAATATCATCGCGTGGATCAGGATTCATACCGGCAAACATTTCGGGTGTCGCATAGGCCGGCGTAACCGCGCTGAGCTTGGCCGGATCAAACATCGTATTTTCTCTTTCTTCGTCGGTTTGAGTACTTGCTCTGGCGATGCCGAAATCAAGTAATTTGACGTGACCGTCGTTTAACAAAAAGCAGTTGCCCGGTTTGAAATCCGAGTGAATCAAAAACTTCTCATGCGCGTAGGAGAGGCCGCTAGAAAGTTCTTCAATAATATGTAGCGCCTGGTCTAACTTTAACGGTTTCTTATTAATTTCCTTGATCAGCTGATTCAGGGGTTTGCCCTGCAAATACTCCATCGTCATGAAAACTGTATTGCCATCGCGGTCGAAATCATAAACGGTCGCGATATTCGGATGTGCCAGGCGCTGTGCTTTACTGGCCTCGCGTTGTAAGGCGATGAATGATCCCGAGTACTTCTTAAATGCATCGGTCAACACTTTGATAGCGACGTAGGGGTCTTTGTCCTGGGCTTCTACCTTCAGTAAATCCTTGGCTTTAAAGACCACGCCCATGCCGCCTTGCCCAAGCTTTTCCAGCAGAACGAAACGATCCTTCAGGGTTACACCGGGGCCGAGATTTTCGTAGCGCGCGGATTTATGCGGTTTTTCTACAATCTTCGGACTCAGTGGTGAATCCTCTTCGCCGCTTTCCATTGAGGATTCTGCGGTATCGATTTCCTGTCCACCATGGCTGGTCCTTACTATGACGGTCTTGTCACTCGCATCATCGTCACTGTAAAGATCTGATATATCCGTCAGATGCATGGTTTTATCTTCACTGAAATAGGAAATATCGGTTTCCTGGCTATTCTTCAGCGTCGACTCGATGTTGATTTTCGAGATCACCTTCGAAATCTGTGTGAAGCCATCAGAATCAATTGTGTCATTGGTATATAGCGACTGCAGATAGCTCTGCGCTGCGCTATGACTGTTCGGCATCGCGCCAAATATACTGGCCAGACCTTGCTCCAGATCGCTGATATTCAGCGCCCCTGCAACATAGTCATTAATCAACGATTCGCAGACTTCAGACATTTTCTTTCTTCTGACAGACTTTCATTGTAATAATAGAGGTATTGTCGGTTCCACCTGCTTCCAGTGAAGAGGCCAGTAATGCTTGCGATAATTCGGTCATATCCTCGAAGTTAGACTCGACTATGGGTTCGATTTTACTTTCTGCCAGATCTTTATAGAGCCCATCCGAGCAAATAATATAAATATCTCCATCCTGTAAATTAAAATACTCGAAGTCCATGCATAAATTATCATCGATACCTACCGCTTTTAGCACGACATTTGCGGCGGGGTGTTCTTCGGCATCCCTGGCTTCAATTTTTCCCATTCTGACCAGTTCCTCAACATAACTGTGGTCTTCCGTTAGTCGTTCCAGGGTCGCATCCCTGTAACGATACAGGCGGCTATCTCCCGCCCAGAAGGTAAACAGGAAATTCTTCCATATATAGACGCAAACGACGGTGCTGCCAATAGTTGCGTTGCGCCCGAGTTTATAGGATTTTTTTCGGATGATTGAATTTGAGTTTAGAATATTTTCCTCAAGCAACAGAATACTGTCATCCAGCGAAGCATGTTGCTTAAACAGGCTTAAATTGTTGGTGATGGTCTGACTGGCGAAATCCCCCGCATGATGACCTCCCATACCGTCAGCTATGATCCAGACGTTTTCGTCCTCGTTTACCAGAATCGAATCTTCATTTTTTGATCTGACGTGTCCGACATCGGTCACGCCGTGGCTGGAAATTTGAAAACTGATGGGGGATTGCTGATCGTTTTGTGCTGCGTAGCTAGACAATGCATCTCCTGCTGATTGACGGGTTATTCTGTCATTTAAACCAATAATAGTAAATTAATCAGAAAATGTTATGCGTAACGTGAAGAAGCACGCATAACTTGATGAATATTTTAGACAAGAGATGGAAATAGTTTGACCTTAATTATTAATTAGTGAGTTTATTCCACTTGAAGACCGCGACAAATGCTGATGGTATCAATGGGATAAACCAGGCTGACCTGGACGGTTTTGACTATGAGCCGGTTTTAGCGATCGGGATCAATTATCCATTTTGCTTTGGCATAAGTTTGGTATCATAAGGGCAGCCGATTACAGGCTGCTTTTTTCTGGATGACGATATGACGCGAATGGTTCAGTGCGTAGTATTGGGGGCAGAAGCCCCTGGACTTGATCGGGTGCCTTATCCCGGCGAATTAGGGCAGCGCATCTATGAAAATGTTTCTGTCGATGGCTGGGCGCAATGGGTCGAGCGTCAGACGATGATTATTAACGAAAATGGTCTGTCGACAATAGATCCGGCCAGCCTTGCGTTGCTCGAACAGCATATGCTCGGGTTTATTTTCAAGGAAGGGGACCTGGGGCAACAGCCCGAGGGGTTCCGCCCGCCGGGTGCGAAAAAATAGCGTATCCAGATAGATTCACTCAGACAGCTAAATTTTCCAGTTCCCATTTTGGTTGAGTAACGAAGCGTAACTTTGCGTATGCACTTTTCAGCGCTGCATGGGTTTGCTCATATTCGGGCGCCTGGGCGAAGATAAAACCCAGGTAACTTGCCCCCTCGGGTAGAGGAATTAGTTCGTATCCGGGATTTATGTGAATTTCGATATCGCGAATGAATTCGGTTTGCAGTGCTGCGGTTAATCCTTCTACCCGTTTCAAAATACCCGCGTCGGTGATTGGAATCATCAGTACTCCGGCGGATTCGCCCACTTCATCGGCATGCGGTACCAATCCGCACATACCCTGGATGATCAGTTCTTCCAGTTTCTGTTGCAACGAAAACTCTATCAATTGTCCACATTGCCCGCCGATGGTGCGCGCGGCCAGTTCGAGAAGTATCGGACCGGAAACTGACAGACGTGCCTCGGCGTGCACAGGACCATGCTCAAGCCCGTACGCGGCACAACAGTTCGCGATCTCGTGTACCAGATCGTCTTGTCGGCTGGCGTCGAGACGGGTAGGGGTCAGGTAGTAGGTTTCTTCGAAATAGGGACCAGTAAGCGGTTCGGGTTTATCAAATATGGTCAGTAGCATGAACCTGCCGTCAATGACAAAGCCCTCGATCGCATACTCTTCACCGTCGATATAGGATTCAACCAGTAAATGCTCCCGTACGAATCCCCGCTGTCCGGTTGCTTCAAGAATTGCGTCGATTCTTTTTATCGCGGTAGTATATTCCTCAGGGTTATCGGCGCGGATGACACCGCGACTGGCTGACAGGGCAAGTGGTTTGACCACTACCGGATATTCGATTGCCAGCGATGCCGGGCTGCATCCATCGATTGCTACGACCTGGTATTCGGGCGTATTGCAACCGGCTTTTTTCAGGGCTTCGCGTCCGAGATCCTTGCGCTGGGTGAGTAGCGCCGCAGCAGTCCTGTTTTGCGGTAAGCCCAGGTATTGTGCGATCCTGCTGCACAGTTCGACGCAACTGTCGTCGGTTGCCAGCACACAGGCAATTTTGAGATTACTTATGCTTGCAATAATCGTCGTATAGGCGTGTTCGGGTTGATCGAAATCGACGGTAATACCATTCGCGATTTCAGCTACCAGCGAGTGTTCGCTATTCGATATCACCAGAATCGGCATGCCGAGCGCCCTCGCAGCCGCGCAGTAGGCGGCAACGCGATAACTTCCCGACGGGGCGACTAAAAGAACAAAGCCTGGATCAGTGCCAGGCTTTGCTTGATATTTTTGCAATGGGCTACTGATCAGTAATCAGCCACCGCCGCCAGCCGCTCCACATCCACCACAAACCCCTGAACCACCGGTTTCGGCGAATACGTTATTGAAAACGAAACGTTCGCGACCGACTTCCTGGATGTAGTCGATCTGAGCGCCCTTGAGGTAATTCAGCGCCACCACATCGACCAGAACCTTAAAGCCATCAAATTGCAAGGTGGTGTCGAAATCACCCTGTTCGTCGGTAAAGGTCATGCCATATGACAGACCGCCGCAGCCACCGCCGCTGATATATATCCTGATCGCGGATACGTCTTCATCGGTCTGGGAGATAATTTCGTGCAGCTTGTCCTGGGCTGACTGGGTAACTTCAAGCTCGTTTAGCGTTAGACTGGTTTCAAATACATCAGAACCACCGGACACAGCTGGTTTGGCTTTTTGGGGAGGGGTATATATACCTACGTTTTCCATAATAGTTACCTGCTTGATTGATCCGCCGAATTATACACTTGAATTGCAGAATTCAACATAATTTCGGGTTTTTGACGATTTTGGCTGCTTGCGCTCTTAACTGGGGTGATATTGATCTAAATACAAGTCCGTATGCCGTTATAACTAACTAATTTGTCGTGTTTTTTAGTGATACTTGGGGGACTTTTTCGTATCATCGCCTTCTTTTTCTCCCGAGGATAACCCGATGTTTTCCAAAACAATGAATATCGCCGATTTCGATCCCGAGCTGTGGGCGTCGATGCAGCATGAAGAAATCCGCCAGGAAGATCATATAGAGTTGATCGCGTCCGAGAATTATGCCAGCCCCCGGGTCATGCAGGCGCAAGGTTCCGTGTTAACCAACAAGTACGCCGAGGGTTATCCATCCAAGCGCTATTATGGCGGCTGCGAATACGTTGACGTGGCCGAAGCGCTGGCACTGGAGCGAGTCAAGAAGCTCTTCGATGCCGACTACGCCAATGTGCAACCGCACTCGGGGTCGCAGGCCAACGCCGCGGTGTATTTTGCACTGTTGAACGCGGGTGACACCATACTGGGCATGAGTTTGTCGGATGGTGGCCACCTGACCCACGGGGCCAAGGTTAATTTTTCCGGCAAGCTGTTCAATGCGGTCCAGTACGGGTTGAATAACGACACCGGCGAAGTTGATTATGACCAGGTTGAAGCGCTGGCAAAAGAGCACCGGCCGAAGATGATAATTGCCGGGTTCTCCGCTTACTCGAGGGTTATGGACTGGCAGCGGTTTCGCGATATCGCGGATTCGGTAGGCGCTTACCTGTTCGTCGATATGGCGCACGTGGCTGGACTGGTCGCGGCCGGTGTTTATCCAAGCCCGGTAGCAATCGCCGATGTTTGTACCAGCACTACCCACAAGACCCTGCGCGGGCCTCGTGGCGGCATCATTCTTGCCAGGGCAAACGAGGAAATTGAAAAGAAATTGAATTCGATGGTTTTCCCCGGTACCCAGGGTGGACCACTGATGCATGTCATTGCCGCCAAGGCGGTGGCTTTTAAAGAAGCCATGAGTGATGACTTCGTCGAGTATCAGAAGCAGGTTCTGGTGAATGCCAACGCGATGGCGGAAGAGTTCGTCAGGCGTGGCTTCGATGTTGTCTCCGGGGGCACGGATGACCACCTGTTCCTGTTGTCGCTGATCAGCAAGGGTTTGACCGGTAAAGATGCCGATGCGGCGCTGAGCAAGGCGCATATTACCGTCAACAAGAACTCGGTACCGAATGATCCACAGTCGCCATTTGTAACGTCAGGGCTGCGCATCGGTTCGCCGGCAATCACCACGCGTGGTTTCAACGAACAGGATTCCCGGGATCTGGCAAACTGGATTTGCGATATTCTCGAAAATATGGGTAACGACGATGTCATTGCCACGGTTCGCGCGAAGGTGACTGAAATCTGTGCCCGCTTGCCGGTTTACAGAGACTGATTCATTAACCTATGAAATGTCCTTTCTGCGGTACCCCTGACACTCGCGTGGTCGATTCGCGGCTCGCGTCAGAGTCGGCTCAGGTGCGCCGCAGAAGGGAATGTGTTTCCTGCGAGACACGCTTTACCACCTACGAATCACCGATGCTGAATATGCCCATGGTGATCAAAAACGATGGCAGTCGCGACGCCTTCGACGAGGTGCGTTTGCGCAGCGGTATGATGCGGGCGTTGGAAAAACGCCCGGTTTCGGCGGAACAGATCGAAGATGCAATAAATCATATCAAGCGGCAACTTGTCGGTCTCGAGGCGCGGGAAATTTCCTCGCGTGAAATCGGTGCGATGGTTATGCATGAACTGCAGCGCCTGGATCAGGTGGCTTATATTCGTTTTGCGTCGGTCTACCTGAGCTTCGAAGACATTCAGGCATTCGAAGAGGCGATTCGCACGCTGGCCTCCGAACCGACCCCGGAAATGCACCGCAGACAGGTTCCGTTGATCGATGAGGACAGCTGATGTCTTCGACTCAGCAACATCACTACTGGATGGCGGAAGCACTGCGCCAGGCGCGCAAGGGATTTTACTCGACACCGCCTAATCCCCGTGTCGGCTGTGTCATAGTCGCAGACGGCAAAATGCTCGCCGCCGGCTGGCACGAGTATACCGGTGGCCCCCATGCCGAGGTTAATGCTATCGGGTCGGCAGACATTCCGCCCGGCGCCGATTTTTATATAACCCTGGAACCCTGTTCACATCATGGAAGGACCCCGCCCTGTGTCGATGCATTGATTGCCACCAGGCCAGCACGGGTCATCGTCGCGATGCAGGATCCAAATCCGCAGGTCGGGGGGCGGGGACTGGAAAAATTGCGCGCTCATGGTATCGAGGTAATAACCGAGGTACTGACTGCGCAGGCGCGTGAACTAAACCGCGGATTTATCAAGCGCATGGAACAGGGAATGCCATTTGTCAGTATCAAAATGGCCTGTTCGATGGATGGCCGTAGCGGGCTTAAAAATGGCATCAGCAAATGGATAACGGCGGCGCCGGCGCGCCACGATGTTCAGTTGCAGCGTGCCCAGGCATCAGCGATATTGAGTAGTGCGCAAACAGTGCTGGATGACGATCCCGCGCTGGATCTGCGTCTGTCAAAGGATGACCTGGGGCAGACCTGCGAATTGCGCCACCCGGTAAGAGTTCTGGTCGATTCGAGTCTGCGCCTGAGTGGTGATGAGAAAATCTTCTCCACCGAGGGTGAAATCTGGATTTACACGCTCAGCAAGGATGCCGGGAAACGAGCCCGCCTGGTTGATCGCGGGGCCACGCTGATTGAACAGGAAGCTTCACACTCGAGGCATATCAGCCTGACTGCCATGTTGCAGGACATGGCGGTTCGCGGCATCAACCAGGTACATACCGAGTGTGGGCAACGCCTCGCCGGTGAGTTACTCAAGCAGCAGCTAGCCGATCAAATCGTCTTGTACATGGCGCCACATTTACTTGGTAGCCAGGCACGAGGCAGTTTTGATCTCGGCGAATTAACCGCTATGGAGCAGCGTAAAACCTGTACTATTCGCGATACTCGCCAGATCGGCGATGATCTGCGCCTGATTTTGAGTGTTAACCAGGAATAATCCGTGTCTACCATTGTTGCCGTAGTAAAAAATAATGTCGCCTGTATCGCGGCCGACAGCTTGACCAGTTTTGGTGACACCAGGCAGCCAGCTGAGTATGTCACCGATTATGAGAAAATAATTCAGTTTGCGGATAACAACTATATCGGCATTGTCGGCAGTGCCGCCCATCACCTGGTAATGCACAATCTGATTGAAAAGCATGCCGAAAAAATCAACTTCTCTACTCGTTTCAGCATTTTCGAATCGATGCGGCAAATTCATCCCGTACTCAAAGAGGAATATTTTCTCAATAGCAAGGATGAAGACGAAGACTCCTACGAGTCGTCACGGGTAGATGCGCTGATCATGAATGCCAGTGGAATTTTCGGGCTTTACTCGTTACGTGAAGTTGATCAATACACGCGTTTCTGGGCGATCGGTTCGGGTGCCGAATTTGCGCTCGGGGCAATGCAGGTTGCCTACGATCTGCTCGACGATGCGCAGGCTGTCGCACGTGCCGGCATCGAGGCGGGCGCCTGTTTCGATAACAGCAGCGCATTGCCGATGACCAGCTATAGTCTGGAAGTACTCCTTCAATGAGATATCTCATTGAAGGAGTACTAGACTGAAGTGTTTACCGGAATTATTCAGACGATCGGCAGCGTCGTGCGCAGCGAACCCAGGGATGGTGATATTCGGCTCACCATAGCCTGCGGTGATCTTGATTTATCGCTTACCGCACCCGGGGACAGTATTGCCGTAAATGGTGTCTGCCTGACTGCGATTGAACTCGATCAACAAAATTTTGTCGCCGATGTTTCGGTGGAAACCATGAGCCTGACCAGCCTTGGCGCGCTGGAAGCTGGCAGCCCGGTCAATCTCGAAACTGCGTTAACCTTGAGTACTGCACTGGGAGGTCATTTGGTCAGTGGTCACGTGGACGGGCTCGGTACTTTGCTGAAAATGCATGCTGATGCGCGTTCGATTCGCTACAGTTTTGAGGTGGCGCCCGAAATTCAGCACTACATAGCGATCAAGGGTTCGGTAACGGTAGATGGCTGCAGCCTGACGGTTAATGGCATCGAAGGAAACCGGTTTGATGTTAATATTGTGCCGCATACCCAGCAAAAAACTGTTTTTCAATTTTATAAAACAGGCTGTCGCGTCAACATCGAAGTCGATATCATCGCGCGTTACCTGGAGCGATTGCTACAGGGTAAAGCTGACACCGATGCCGGCAAAGACAGTCAGTTTCTCGAAACCCTGATAAAATCGGGATTTACCAGCCATGAATAAACCAGTTAAATTTGACATGAAATTAAATTCAACCCAGGAAATTATTGACGACATCAAGGCAGGTAAGATGGTCGTAATCATGGACGACGAGGATCGTGAAAACGAAGGCGATATCCTGATGGCGGCCGAGGCGGTAACGCCTGATCACATAAACTTCATGGCCAAGCACGGCCGTGGACTGATCTGCCTGACCCTGTCCGAGCAACGCTGCAAGCAGTTGCGCCTGCCGTTGATGGTGGGTGATAACCGTGAAGTAATGGAAACCAATTTCACGGTGTCGATCGAAGCCGCTGAAGGCGTCACCACCGGTATCTCGGCGGCTGATCGTGCAACCACCGTGCAAGCCGCAATCAAAGCCGATGCGGGCCCGGGAAGCATCGTCCAACCGGGCCATATCTTTCCGGTGATGGCGCGTAAGGGCGGCGTATTGTTTCGTGCCGGTCATACTGAAGCGGGTTGCGACCTGGCGCGGCTCGCTGGAATGGAGCCGGCTGCGGTAATTGTCGAAATTCTCAATGATGACGGCACCATGGCAAGGCGCAGGGACCTGGAAAAATTTGCGCTCAAGCACGAACTGAAAATAGGCACGATCGAGGACTTGATTCGCTATCGCATCGAGAATGAACACACCGTCGAGCGTATCGTCGAATCAACTTTCCCCAGCGACTATGGTGACTTCAAACTATATGCATTCGAGGATAGTACCGCGCAGGAGCTTCACCTGGCTCTGGTGAAGGGTACGATAGATCCGGAGAAACCGATTCCGGTGCGGGTACACGTACAAAATACGCTGACTGACTCGTTGGCGGGAACCGTGGGACGTGGCTGGCCGCTGCGTGACGTCATGCAGACAATTGACAAGGAAGGCGAGGGTGTCATCGTATTTTTACGTCAGGCGGAAACGCCGAAAGACATGGTCAACACAATCGAATCAATGATCCTGGGCCATGGCGATGAAGAGCGTGGCGATGATCAGCGTACCTATGGCATCGGTGCCCAGATACTGGCCGACCTCGGGGTACGCAAGATGCGCCTGTTGAGTGCGCCCAAGGTGTTTCATGGTCTGGCTGGATTTGGACTGGAAGTTGTAGATTATTATGTGGAGCAGGAGTAACAACATGGTAGACGTCAATAGAATCGATGGTGATTTGACCGTCAGCAAGGCGAAAATTGCGATCGTAGTCGGTCGTTTCAACGGATTCATCGTCGAAAGCCTGCTGAGCGCAGCGCTTGACACGCTGCAGCGGGCGGGTATCGGTGCGAAGGATATCAGCGTCAGCCATGTCCCCGGTGCGCTGGAAATCCCGCTGGTTGTCCAGCAATATGCGGCCGCCGGCAAGTATGACGCGGTCATTGCGCTGGGAGCGGTAATCCGCGGCTCCACCCCGCATTTCGATCTGGTCGCGGGAGAGAGTGCGAAGGCTCTGTCCTCATTAGCATTGGCGCATTCGTTGCCGGTTATTAATGCGATACTAACCACCGATACCATCGAACAGGCGATCGAACGCGCCGGCACCAAGGCGGGTAACAAAGGCGCCGACGCCGCCATGAGCGCGATGGAAATGATTAGCCTGATGCGCAAAATTAAATAGAACCCTGGAATACCTGTGAATGACAAGGCGCGGTTTATCAAGAAACGCAAGCACGCACGTGATAAAGCACTGCAAGCCTTGTATCAATGGCAGCTGTCCGGTGAAGATCTGGACTGGATAAGAGACCACTACCAGCAGGAGCAGGGGGTTGCCGCCGGCGACGAAGAATATTTTCTTGAATTGTTATACAAAATTCCCCCACAGGCCGATGAGCTCGATAGCCGATATCGCAAGCATGTCTCCAACTTCGAAGATCATTTGGATCCAATCGAAACCAATATTCTGCGGATAGCGACTTACGAGCTCGAAAATCATCTGGAAATTCCCTACAAGGTCGTAATTAACGAAGCGATCAATCTTGCCAGAACCTATGGCGCCGACGAAAGTCATAAGTTTATCAATGGAGTACTCGATCCATTGTGCGCGGAATTGCGTAAACTCGAAGTGGTCGGGTAGCAGAGACACACGTCTGGAGCAGCGATGGCGCAAGACGAATTTGCGATAATCGAACGCTATTTTTCAAATATCGGCAAACCGGCCGACAACATTGTGTTAGGTATTGGTGATGATGCGGCGGTCGTCGAAGTGTCGCCGGCCGAGCAACTGGTCGTTAGCATGGACACGCTGGTGGGTGGAGTTCATTTTCCGCCCGACACCAGTCCTGCCGATATCGCCTACAAGGCGCTCGCGGTAAATCTCAGCGACCTGGCCGCGATGGCGGCCACCCCGGCATGGTTTCTGCTGGCGTTAACCCTGCCGCAAAATGATGCCAGTTGGTTGCATCAGTTTGCGACCGGGCTGAGGCAGACCGCTGACAGCTTTAAGCTGCAGCTAATCGGTGGTGATACCTGTCATGGTGAGCTTTCGATCAGCATCCAGATCGCCGGCCTGGTGCCATCCGCTCGATATATCACGCGCCGGCATGCCAGCCCCGGTGATTTGATCCTGGTGACAGGAGAACTCGGCAATGCGGCACTTGGGCTGGCGCACAAACAGGGCAAGATTGATTTGCCGCAGAATTTACAGGAAAAGTGCTTGCTAGCCTTGAATCGACCTCAACCGCGGCTGGAACTGATACCTTTCCTGCGTGAATATGCCAGCGCGGCGATCGATATCTCTGACGGCTTGCAGGGTGACCTGGCCCATTTACTGAAGGCCAGCGCTTGCGGTGCGGAAATAAAGCAGCCTGCGCTGCCGGTCAATACCTGGATCGAACAGCAGGGCTGCTATGACTATGCGCTTGCCGCGGGTGACGATTATGAAATCTGTTGCAGCGTTCCGGCAGGGCATCGGGCTCAAATTGACCGCTGGAATCGTGAGTATCCGCAATGCCGGTTAAGCATCATTGGTGAAATTGTCGAGTCAGGTTACTTTCTGCGCGACGGAAAGAGCCTGACCAACCTGGACAACGCGCAGGGGTACCAGCATTTTGACTAGCCTGCATATTGCACCAGTCGGTCTCGGGCCTTGGTATAACCTATTGAACTGTAGGAGTAATATGATGTTTTTAAGTTTAAAAATAAAAACACAGTTTCTCATCGGCCCGATCCCTATCCCGGCCCTGACTTGTCCAGATACGCCTGAACTTGGTCTTCTCCGCTCCCGGCCGGCTCAATCCATAAGCTTAGGCTATGGATTTACTCCGGGCATCCTGCCCTTCGCCCCGGAGGGGCCATGGACGCAGGGCGTCCATGTTCAAAATCGCTCCAGGCGATTTTGTCGATCCAGCCCGGCGTTCAGCCGCATCTGTCCTGCGTCGGTTTCCCGCATGACAGCATCCGGGATACTGGTGCAATATGCAGGCTAGGATCCCCCCCCGATTGCTACGCAACCCTTTGCATTTTTTATCCCTGGGTTTCGGTTCGGGCCTGGCCCCGGTTGCCCCCGGGACTTTTGGGACCCTGGCAGCAATCCCACTCTATTTGCTACTGGCACAACTGGCTTTACCTTATTACCTGGCAATCGTAGCGCTTGGATTTGCAATAGGTGTATATCTATGCCATTACACCAGCGCAGCCCTGGGAGTGCATGACCACTCCGGAATAGTATGGGATGAATTCGTCGGTTTCTGGATCACAATGATAGCGGTGCCGGTGACCTGGCAATGGATTCTGGCCGGTTTTGTGCTATTTAGGGTTTTCGATATAGTTAAACCCTGGCCGGTGAAAATTGCGGACGAAAAGATGAAGGGTGGTTTCGGAATTATGTTTGATGATCTGCTGGCAGGGCTGTATGCGCTGGCCTGTATCCATATTGCATTGCATCTGTTGAACTAGCCTGCATATTGCTTGAAGGCTAGGTGATGAAGTTAGCGCAATCTATCACGAGTTTATTACTCCTCCTGAGCCTCGGCACGAGTGCTGCTCTTGCTGCCGCGGTGGATAACGAGGTCAGGGTGATCGCCCTGTTTTCCGACAAGGCCTTGTTGCAGGTTGGCGATCAACAGAAAATCGTAAACAAAGGCGAGACTTTCGAGGGCGTGTTGCTGGAATCTGCATCAGGGCGTGGTGCCGTGGTAGTCATAGATGGCAACAGGCAGAAACTCGGCCTGAATCAGTCGATTGCGGGTAATTTCAAAAAACCGGATCGCACGCGCATGAAAATATATCCCGATGCGCTTGGTATGTATTACGTCAAAGGAGAGATCAACGGCGTGGCAACCCGTTTCCTGGTAGACACTGGCGCCACGGTCGTAACCATGAGCGGTAACCATGCCAGCCGTCTGAAAATTGATTATCGCAAAGGCACCTACAGCTCTGCCCAGACCGCGTCCGCGGTAGTGCCGGTCTGGCAGATTAAACTTGCCTCGGTTAGTATCGGTGGTATCGAGCTAAAGAATGTCGAAGCGAGCGTTATAGAGGGTGATCAGCCTTTCGATGTTTTGCTCGGCAACTCTTTTCTACGGCGTACCAATATTCAGCAGGCGGGTTCGGTGCTGGAGATTGAGAAGCGCTACTAAAACTCAAAAATTTCAGCCTCGACAGGCATTATTCCGGTAGAATACGGCGCGTCTTAATTCCAGTCTTAGCGCTATGATCAAAACCCGATTTGCCCCGAGTCCTACCGGGGTGCTGCATGTTGGCGGTGCCCGCACGGCGTTATTTTGCTGGCTTTACAGCAAGAAAGTGGATGGCCGATTTGTACTGCGCATCGAAGATACCGATCTTGAAAGATCGACCCCCGAATCGGTGCAGGCAATTCTCGATGCCATGCAATGGCTGGGGCTCGATTATGACGAAGGGCCCTATTACCAGACGCAACGTTTTGAGCGTTACCTCGAAGTAATCAATCAGTTGATTGAACAGGGCCATGCCTACTATTGTGAGTGTTCCAGGGAGCGCCTCGATGACATGCGTGAGCAGCAGATGACGGCAAAGCAAAAGCCTCGTTACGATGGCTGTTGTCGCGAACTGGGTTTGCAGGCCGACAGCGGCAAGCCGATGGTGGTGCGCTTCAAAAATCCTCAGCAGGGCTTCGTCAGATTCCTGGACCATGTCAAAGGTGAGATTAGCGTCAGCAATTCGGAGCTGGACGATTTGATCATTGCGCGCAGTGATGGCAGCCCGACTTACAATCTTTCAGTAGTGGTTGACGATATGGATATGGGCATTAGCCATGTCCTGCGCGGCGACGACCATGTTAACAATACGCCCAGGCAGATCAATATACTGAATGCGTTAGCTGCCCCGATACCCGAGTATGCACATGTGCCGATGATTCTGGGCGACGATGGCAAGCGCCTGTCGAAACGTCACGGTGCGGTGGGCGTGATGGAATATTTCGCCGCCGGCTATCTGCCCGAAGCACTGCTGAACTACCTGGTGCGGCTCGGCTGGTCGCATGGCGACCAGGAGATCTTCACGCTACAGGAAATGATCGATAATTTTTCCCTTGATGGGTTAAATAAATCGGCATCTTCATTCAATACCGACAAACTTAAATGGGTTAACCAGCAATACCTGATGAGTTCACCGCTGGACAGGATCGTGCAATTGGTCAAGCAAAGACTGGATCTTCTCGAGCTTGATTACGATGACGATTTCGAATTTGCCACGGTAGTGGATTTGTATCGCCAGCGGGTGTTCACAATAAATGAACTGGTTGACAGTATTCTTTACTGTTTTCAGGATTTTGCAGCCTACGACGAGAAAGCGGCGCAGAAGGTACTTAAACCGGCGGCACTGGAGCCTTTGCAGCGCTTACTGGATTTGCTTGCCGAACTCGACACCTGGAATGCGCTGTCGATACATGCCGTTGTGGCGAGGGTTACCGAAGAGCTGGAAGTCGGTATGGGCAAGGTTGGCCAACCCTTGCGGGTTGCGGTAACCGGTGGCTCGTTTTCACCGCCTATCGACCAGACTGTCGAGCTACTCGGCAAGGAACGCAGTATTCACCGGATTCAACGGGCAATCGATTACATCTCATCAAAGGATTACTAACAATTCTTCATATTATTCAGTGACATGCTATATATACCTAAAGAACAGCTGTACCGGGCATGATAGACTCGGTCCGGCAAAATAAAGCGGCTTCGGCGAGTGATCTGTATCGATTCCTGGAAGGGATGTCTGGTATCTCTTGCGTGAAAGTCTAAAAAAGCCTGAAACGGAGCTGATCAGTCAGTAGGTGATGAAGGAAAGTAATTCGGTAGCTCGAGAAACAATTAATTGTGTGGTGATGTTTGCTGACGTGGCCGGCAGCACGGCCATGTATGAAAACATGGGCGATGACCTGGCGCGGGAGCGCATTTCCAGGGCACTGAATATGCTGATTTCGATTTCACGTCGCCACAACGGTAAATTGGTAAAAACAATCGGCGACGAAATCCTGGTTTATTTTAATGATATAGATATGGCGGTTTTTGCTGCCAAGGCAATACAGGAAGCGATGGAGGATGATCGCTCTCCGGAAACCATCGGTGTATCGATTCGCATCGGCATGCAGTACGGTAGCACGATTCTCGAGAATGACGATGTTTTCGGCGATACCGTCAATGTTGCGGCGCGTATTGCGAGCATGGCCAAGGCGCGTCAAATCCTCTGCACGCAGGAAATCGCATTCATGGTCAAGAATGCTGAACTCTCCGACAATATGCGCCCCTATGATCGGCTGCGGGTCAAGGGTCGCAACGAGCACCTCGACGTCTACCTGTTTGGCTGGGAGGAAGGGGAAGATCTTACCAACATGGCGACTGCCAGTAGCTTTACTAACCCGGCGCGCTACGATCAGGCAAAAAATATTACTCTCACCTACCAGGATCGGCCTTATGTCATCCCCATGGATACGACTTCCTACCTCCTGGGTCGGGGTAAAGACTGCGAACTGGTTGTCAAAGGTGATCTGATCTCACGCTATCATTCGAAGATTGAACATCGGCGCGGTAAATTCATCATCACCGACCAAAGTACCAACGGGACCTTCCTGCGCACTAACGAAGGTCAGGACATATTTCTGCGCCGCGAGGAGTTCACCGTGTTTGGGTCGGGGTATATCAGCCTTGGCAAAAAAGTGGATGTTGGCGATCCTGACGTAATTCATTTCATCTGTGAGTAACGCGTTATAATCTCCGCAAAATATGCCGGAGTAGAAACGCGATGAAACCAGGAAACAATAGTTTTAGCACCCTCTCAACCCTCGATGTCGATGGCCAGGAATATCATTACTTCAGCCTGGCCAGGCTTGCCGAGCAGAACTTGTCCGCGATTCACCGCTTACCTTTTTCACTCAAGATTCTGCTGGAAAATATTCTGCGTTTCGAACGGGGTGGTGACGATGCCGCCGGGGATATAAAGGCCTTTGCCCAGTGGGTAGAAACGCGCAGTTCTGATCGCGAAATAGCGTTTCGACCAACGCGAGTGTTGATGCAGGATCTAACCGGTGTGCCCGCGGTCGTTGATCTGGCGGCGATGCGTGATGCGGCCAGTGCTGAACCACAGGGTATCAATCCACAGATTCCCGTTGACTTGATCATAGATCATTCGGTCATGGTCGATGAATTTGCATCACCTGCTGCTTTCGGCGCCAATGTCGCACTCGAAGTAAAACGTAATGACGAACGCTATCGTTTCCTCAAATGGGGTGCTACGGCATTCGATAACTTCCGCGTCGTGCCACCGGGAACGGGTATCTGCCACCAGGTTAATCTCGAATATCTGGCGAAGACAGTCTGGCAGGAACAGGTCGATGGCAAAAATTATGCCTTCCCCGATACGCTGGTAGGCACCGACTCCCATACCACGATGATTAATGCCCTCGGTGTGCTGGGCTGGGGCGTGGGTGGCATCGAAGCAGAAGCAGGTATGCTGGGTCAACCGGTGTCGC
>Ga0209165_10000184_pt1 | contig 26070 bp, 27 predicted proteins | sample tdAd001_FD_187122 | JGI IMG/M metagenome (GOLD analysis project Ga0209165, IMG submission 187122) | Marine sediment microbial communities from the Atlantic coast under amendment with organic carbon and nitrate - tdAd00.1 (SPAdes)... | ecosystem: Environmental > Aquatic > Marine > Coastal >... | reverse complement strand
TCATCATAATAATGTTCCACTCAGGCGCCTGCTCCGCCGCTTCGAGCATCTGTTTGATCGCCATGACGATGGTAAACATGCTCTGGTCGGTAGTGACCAGAAGCGGCCACAGGTACTGGTTCCAGCCGTAGATGAACAAAATGACAAATAGCGCGGCAATATTGGTGCGTGACATGGGTAATAGAATGTCGAAGAAGAAACGCATCGGACCCGCGCCGTCGATACGCGCTGCCTCGAGTAATTCGTCGGGGATGGTAAGAAAAGTCTGGCGGAACATGAAGGTGGCTGTCGCCGACGCGATCAGCGGAATGCTCAAACCCCAGTAGGTGTTCAGCATATTCAGGTTCGCCACCACTTCGAAGGTAGGAATGATCCTGACTTCCACCGGCAACATCAGCGTGATGAATATCATCCAGAAAAAGCCCATACGAAAAGGAAATCGGAAATAAACGATCGCAAAGGCCGAGAGTAACGAGATCGCAATTTTACCAACTGCAATCATCATCGCCATCACCAGGCTATTGAACAGCATCATGCCCACGCCCTGGTTTGCCCCGCCACTGATCCCCCGGTTTATGGCCTGTACAAAATTTTCAAAAAAATGATTGCCCGGTAACAACGGCAACGGAATTTGTGTCATGCGTACCGCATCGTGAGTGGCGGCAACAAAAGTGATCCAGATCGGGAAGGCGATAATCGCAACACCCAGGATCAGCATGCAATGCGAAGCTATCGTTACCACCGGTCGATTTTCGATCATGCGTATTCGACCTTTTTCTCGACGTAACGAAATTGAATCACCGTCAGGCTGATGACGATCGCCATCAGTATCACCGACTGTGCCGCGGAACCCCCGAGATCGAGTCCAACAAAACCGTCGTTATAAACCTTGTAAACCAGGATCTCGGTTGCCTTTGCCGGGCCGCCCTGGGTGATGGCGTGAATGATGCCAAAGGTCTCGAAAAACGCATACACGATGTTTACCACCATGAGGAAGAAAGTGGTCGGTGAAATCAGCGGAAAAATAATGCTGCAGAAGCGACGCACCGGTCCGGCGCCGTCAATCGCGGCCGCTTCGATCAGCGACTTAGGGATTGACTGCATCGCGGCGAGGAAAAACAGGAAGTTGTAAGCGACCTGCTTCCAGGCGGCGGCGATAACTACCAGGGTCATGGCTTCGCCGCCATTGAGCTTATGATTCCACTCGTAGCCCATCGTGGACAGGCCATAGGCTAGTATACCGAGTGTAGGATCGAGCATGAATACCCACAGGGCACCGGCCACAACCGGGGCCACGGCATAGGGCCAGATCAATAATGTACGATAGGCCATCGCCCCCTTGATAACACGATCTGCCATCGCCGCCAGTAGCAGTGAAAAGCCCATCGAAAGGCTTGCCACCAGTACCGAAAAGAACACGGTGCGCTTGAAAGCACCAAGATAGTGTTCGTCGTCGAACAGGAGCTCGAAGTTTTCGAACCAGACGAATTCGGTGCTCAGGCCAAAGGCGTCCTGAATCAGCAGCGACTGGTAGAGCGCGTGCCCGGCCGGCCAGATAAAAAAAACAAGGGTGACCGCTATCTGCGGCGCGACCAACAGATAAGGTAAATAAGATGGACCGAAATGAACCTTTTTAAGCATCCGGTATTTCTCTTACCTTGACTGACCGCAGCCGCCCCGTATAACTTTCAGGGCGGCTTCAATCAAGGTAGAGGCCCGCTAATTGGCGCGTTCGAATTTACGCAGTAGCTTGTCGCCGCGTGAAGCTGCATCGTCGAGACCTTGAGACGCGGTTTTGCTGCCATTCCAGATTGCTTCCATTTCTTCATTGATAACATCGCGCACCTGCACAAAATTACCAAAGCGAACCCCGCGTGAATTAGCGGTTGGCTGGTTCAGGCTAAGCTGCTTGATTGCGGTATCGGTCCCAGGATTCGCATCGTAGAAGCCCTGCTTCCTGGACAACTCATACGCCGGGGTGGTAATCGGCACATACCCTGTTTCCTGGTGCCACCAGGCCTGGACTTCCGGGGAAGACAGGTAGGTCATGAATTTTGCTACGCCTTTATACTGGCTTTTTTCGTGGCCCTTGAGCACCCAAAGCGTTGCTCCACCGATGATCGAGTTCTGTGGTTTGCCAGCCACATCGGTATCCAGCGGCAACATGGTCTGACCGAAATCGAACTTGGCCTGCTTCTTGATAGAACCGTAATAGGCGGACGAATTCATCCACATGCCACATTCTGCATTGGTATACATGGAGAGACTGTCACCACGGCGACCGCCGTAGGTGAACAACTTGTCCTTGGACCAGTCCGCAATGCTCGCAATTCGTGCTTTAACCTGGTCATTGTTGAAGGTGAAGCTGGTATCGGTACCGGCAAAACCATTCTCTTTGGTGCCCATCGCCAGATCATGCCAGGAACTGTAATTCTCGATCATAACCCAGGATTGCCAACCGAAGGAAAAGCCGCATTTGTAACCCGCAGCCACCAGTTTTTCCGAAGCACTTTTCATATCGTTCCAGGTTTTCGGTGGCGACGAGATACCAGCCTTTTTAAAGGCGTCCCGGTTGTACCACAGCACCGGGGTCGAGCTGTTAAACGGCATCGACAGCAATTCACCATTCGAGGTCTGGTAGTAACTGATGACCGCCGGCAGGTAAATAGACTTGTCAAAAGGCTCGCCGGCATCCTTCATCACTTGCTCTACCGGATAAACCGCGCCCTTGGCAGCCATCATGGTCGCCGTGCCAACTTCGAACACCTGTACGATATGAGGTTGTTTGTTGGCCCGAAACGCGGCAATAGCTGCAGTCATGGTTTCGGTGTAATTGCCCTTGTAGCTTGGCACTACCTTGTATTCAGACTGGGTAGCGTTAAAGTCTTCAGCAATTTTATTCACGCGCTCGCCGTTGACACCACCCATTGCATGCCACCATTGAACTTCGGTTGCGGCCAGCGCAGACACCGTATAGCTGGCTACAGCAAAAGCCGCAACCGTGCCCATAATTATCCTTCTTATAATCATAATGATCTCCAGTTAGTCTGATATTTGTCTTTCTTTTATTATGCTAACGCACTTTTCAAAGTGCGCTGCTGGCAAAAGCTTGAAAACCCCGGATCCCCGGGAAGAGTCGATTGCAGAAACGTAGGATCACGGTCCGCGCTGTGCTCTTGACCAAAAATAAGCCTACCATGTCGCTCCGAATACCAACAACAATAAATACTACGGACCCCCGGGACACGGTAAAACCCAGGACGTATAACTCATTGGTAGTTATCTTAGATCTGGTTCAGTCAAACTTCTCTTGACATAAGGCACTTTAAATCAAAGGCTTACAATGTACTTTACAATTTCTTATTAAGTGTGTACTCTTAATAGTACTTAATAGTACTTTATAGAGTAATTATGAAAAACACTACCTATGTACCTTTAAAAAATGATTTGTTGATGAAGTTGATAGACCGTTACAAGGAAAATTACCCCTTTGCTATCGATGACGTGATCGAGGATTTTCTGGAAAGGACCGCTGAGGACCATAATGAGGAAAAGAGGTTTCGCGAAGGCGGTTACGCCTGGGATCAACTCGACCTTCCGGCGGGAACTCAGCTGCGTACGCGTTACTTTGACGAATGGCAACTAGCGACACTTGAAAACGGGAAATTTTATTTTAATGATCAAACCTACAAATCCCCGGCCAAGGTCTGCAACGCTATGCGCGGTAATAAAATCAATAACGCGTGGAACATGCTGCAGATAAAAAGACCCAGGGACATTGCTTTTCAGAAAGCTGAAAAACTCCGTTATTAATTACATTTATACACAGGAATCAATTCGATGAGTATTTTTAATGAAGTGCAGCAGCTCGAGCACCTGGCGGTAATAGGCAAATCGCTGATTAAATACGCGACAAGTATAGAGCCAGGCATAGTTTTCGAAAGGAAAGCGGACTGGTGGATACCACAGGGCGACCTGGATTTCGTCGGTTTCCAGTTTCAATGGACTGACGCACTCAGTATTACGATCAGTCTCTATGGCATGCCGCAGGAGCAATTCAAGCAGGATGACCTGGTGATCAAAAAAGGCATGCGTAACAACAGCGAGGCCCGGGTTACAGACGAAAATCAACTGATGGCCGCTTCGGTTTGCATCTGGCGGGCACATCAGCTGTTTCACCAGGGCAGCGGTAGAAACAACGGTGCGCTTTTACTATCCGACGAAGTCAAAACCGTCACCAAGAACTGGCTGAGACCCAGACCCGACGAAGTTCAGACCATGAACTGCGGTAACCCTTACCTGGCGGATACCAGCAACTGGTACGGTGAAGTGCGCGATTTCATGAAGAAGAACAAGATTATCGATTCATCGCTAATCGCATAGCAGACCCCTGTACATCGAGGCTATTACGTTAGTTAGCTGATTGCTTCACCCGGCTTGTACCAGCCCAGGCGGTCGTGTAGCGCGACTACTTCGCCGACCAGGATCAGGGTGGGTGCATGGACTTCGTTATGCGCAATAATTTCCGGTAAGGAATCAAGGTCACCTACAAATACCCGTTGTTCCGCGGTAGTACCCTTCTCCACCAGCGCTGCAGGAGTGTCCGCTGCACGTCCGTGCGCTTTCAACGAGCTACAGATGCCGGCGACATTGTCGAGCCCCATATAGAACACCACGGTCTGGTTAGCGTGGCTGAGCATCTCCCAGTTCAGGTCGTCACTCCCGTCGCGGCGATGGCCGGTGACGAAAATGCAGGCCTGCGAATGATCACGATGCGTCAATGGAATTCCCGCGTAACTGGCACAACCGGAGGCCGCGGTTATGCCAGGTACCACCTGGAACTCGATATTTTCATCGATGAGCTCGGCAATCTCTTCTCCGCCGCGCCCAAAAATAAACGGATCACCGCCTTTCAGGCGTAACACGCGTTTACCCTCTTTCGCCAGGCGTACTAGCAACTGGTTGATGTTCTCCTGCGGGATGGCGTGATTTGCTTTGGCTTTGCCGGCGTAAATTTTTTCGGCATCACGCCGCACCATGTCGAGAACAGGTCCTGATACCAGTCGGTCGTAAACCACGACATCGGCCAATTGCATCAAACGCAAGGCCTTGAAAGTCAGCAGGTCAGGGTCGCCCGGACCGGCACCGACCAGGTAAACTTCGCCTTTTGCCGGGTTAGCATCGAAGCCCTCTAGCTGTTGTTGCAGCAGTTCACGAGCATCCCCGGTTCTGCCGGAGAAAACCAGTTCTGCAACTTTGCCGTCCAGAACCGTTTCCCAGAAGCGTCTTCTGGAATCCACATCGGGTAAGCTTTGTTTCACCGGATCCCGGAATTCCTCGGCCAGGCTGGCGAGATCACCGTATGTCCCGGGAATACAACTCTCCAGTTTGGAGCGCAGCATACGAGCCAGCACCGGGGATACCCCGCCCGTCGAAATTGCAATTTGAACCGGGTTGCGATCAATCATCGACGGCATGATGAAACTACACAGGTTGGGACTATCGACCACGTTCACCGGAATACCGCGCGCCTGGGCCTGCTCCGAAATTTTCTGGTTCACTTCCATGTCATTGGTCGCGGCAATCACACAGACCACGCCGGTTAAATCTCCGACCGTAAATTTACGCTGTTCTATTTCGAGGGCATGGCTAGCCGCCATCTCACGGATTCGATCATCGATCTCGGGGGCGACCACGCGCACCCTGCCCTCCGCCTTGAGAAGCAATTCCGCTTTACGCGCGGCAATAGCACCACCCCCCACGACCAGGCAGGATTTGGCAGATATTTTGTAAAAGACAGGCAGAAAATTCATCGTTGGTATAAAAACCTCTGCGCGAATTATAGTTTGGGCGGGATAATTACTGAAGCCTCACGATGAGGGATAAAAAAAGCCCGCGATTGCGCGGGCTTTCGATCAGCATGGAGGTGCTATTGATTCTTTTGGCGGTAATTGTCGATAGCCGCTGCGATAGCATCTTCGGCCAGCACCGAGCAGTGAATCTTGACCGGCGGTAACGCGAGTTCCTCGGCGATATGTGTATTCTTGATTTCCGCGGCTTGGTCAAGACTCTTGCCTTTAACCCACTCGGTTACCAGTGAACTGGACGCAATCGCCGAGCCACAACCATAGGTCTTGAACTTGGCGTCCTGGATAATGCCGTCGTCACTGACCTTGATTTGCAGTCGCATTACGTCACCACAGGCTGGTGCGCCGACCATGCCGGTGCCGACTGACTGGTCGTCGTCTATGATGCCGACGTTGCGTGGATTTTCGTAATGATCGAGTACTTTTTCACTATAAGCCATGATATACCTCTAAATGCAGCGCCTAATGCGCCACCCATTCAACAGAATTAAGATCAACGCCATCTTTGTACATATCCCAAAGAGGCGACAAATCGCGTAATTTTTCAACCGCGCTACGTACCAGCTCAATTGTATAATCGATTTCTTCGGCGGTGGTAAAGCGTCCGATGGTAAAGCGAATCGAGCTATGCGCGAGCTCATCATTGCGCCCTAGCGCGCGTAACACGTAAGAAGGCTCAAGGCTGGCAGACGTACAGGCCGAGCCCGAAGAAACCGCAAGGTCGCGTAACGCCATGATCAGCGATTCGCCTTCGACGAAGTTAAAGCTGATGTTGAGATTGCCGGCGATTCGATGTTCGAGATCGCCATTGACATAGACTTCTTCCATGTCATTCAAGCCATGATAGAGACGATCACGCAACATGCGTATACGCTCATTCTCGGTCGCCATCTCTTCCCTTGCGATGCGAAAAGCTTCACCCATGCCGACAATCTGGTGCGTGGCCAGGGTGCCGGAACGCATGCCGCGTTCGTGGCCGCCACCGTGCATCTGTGCTTCCAGGCGAACGCGTGGTTTGCGTCTCACGTAGAGTGCACCTACGCCCTTGGGGCCATAAGTCTTGTGTGCGCTGAACGACATCAGGTCGACCTTCAGTTGTTCGAGATCGATATCGACCTTGCCGGTCGATTGCGCCGCGTCGACATGAAAAATAATCTTGTTTTCACGGGCGAATTCACCGATGGCCGCAATATCCTGAATCACGCCAATTTCATTATTCACGTGCATGATCGAAATCAGAATTGTTTGTTCGGTGATGGCCGCTTTTAGTTTTTCAATATCGAGCAAGCCATTTTCCAGCGGGTCCAGGTAAGTGACCTCAAAACCCTCGCGCTCGAGTTGACGACAGGTATCAAGCACCGCCTTATGCTCGGTTTTGAGCGTGATGATGTGATTGCCTTTCTTGCGGTAAAAATGTGCGGCTCCCTTGATCGCGAGATTATCTGATTCGGTAGCTCCGCTGGTCCAGACAATTTCACGTGGATCTGCATTAATCAGGTCTGCAACTTGCTGGCGTGCCAGGTCTACCGCTTTTTCAGCAGTCCAGCCAAACTCGTGGCTACGAGATGCCGGGTTACCAAAGTCACCACCGGTAGTCAGGTATTCCGCCATTTTTGCGGCAACCCTCTGATCGGTTGGCGTGGTTGCACTGTAATCGAGATAAATAGGTAGTTTGATGTCACTCACTTCATTTCTCCGCTCAGGCCACCGCATGCGCACGATTGATGAATCGTCCGTACTGGATGTCCTGCTTTATAACTAATTCATTTATATCGGGGCGGTTAACGTATTGATCAAGCTTGATGCCGCTCAAAAACCGGTAGAGGTTGCATGACAGCTCGAACCACAACTGGTGGGTCAGGCATTTTTCACCTTGCGAACAATTGCCTTTGCCCCCACATTTAGTCATATCGAGCTTTTCATCGACGCTCTGAATAATGTCAGCAACCGAAATCTGGTCAGCGGGACGCGCCAGGCGGTAACCTCCGCCCGGGCCTCTGACGCCTTCGACCAACCCGCCTTTGCGCAACTTGGCAAACAACTGTTCCAGGTAAGAAAGCGAAATTCCCTGGCACTGCGAGATATCGGCCAGGGTCACGGGGCCGACCTGCTGGTGTAACGCAATATCCATCATCGCGGTTACGGCATAACGGCCCTTGGTAGATAATCGCATGTGAAAAACCGTAATTCCTGACTAAATTAGTCAGGAATTTAATCGATGACCGGGGTCAGGTCAAGATGTATTTGAGCTGGACCTGATTGAAATTTTTATACGAGTAAAAAGAGAGAATTTAATCTTTTAATATCAAACACTTATAAAGATTATTTAAAGTGATTTATTATTTTCTTTCAAATGCTGCATCGGATGGAAATAGTGTCCCTGGTGCAAACAGTAACCAAGCCATTTATACAAAAATCGATTCATCATCCACTTCTGATCGATCATATTGGTAACCGAAAGCGGGCCATATGTACGCGACTGAAATTGCTGAACTTCGATCACGCGCGCGTCGTGGTAAATTTTCAAATGCAGATCGGGCTCGAATAGCATCTGCCCGGCCTCTTCAAACTGATAGGTCATGCGCAACATCGTGGTGTACTTGCAACGCCGGGTAATGGATAGATGTAAATCCTGATGTCCCGGCACCGCCGAAATCATTTCATCGGCTACAGCAAGGTCGGGAACAATATTGCGCAGGCGAATATAATTTTGCTCGTACAGTTCCATCAATCCGGCAAAACTGCGCGCGTTGACAAAACGTCCGCGTCGAACCGGTGCGAGATCAAGCAACACCAGCGTGCTCCATTTTGCGTAACTGGTAACGTAACCGCTGGTATGTCTCGAGTGATTTAAAGCAATCAGGGTTCAATATCAAAGTCCTGGTTTTATCGGTATCAACGAGCTTAAGAATAGCAAACCAACGCGTTTGGTAAACCTTGTATTTACTAAAAATATATGGTTGTTTGCCCTGTTTAAGCTCGATCAATTTACCATCAGGATCGAGGCCCAATTTGATAATTTCCTGTTGAATCAAACACCTGGATTCGTAAACGGCTAGCAGGCAGACGGCAGCCAGGGCAGACAACATGAGCAAAACTGGTTCGAGATAAAAATAAATCGCTGCCGCGGCAAGACCATGGCTGGCCAGCAGAAAATATCGTTGTGATGTTGAAGGTCGTATTTCGTAGTAGTTTTGCAATCAACTTTCCCTGTTTATCTACCCCGACATGTCGCGTAGTAACTGGATAAAGCGTACCAGCTCTGCATCGGTGGTTGTGCTGCGTCCCAGCAACAGATCGTATAATTCCGGATCGGGCATATCGAGCAAGGCTTTGAATCGCACCTGCTCCGCACGCGAAGCCGATGCGTAATGCTGCTCAAGATAGCGACCCATGACAACATCGAGTTCTTTCATGCCACGGCGACATAACCAGCGTAAACGCGATAGCTCCGCCATGGTTGGTTTAAATTTTGCGCTGCACCAGCAGTTTCTTGGTCGCGGCGATGGCCTGGGCCGGATTAAGGCCCTTCGGGCAAACCTTGGTGCAATTCATGATCGTGTGGCAGCGATAGAGTTTGAACGGGTCTTCAAGCTCATCGAGGCGTTCACCGGCGGCTTCATCGCGACTATCCACAATCCAGCGATAGGCGTTTAGCAACGCGGCGGGCCCAAGATAGCGATCGCTATTCCACCAGTAGCTCGGGCAACTGGTAGAGCAACAGGCGCACAAAATGCACTCGTAAAGACCGTCGAGTTTTTCCCGATCTTCCCTGGATTGCAGCCGTTCGCGGTCCGGCGGTGTCGCCGTATCGGTTTTCATCCAGGGTTCGATCGAAGCATATTGCGCGTAAAAGTTGGTCAAATCCGATACCAGATCCTTGACCACCGGCTGATGCGGCAACGGATAAACCTTGACGTCACCCTCGATACTTGAAATCGACTGTGTGCATGCCAGCGTATTGACGCCATCGATATTCATCGAGCAGGAACCGCAGATACCTTCGCGACAGGAACGCCGTAGCGATAGCGTGGCATCCATTTCATCCTTGATCTTGAGTAAGGCGTCGAGCACCATCGGCCCACAGCTATCCAGATCGACCTCGTAGGTATCGGTACGCGGGTTTTCCCCGCTATCCGGGTCGTAGCGGTAAACGATGAAACGCTTGATGTTGGTCGCGCCGGCGGCAGCCTTTGACACCTTGCCCTGCTTGACAACGGAATTGGCGGGTAAAGTAAATTCGGCCATCTTTGTTATTGCCTCACTTTAGTAGACACGCTTTTTCGGTGGAATAACGTCGCATTCATCGCTCAGGGTGTACATATGCACCGGTCGATAGTCGAAGCTGACCTTGCCCTTGTGGTCAACCCAGGAAAGCGTGTGCTTCATCCAGTTATCATCGTCGCGTTCGGGGTAATCCTCGCGCGCGTGCCCACCCCGGCTTTCGGTACGATTGAGTGCGCTCTGAATCGTGGTTTGCGCCTGCAGCAACAGGTTTTCCACTTCCAGGGATTCAACCAGGTCGGTATTCCAGATCAGTCCGCGATCGGACAAACCCACATCCTCGAAGCTGGCAAAGATGTTATCCATCTTGTTCACCCCTTCCTGCAATGAATCACCGGTGCGAAATACCGCCGCGTGTTTTTGCATGTCGCGCTGCATTTCATTTCTGATTTTGGCAGTGGGCGTTCCACCCGAAGCGTTACGTACCCGGTCGAGGTGATCGACGATGCCGTCGCAGGCGTCATCGGCCAGCCGCTTGTGCGCCATTCCAGGCTTGATAAGTTCGGCGGCACGCAGGGCTGCCGCACGCCCGAATACGACGATGTCTAGCAACGAGTTGGAACCCAGGCGGTTGGCGCCGTGCACTGAAACGCAGGCGGCCTCGCCAATCGACATCAATCCGGGCACGATCGAATCCGGATCCCCGTCCTTGAGGGTGACCACTTCACCGTGGTAGTTAGTCGGGATACCACCCATGTTGTAATGCACCGTGGGCAACACCGGAATCGGCGCTTTGGTGACGTCGACGCCGGCAAAAATTTCCGCGGACTCGGATATTCCCGGCAAACGTTCATCGATTACATCAGCACCCAGGTGTTCGAGGTGCAGGTGTATATGATCGGCATTCGGTCCAACCCCCCTGCCCTCGTTGATTTCCAGCGTCATCGAGCGGCTAACCACGTCTCGCGAAGCGAGATCCTTGGCATTGGGGGCGTAACGTTCCATGAAACGTTCGCCATCAGAGTTGGTCAGGTAGCCGCCTTCACCACGTACACCCTCGGTTATCAATACTCCGGCGCCATAAATCCCGGTCGGATGAAACTGTACAAATTCCATATCCTGCAGCGGCAGGCCGGCGCGCGCCACCATACCGCCGCCATCGCCGGTGCAGGTGTGGGCCGAAGTCGCTGAAAAATACGCGCGCCCGCAACCACCGGTGGCAAGCACCACGGTATGCGCGCGGAAACGATGTAACTCGCCAGTGGCGAGATCCCAGGCCACCACGCCGCGGCAAACACCGTCGTCCATGATCAGGTCGATGGCAAAATACTCGATAAAAAATTCGGCGCGGTGTTTTAACGATTGCTGGTAAAGCGTGTGCAAAATAGCGTGACCGGTGCGATCCGCGGCGGCACAGGTGCGTTGCGCGGTGCCTTCACCAAAATTTGTCGTCATGCCGCCGAACGGGCGCTGGTAAATCTTGCCTTCATCGGTGCGTGAAAACGGTACGCCGTAATGTTCGAGTTCGATCACCGCGGGCACCGCCTCGCGACACATGTACTCGATCGCATCCTGGTCCCCGAGCCAGTCGGAACCTTTGACGGTATCGTACATATGCCATTGCCAGCTATCCGGCCCCATGTTACCGAGCGAGGCACTCATGCCCCCCTGCGCCGCCACCGTATGGCTGCGGGTCGGGAACACCTTGGTGATGCACGCAGTCGAGAGTCCGGCAGCGGCCATCCCCAGGGTGGCACGTAATCCGGCGCCACCGGCACCGACGATGACGACATCATAGGCGTGATCGATTAATTTATATTCGCTCGCCATCGCTCAGGCCCCAAATGAAATTCTTAGCACGGAGATCACACCGATGGTACCGAGTAACAAACATGACAGGTTGCTCAATAACAGGATAACGGTGCGCCTGGCGTGCGAGGATACGTAGTCTTCGATGACGACCTGCAAACCAAGCTGTGCATGGTAAAAAACAACGATCACCAGCAGCACCAGCGCGACCGATACCCAGGGTTGCTGTATCCAGGCGACCAGCGTGGCATGGTCAACCGGCAATGCCGCCAGGCTGAAACCGATCCACAGGACCAGCGGAATCAACAACAGCGAGGTTAAACGTTGGCGCCAGAAGTGGGTCGTGCCCTCTTTGGCCGAGCCCAGGCCTTTAACCCTGGCGAGGGGAGTTCTGAAATCTGACATGACCTTACCCTACCCCCGCAACCACCCAGGTTGCTATGGTTAAAATGATCGCCCCGGCGATGGTCATTTTGGCTGTCAAGTCCACGGTTTCGAGCTCAAAGCCGTAACCGACATCCCAGAACAGATGCCTGACGCCGTTACAGAAATGCAGGTAAAGCGAAAATACAAAACCGAGCAGGAATATCTGGCCATACCAGCTATCCAGATGGGTAAATAACACCTGGTAGGATGAAGCGCTATCCGCGGCGGCGGCCAGCAGCCATACCAGTAACACGCAACCGAAAGCCAGGATCACACCGGTGATGCGATGTGCAATCGAAAGCAACGCGGTTAACGGCAAACGATAGATTTGCAGATGCGGGGAGGTTGGATACTTGCCATTAGCCATCGTCGGTTACCAGGTTACGAGTTACAGTTCAGGCAAGCATTACGCGGGGTTCAGAAATCAATACAGCGACCATTCTTTTCCCAGTCACCATAACGGGTTGGTTCCTTGCCTTTCGGCCCGCCGTATTCCACGGGTTGCTGTTCCAGCCCGTCTGCCTCGGCCCCTTTGTCTTCGCCCGGCGATGGTTTATCTGCAGATTCCTGTTGTGACATTCAAGCCTGAAACTCGATTTTTATTAGCTCAGGATATTAACACAGTAAAAACTATTGACGCGCACAAAAACATGTCCGCAGCCACTCGCGGAGTCATTTTCGATGCTTAATATTGAAAAAGCTACTGCTTAACCAGTTGCGGTATCAGCTGCTCGTAAGGCACGTAACCGTTGAACTTGGTACCGTCAGCCGCGAAAAGCGCCGGCGTACCGGTGACACCAACCCGATTGCCGAGATCGTAGCCTTCATCAACATAGCGCGCGGATTCACAATCGCCCGATGAAGTAAGCGAACCGGCAGCAGCGCCCTTGGCAACGCTCATGGCCGCAAGCTTGTCATCGGCACACCAGACCTTCCGTAAATCTGTGTAGCCCGGACCCCGACTGCCGCCGCGAGGAAAGGGAATATAGTGTACCGAAATGCCGGCTTGCTGCAGATACTTGACCTCTGTATGTAGTTTCTGGCAATAGCCGCAACTGGTGTCGGTAAACACGTTGAGCACCGCGAGTTCTTCGTTCTCAGCTGGGAATACAATTAATTTTTCCTCGCTGAAGCTGGCGAGTTCCTGCGTCACTAATGCACGACGACTATTTTCAGTCATGTTGCGTGCCTCTTTAAGGTCGACCAGGTCGCCGATAAAGACATAGCGGCCACCTTCGATCAGGTAGGCGAACTTATTACCGAAACGGGTTTGATAAACCCCTTCGACGCCGGTCGCAACGGGCGTGTCCACCGCTTCGGTACCCAGTCGCATCTTAAGCAAACGGGTCATGTCTTCGAGCGACTCCTCGGCGGCGTGCGCGAAGGATATTGACAGCATTAATACCAGGCTGGCGATAACCGCCTGTGGGATAAGTTTATTCATTAAGCTAATTCGGAGGTTGATAGTGAAATATTAGTCCAACTATGGCCTATAAAGTTCGTTTTTGCCAGACCAGGCAGCGATTGTTTTCCGGCATGGCGACATCCTCCACCAACCGGAGGTTCACTTCTTTGGCGAGATCATCCAGCCATTCAAAATCCTTGATGCCGCTGTCCGGGTCTCGTGCCTTCAAAAATGCGTCGAAACGTGCGTTGCTCGGTGAAGTGAAATTTCCCGCGTAGTTGAACGGCCCATACACCGCCAGAATGCCACCGGGATTCAGGCAGGCGCCAGCGCCTTCGATACATTTCACCACTGCCGTTTTATCCATGATATGGAAACAATTGGCCGAATACACCAGGTCGAATTGACGCTCGGGCCAGTCACCGCGCACATCGAGTGCGATTGGCGGTAGCAAGTTAGCTGAGCCTGAATCCGCGATCCAGTCCTCGATAGCGGGCAGGTTGGACTCGAGATCCGAAGTTTGCCAACGTAACTGCGGCACTTGTGCCGCGAAAAACACCGCGTGCTGACCCGTGCCACTACCGATTTCGAGCACTTCACCGTGCAAATAGGGTTTGATCACGTCAAAAATGAATGACTTGTTTTGCTCGCAGGCTTCGGAAAATGGTAGATTCACGATTTCACCTCGCGGTTACTTTTGCGCAGGTGTGCGAGTTTCTGCGCAATCTTGATCTCCAGTCCCCGATCAACCGGATGATAATACTCGCGAGCCTGCAAACCCTCGGGGAAGTAATTAACTCCCGCCGCAAAAGCACCGGCTTCGTCATGCGCGTAGCGATAACCGTCGCCGTAACCCTGCTCTTCCATGAATCGAGTTGGCGCGTTACGCAAATGCAGCGGAACCTCGAGGCTGCCCGAACTACGCGCATCTTCCATCGCCAGCTTGTAAGCGCTGTAAACAGCGTTACTTTTTGCCGCACAGGCGAGGTAGACAATCGCCTGCGCGATTGCCAGTTCGCCTTCCGGACTGCCGAGACGCTCGAAGGTTTGCCAGCCGTTGAGACACAGTTCCAACGCGCGTGGGTCGGCAATACCGATATCTTCGATCGCCATGCGCACCACACGCCGCGCGATGTAAACCGGATCACAGCCGCCATCGATCATGCGGCAAAACCAGTACAGTGCGGCATCCGGGTCCGAGCCGCGCACCGACTTATGCAGCGCCGAAATCTGCTCGTAGAAAAGATCACCGCCCTTGTCGAAACGGCGCGGACCCTGTTGTGCTATTTCAGCAACCAGTTTGACATCAATATGCTTGTCGTCGACGAGGTCACTAATTATTTCGAGGTAAGTCAGGGCTCGACGCGCATCGCCATCGGCGGCCTGCGACAGCATCCGACTAGCGTCCGCGTCGATACTGAAGCCGAGATCGCCAAGCCCGAATTCACGGTCGTCGAGGGCGCGCTGGATAACCTGCACTATATCTTCTTCCTGGATCGGCTTTAACACATAGGTTCGCGTGCGTGACAACAGCGCGTTGTTGAGTTCGAACGAAGGGTTTTCGGTGGTCGCACCAACGAACAGGATCGTGCCATCCTCGATGTGCGGTAAAAATGCATCCTGTTGCGCCTTGTTAAAGCGATGTACCTCGTCGATGAACAGCACCGTAGGCCCCTGGAACTGGCGTGCCTGTTCGATCGCTTCGCGGATATCCCTGACCCCGGCCAGTACCGCGGAAAGTGTAATAAACCGCGCCTCGGAATACTCCGCGATAAGGCGCGCGATGGTGGTTTTACCCGTGCCGGGGGGGCCCCAGAAAATCATCGAATGCAGTTTTCCGGCCTCGATTGCCTGACGCAAGGGCTTGCCGGGTGCGAGTAGATGCGCCTGGCCGAAAACCTGGTCCAGCTGGCGCGGACGCATGCGATCTGCCAGCGGTTTGAAGGCTTTTTCCGCGACAAACAAATCGTTCATTACTAAGGAGTTAACCCCCTACTCCAAACACATCGACTCCTTCGGGCGGCACAAATTTAAAGGTCGCGGGATTGTGAACCACGCCTACGCGCATGTTTTCGAACACGATCTGGGTGCTCTGGCCGAACTGATCCTGCAACTCCATCGCGCGTACACTGTCGTCTTCGAGCCCGATAAAGATGCTGCTGTATTCCAGGTCGCTGGCGTGCGGTTTGAGTTCAACCCAATAGAGGAACTTGCGCTGACCGACTTCACTGATTTCGAATTGTTGCGTGACATCGGTTTGTTTCATCAGAATCATGATCGGTGCATTGGAAATACCTGCATCCATCGGTTTTACGGTAACCTGTTCGAGTTCGACATCGTAAATCCACAGCTCACTACCGTCACCGATGATGCGCTGCTCAAAAGGTTCGGTGTAAATCCAGGCGAACTTGCCGGGACGTTGCAATGCCATCGTGCCGCGACTCTGCTGCACGATACTCTTGTCTTCATCGAGCAGAGTCTGCTTGAACTCGGCACTGATATTATCCAGGTTTTTAAGGGCTGTCTTGAGACGTTGTGCGGCGTCTGCGGCATCAGCCGGGCTGGACAGACTGCCAAACATTAGAACCAGTACTATAAAATATCTCATCATTAATCCGCCGGTGGTGGGGGTGGAGCCAGTACTTCCCGGCTGCCGTTTGATTGCACCATTGACACCACGCCCGATGTTTCCATTTCTTCGATCATGCGAGCGGCGCGGTTATAGCCAATCTTGAGCCGCCGCTGTACATACGAGATCGATGCTTTACGCGTCTCGGTAACCACCGCAACCGCTTCATCGTACAGCGGGTCCGCTTCTTCACCGCTGGAATCACGTGGTCCTTCTCCAGGCAACAAGGCTGTATTCGATTCTTCAAGGACATTGGCAATATAGTTTGGTTCACCGTTTTTCTTGATTTCGTTGATTACCGCGTGGACTTCATGATCATCGACAAACGCGCCATGCACACGCTCGGGGACACTGGTTCCAGGCGGCAGATAGAGCATGTCGCCATGGCCGAGCAGGGTTTCCGCGCCCATTTGATCGAGAATCGTGCGCGAATCGACCTTCGACGAGACCTGGAAGGCGATACGCGTTGGAATGTTCGATTTGATCAGACCGGTAATAACATCCACCGAAGGCCGCTGGGTTGCCAGCAACAGGTGTATCCCCGAGGCACGCGCTTTCTGCGCCAACCTTGCGATCAATTCTTCAACCTTCTTGCCGACCACCATGATCATATCGGCAAATTCATCGACCACCACCACAATATACGGTAACGGCTCGAGATCCTCGGGTTCAGCGTTGGGGTCTAACAAGAGTAGTTTCTTGTCAAATAACGGATCCTTGATCGGTGAACCATCAGCGATGGCATCCCGAATCTTGCGGTTATAGCCGGAAATATTGCGCACCCCCAGGGATGCCATCAAACGATAACGGCGCTCCATCTCCGCCACGCACCAGCGTAGTGCGTTGGCGGCTTCCTTCATATCCGTGACCACCGGTGCTATCAGGTGCGGAATGCCTTCATAGACGTTGAGCTCGAGCATCTTGGGGTCGATCAGGATCATACGTACGTCATCCGGCGTCGCCTTGAAGAGAATACTCAACAGCATCGCGTTGATCGCAACCGATTTACCCGAGCCTGTAGTACCCGCCACCAGCAGGTGCGGCATTTTACCGAGATCCGCAACCATGGCTTCGCCGCTGATATCTTTACCCAGTGCCAGCGTCAATGGCGAGGCAGCTTCATCGAAAGCTTTCGATTGTAAGATTTCGCTTAACATGACTATTTCACGGTTCTCGTTGGGAATTTCGAGCCCCATCACCGATTTACCAGGGATGATTTCTACCACCCGTACCCCGATGACCGATAGCGAGCGAGCCAGGTCCTTGGACAGGTTGCTGATCTGACTGACCTTGACCCCGGGCGCCGGTGTAATTTCAAAGCGCGTTATTACCGGCCCCGGATGCACCGATTCGACCTGGATTTCGATACCGAAATCGAGCAGCTTCAACTCCAGTTGCTGCGACATCGCTTCCAGGGCTGCTTTACTGTATCCGGCAACCCTGGGTTTTGGCTTGTCCAGCAAACCGAGCGGTGGAATCGTGCCATTACCTTTGCTGCTGGCTTTGAACAACGGGATCTGTTTTTCTTTCTCCACCCGTACGCTGGTTTCGAGATGTTCTACCACCGGCTCGATCTTGAGCGGCTTGCGTTTTTCCTGTTTCTTTTGCTGAACCTGGAATACCTGTTCGCGTTCACTGCGGTTACGACTGCCTTCGACCTTGTCACGCATCAGGTAGTAACGGTCGATTATTTTGTCAATCAGCAGCAACGTGTATTTTCCGATATTGTCGATCAACGCGAGCCATGAAAGCCCGGTAAAGAGCGTTAGCCCGGCCAGAAATAGCGCCAGGTGCATTACCGTGGCGCCGACAAAACCGAGACCCTGGGAGAAGTAATTACCCGTGATCTGACCGAGAATGCCGCCCGCGTCGAGCGGCATGGTGCCGGGTTCCACCGAAAAGTGCAGACTCGATAGCGCGCAACCCGAAATCAATGTGAGGACGAAGCCGCTCCAGCGGATGATCAGCATCTGGTAGCGGTCTTCGGCACTGAGGTCACGCGTCTTGACCAAAATCATGCCGTTGTAAATCAACATGATCGGCAACAGGAAAGCGAGGAAACCGAACAGATAGAAAGTCAGGTCAGCGACCCAGGCGCCCGCGGTGCCGCCAAAGTTGGTGATCTGGCTATGGCTGCCGCTGTGCGACCAGGAGGGATCCTGTGCGTCATAGCTGATCATCGCGACCAGGAAATATCCTGCCAGTGCAAACGACAGCAACATGCCTGCTTCACGCAGGCGTTGATTCATTTGCACGGCAAACATCAGCCGGGCTCCCTGTTCGTCCGAACGTGATTTGGGTCTTGCTTGCGCCACTAGGTTAAATGCCCCGTAAAAATCAGCCTAAAAAATGGGCTAGATTAAAATCGGCCTATTTTACATGATCATCTCGTGCAGGAACCAGAATTAATCCCATTGAAAAGTTCTGCCCGATCGCCATATAGTCATTTATATTTTTTGCCATTACTATTGGCTTCTTTTTAACCCTTCGATTTTGCGAGCATTCAATGTCCGATATCAAGCATAGCCGCGTGATTATTCTCGGCTCCGGCCCGGCTGGATACGCGGCCGCGGTTTACGCCGCGCGCGCCAACCTGAACCCTGTCCTGATTACCGGGCTCGAGGCCGGCGGTCAGTTGATGACCACCACCGATGTCGATAACTGGCCTGGCGATGTCGAGGGCCTGACAGGCCCGGTACTGATGCAACGCATGCAGCAGCATGCCGAGCGTTTCGACACCGAAATAATTTTTGACCACATTAATACCGTATTTCTAGAGGAAAACCCCAAACGGCTGGTCGGTGATAGCGGCGAATACAGCTGCGATGCGCTGATTATCGCCACCGGTGCGAGCGCGATGTACCTCGGCGAACCCTCCGAGGAGAAATTTCACGGCAAGGGGATTTCCGCCTGCGCCACCTGTGACGGCTTCTTTTTCAGGAACCAGAAAGTCGCGGTTATCGGCGGCGGTAATACCGCGGTCGAAGAAGCGCTGTACTTATCCAATATCGCCGCCGAGGTTACGCTGGTGCATCGGCGCGACAAGTTGCGCTCGGAGAAGATCCTGCAGGATCAATTGTTCGAAAAAGAAAAGAATGGCAACGTCAACATCGAATGGTTCAGTGTTTTCGATGAAGCGCTGGGAGACGATTCCGGCGTCACCGGGCTGCGCATTCGTAATGTCCACGACGACAGCACCCGCGAACTGGACCTGACCGGCATTTTTATCGCCATCGGCCATAAACCCAATACTGACCTGTTCAGCGGGCAACTCGACATGGAAGGCGGCTACATCCGCGTTCACAGTGGTACCGATGGCAATGCCACCGCAACCAGTATCGAAGGCGTGTTTGCCGCAGGCGATGTCATGGACCATGTTTACCGCCAGGCAGTCACTTCGTCAGGCACGGGTTGCATGGCGGCACTCGATGCTGAAAAATATCTCGATGCCAGGGAAGTTGAATAATGCCGGGAACAAGGTCGGGTTGCACGTCAGTGTCACGCATTCCTTAAGCGAAGTCCCGGTCGCTGACTGGGACGCGCTTGGTGATACCAGCTATCCCTTTACACGGCACTGTTTCCTGTACGGTCTCGAGCTGCACGACTGCCTCGAGCCGTTCGGCTGGCATCCGGTCTATTTTCTGGTGCATCGTGCGCGGCAACTAATCGCCGCTATCCCCTGCTACATCAAAACCAATTCATACGGTGAACTGGTCTTCGACCATGCCTGGGTCAACGCCTATCAACGCCACGGCCTCGACTATTACCCGAAACTGGTTTCCGCCATTCCTTATACCCCGGCAACCGGTGACCGCTTTCTACTCAACCACGAATTAATATCAGTCGATGAAGATCGAGCACTGTTGCGCGCAACCCTGTGCCGGGCGATCCAGGGATTTTGTGAAGAGCAGCGCCTGAGCTCCTGGCATATCCTGTTCGAGCGGCAGGAAGTTCTCGAGCAACTGGTGGCAAAGGACATTATGCTGCGCAATGACCTGCAGTTTCACTGGCAAAACCAGGGCTACCGCGATTTTGATGATTTCCTGTCACATTTAAGTTCACGCAAGCGCAAAAATATAAAAAAGGAACGGCTTAGCGTGGATCGCCAGGAGATCAACATCGCGATGCAGACTGGCGACACCATCAGCGCAGACGAGTGGCAACGCATCTACGATCTGTACGCCGGAATTTATCAGCGAAAATACGGTACCGCGACCCTGACCCCGGCATTCTTTCAGCACCTTGGTGACAATATGCCGCAGCAGGTACTGGCTTCAATTGCGCGTGAGCAGGGACAAATAGTCGCGGCTGCCTTGTTTTTTCGTAGCGATACTCACCTTTATGGGCGTGTCTGGGGCTGCGATCAATACTTCCGCCACTTGCATTTCGAATGCTGCTACTACCAGGGCATCGATTATTGCATCGTCGAAAACTTGCAATGCTTCGACCCCGGCGCACAGGGCGAACATAAATTGAGCCGCGGGTTTCTGCCTACCACGACCTGGTCCGGCCACTGGATCGCCAATGGGCAATTTCGCGAGGCAATCGGTCAATTCCTCAAACAGGAGCAGCGTTATATCCAGAGTTACCAGCACGACCTGCTCGATCATTCGCCATACAAGGCAACAAAGTGAAGCTATTCTACTTTAAGTATGTCGTGTAAATATTTGTTTTTTATATGATTACCTGGATGGAGCCAACTGCAAATCCACACTTTCCGGATACCGCGTCGGCGCTCGCCGAGCCTGCCGGTTTACTCGCCGCCGGGGGCTTGCTCAGTGTCGAATGGCTGCTGATTGCCTATCGGCAGGGTATTTTCCCATGGTTTAGCGAAAACGAACCGATCCTGTGGTGGTCCCCGGCACCGCGCACCGTGTTATACCCGAGACGTTTTTATCAAAGCCGGAGCCTGCAGAAACTCGCCCGCCAGCAGCGTTTCCAACTAACCCGCAACCAGGACTTCGAGGCGGTGATCGTCGCCTGCGCAGGAGACCGTACAGGACAGGCCGGTACCTGGATAAATTCGCAAATGATCGACGCTTATATCGACATGCACGAGGCCGGGTTCGCCCAGTCGATCGAATGCCGACTCCAGGGCGAACTCGTCGGCGGGTTATACGGTATATCCCTCGGCAAGGTATTTTTCGGTGAATCCATGTTCAGCAAGGTAGCCAATGCTTCCAAGTTATGCCTGAAATACCTGATCGACTCAGGTAATTATGAAATGATCGACTGCCAGCTACCGACTGAACATCTACAATCACTCGGTGCTATCGACATCAGCCGCGAACAATTCGAATCCGCCCTCAATCGCTGGACCTGACGGCTATAGCCTGGCCAGTGCTTCGGCTACCGCCTGGCCGAACTCGGAGGGTCGGACGATGATGCCTACGCCGGCTTCGCGCAGGATTTCGACTTTTTCGGCGGCCGATTCACCGGCGCTGGTGACGATTGCACCGGCGTGACCCATGGTGCGGCCTTTGGGTGCGGTCAGACCCGCAATATAAGCGAGCACCGGCTTTTGCATGTAATCGCGCACATAGGCCGCGGCTTCGGCTTCCTGGGGGCCGCCGATTTCACCGATCATGACTACCAGGTGGGTTTCCGGGTCCTGCTCGAAACGCTCCAGATGATCGCGAAACGCGCTGCCGTTGATGGGATCGCCGCCGATACCGACACCGGTCGAAATGCCGATACCCATGGCTTTCATCTGCGAAGCCGCCTCGTAGCCCAGCGTGCCGGAACGACCGATCAAGCCCACGTTACCCTGCATGTAGATATGCCCCGGCATAATGCCCATCATTGCCTTACCCGGGCTGATGGTGCCGGCACAGTTGGGACCTGTTAAGGTCATGCGCTCTTCGCGCTTATAGCGGCGCATGTAGCGTTTGACACGCATCATGTCCTGCGCCGGGATACCATCGGTTACGCAGACGCAAAAGCGAATGCCGGCATCCGCCGCTTCCATGATTGCATCCGCAGCAAATGGTGGTGGCACGAAGACCACACTCGCCTCGGCGCCGGTATCGCGCACTGCATCTTTTACTGTATTGAAAACCGGCCGATCGAGGTGCTTTTCGCCACCCTTGCCCGGTGTTACGCCACCGACAACATTGGTGCCGTAGTCGATCATTTCCTGGGCGTGGAAGGTTCCTATCCGCCCCGTGTACCCCTGTACGATGACCGGGGTTTTTTCATCCAGAAATATGCTCATGCCTGGCTCCCCTCGGCTTCGGCACTGGCCGATCGGTAGAATTTCGCGGCCGCCACCACCTTTTCCGCGGCCTCGACCAGGGTGTCTGCGGTAATCAGGTTGATGTCACTGTCGGCCAGAATTTGCCGCCCCTGTTCGACATTGGTGCCGGACAATCGCACCACTACCGGCACTGCTACATCAAGCTTCTGCATCGCCTGGATTACGCCTTCGGCGACCCAGTCACAACGATTGATTCCGGCAAAAATATTGACCAGGATCGCGTCGACCCCTTCATCGGATAACACCAGGTTAAAGGCCTTGGCAACCCGTTCGGGTGACGCGCCCCCGCCGATATCCAGGAAGTTGGCCGGTTCGCCACCCACGTGCTTGATCATGTCCATAGTGGCCATCGCCAGTCCCGCGCCGTTGATAATACAGCCGATATTGCCATCGAGGCCGACGTAGCTCAAACCGCGGTCCGCGGCGTTCATTTCACGCACGTCTTCCTGCGATTTATCACGTAGCTCCGAAATCTGTGGACGGCGAAACAGCGCGTTATCGTCAAAGCCCATCTTGGCGTCGAGGGCGATGATGCGACCATCGGCGGTCACCACCAGCGGATTGATTTCAACCATGGTCGCATCGAGATCGCGAAATGCACGATAGCAGGCCCTCAGCGCCTTCACCGCTTCGGGCAGCTGTCCCGTATCCATGCCCAGCGCAAACGCAATCTCGCGCGCCTGGAAATCCTGCAGGCCGACCGCGGGTTCGATTGGTACACGCACTATGCTATCCGGTTGACTTTCGGCAATTTCCTCGATATCCATGCCACCCGAAGCCGAAGCAACACACATGACTCTTTCCGAAGAGCGGTCGAGCACGAAAGCAAGATAAATCTCGCGCTCGATCGCGGTCGCTTCCTCGATGTAAAGACGCCCAACCAGCTTGCCCTGCGGGCCGGTCTGGTTGGTAACGAGACGTCGCCCCAACAACTCATTGGCTGCTTCCAGCACTTCGTTTTCGGTCGCACAAACCTTGATGCCACCGGCCTTGCCACGTGCACCGGAATGGACCTGCGCTTTAACTACCCATTTTTCACCACCGAGCTCCTTGGCGCGATACGCAGCCTGCTCGGGACTGTAGGCGATCCCGCCCCTGGCGATCGGCATACCAAAATCGGCCAATATCGCCTTCGCCTGATACTCATGAATATCCATTGACGCTCTCCGCGTAGTCGCTGGTTACTGTTTGGCCTGGATGGCCGCGTCGGTATTGACGACATTTTCCGCCATACGGGCGGACGCGGCGTCGATCATTCGCCCATCTAACTGGGCCGCACCCTTACCCTGCGCAGCGGCTTCTTCGAGCGCCGCGAGGATACGGTGCGCCCGCTCAACCTCGGCTGCCGGCGGTGAAAACACTTCGTGGGCCAGATCGATTTGCGACGGATGGATCGCCCACTTGCCTTCATATCCCATGGCGGCACCGCGGCGTGCGGCATCGAGATAACCATCCGGGTCGTTGAAATCGCCGAATGGGCCATCGATCGCCCGCAAGCCATAGGCACGACAGGCAACCAGCATGCGCGATAAGCCGTGATGCCATTGATCGCCCGGGTAATCCGGATTGAGTCCACCGATATTAGTAGTACGCGCGCGACAGCTTGCGGCATAGTCGGCTACACCAAAATGCATCGCCTCCATGCGCGGGCTGGAAGTTGCGATCGCATCGACGTTGGCCATGCCGAGGGTAATTTCGATCAGGGCTTCGATACCAATCCTGTTGGTAAAACCCTGCGCCGTTTCAATCTGGGTCAGCATCGCATCGACCATGTAGACGTCTGCCGCAACGCCTACCTTGGGAATCAGGATGGTATCGAGTCGATCGCCGGCCTGCTCCACCACGTCGACCACGTCACGGTACATGTAATGCGTATCTAGACTGTTGATGCGTACCGAAATAGTTTTGCCCTTGCCGCGCCAGTCGATGTCGTTGAGCGCTTCGATGATGTTTTTACGCGCCTGTATTTTATCACCCGGGGCAACCGCGTCTTCGAGATCGAGGAATATATAATCGGCATTGCTGTTAGCTGCCTTTTCAAACATTCCCGGGTTGGTTCCAGGGACTGCAAGTTCGCTGCGTTGCAGGCGCTGTCGCGCTGAAACGTATTGTGTATGACTCATTAAATCACCCCAAAAGTTGTTAAACATCGTCGTGGCGACGATTTAATTACATATATTGAAAAACTATAAGCAAAGTATAAAACTGAATATGGGGATAGAACTATCGCTCAGCCGACATGCTGAATTTCAGGAGCGACGGCCCGTAACCAGGATGGGAACAACAGTGGCTCAGTGCAGTATTGCGGTAACCACCAGATAAAGAAACACTGCGCTAAGCCACAGATCGATGAGCACGAAAAGGTAGAACAGTTTGCGTTTTTCCGGGTCTCGACGGACGCCTAGCGTCAGGTAAACGAAAAACGCCAGCGCGGCGAGCAGGATGATGACCAGGTGCATCGATTATTGTGCCTCGGCAACGATACGTGCCGCCGCGATCGCAGTCATGTTGACCAGTCCGCGCACCGTGGTGCCCGGGGTTACGATATGCGCGGCGATGTCACAGCCGAGCAGGATCGGGCCGATCGGAACACCGTCGGCGCCGGTTTTATTCAGATTCATCGCAATATGTGCGGCATCGAGATTCGGCATGACCAGTAAATTGGCAACGCCATCGAGATTTGAATTGGGAAACTGCTCGGCCCGCAGTGCCGGCCGTAACGCGAGGTCAGCCTGCATCTCACCTTCTACCATTAATTCAGGATCGAGCTTGTTGATTAGCGCCAGGGCCTCGCGCATTTTAACCGAAGATCCTGTTTCACGATTGCCGAAACTCGAATGCGATAGCAACGCCGCCTTCGGCTTCAGTCCGAAACGCGCAACCTCTTTGGCAGCGAGCACCGTCATATCCGCGATCGCCTTTGCCGTCGGCTCGACCGTCACATGGGTATCGGCAACAAACAAGGTGAACTTGCTGGAAATGATGATACTCAGGGCTGAAACCTCCTCGAACCCATCGTCCTGCTGCGAAACGCTCAGGATACGGCCGAGGTGTCGATGAAAGCGGCCAATGGTGCCGGTAATCATAGTGTCGGCGAGGCCCAGTTTGACCATCATGGCGGCCTGCGTGGTTTTACTGTTACGCAGGATTTCGCGGGCTTCCGATAAAGTCTTGCCGCGACGCTCGGTGTAGCCATGGAAAGTACGCCACCATTCCTCGTTTTCCTCGTACTCCGTGATCTCGAAGTCCTTGCCGGGTTGAGCGGTGAGCCCGAATTCCTTGATGATCGATTTAATAACATCCACACGACCGAGCACAATCGGCCAACAAAGTTGCTCTTGCACGATATTATCGACCGCCTGCAAGACTTTCGGATTCTCACCCTCGGCAAAAACCACCCGTCGCTGAGTTGAGCGCGCCATGTCGAACACCGGTTTCATAAACAGTCCGGAAC
>Ga0209165_10000182_pt1 | contig 26575 bp, 23 predicted proteins | sample tdAd001_FD_187122 | JGI IMG/M metagenome (GOLD analysis project Ga0209165, IMG submission 187122) | Marine sediment microbial communities from the Atlantic coast under amendment with organic carbon and nitrate - tdAd00.1 (SPAdes)... | ecosystem: Environmental > Aquatic > Marine > Coastal >... | reverse complement strand
GGCGGAGAGAGAGGGATTCGAACCCTCGGTGCCGCTTTTGACAGCACACACGATTTCCAGTCGTGCTCCTTCGGCCAGCTCGGACATCTCTCCGAAAATATTGGGGGCAAGGATCATTTAGATGCTATTTTATGGCGGAGAGGGTGGGATTTGAACCCACGATCCCGTTTTTGACAGGATACCGCTTTTCGAGAGCGGGGCCTTAAGCCGCTCGGCCACCTCTCCATCATTCTCATCCGCTGAAATACCGGTTGGTTCAATATACTTTTTTGATATGCCCTGTCAATGATCTTATTTTATATGGAACGAAATAACAACAGGCTTTTTAGACGCCGGTTCAATTGGTGGCATCGGAAAAAATAAAGTTTACAAGGTTATATCCAACTGCAGGCACCATCGTAAAAAATTGAAAATGTCCTTTTTGTCGATCCGTCAATTTTATCACTTGAACAAGATGTTTCTTTATAGTATCAGTTCGTTTTGTTGAAAAATATTACCCATAACTTACCTGTAAAAAAGGAATTTTTAAACATGGCCGAGATCATCCCTTTCAGGGGAATCCTATATAATACCGATAAGATAAATAATTTGGCAGATGTTGTTGCCCCTCCCTTTGATGTTATCTCAAGGCAGGAACAGAATGAGTTTCATGAAAATCACCCCCAGAACATCATCCGGCTGACACTGGGCAAAACAACCGAAAACGATACACCCACAAACAATCGCTATACAAGATCGGCAGACTGCTTTAACAATTGGCTTTCGGAAGATATCATCGAGATGGACAAAGAACCGGCGTTTTATCTGACATCGATGGAATTCTTCTTTGAAAATAAATGGGGGACACGTTACGGTTTGATCGCCCTGATCCGCCTTGAGCCCTTTGAAAAGGGCATTGTGCTGCCCCACGAAAAGACTTTCTCCAACATAAAATCGGAAAGGCTTGAGCTGATGAAAGCATGCCATGCCAATTTCAGTCCCATATTTTCTTTGTATTCCGATGATGAAAACAGTATTCTTGATCGATTAAAAGATATAACCCTTGAAAGAACGCCGGATCATGTTTTTACCGATAACATCGGGCAGAAACACCGGCTGTGGCGAATCCCCGATGGTTCTTTTCATCGGCATGTTTCCGAAGTCCTTGAAAACAAAGTGATATTTATTGCAGATGGACATCATCGTTATGAAACTGCGCTGAACTACAGGAATTGGCGATCAGCCGGCAATCCTGATTTAAATGGCGGTTATCCAACCAATTACGTCATGATGTACCTTTGCAGCATGGAAGATCCAGGGCTTGTTATTCTTCCCGCGCATCGGATGCTCAATCAGATTCCTGCTGAAGCAAGGGCATCGTTTGTCGATAACGCAAAGGATTATTTTGACATTATAGCAATTCCTTACAAAGACGGTCATCACAAAGAGGGCTTGACACAATTTATTTCAATTCTTCAATCGAATACTTCGAAAAATTGTATCGGAGTTTTCATGAAAGATTGTTCGGAGCTTAACCTGTTGACCCTTAAACCGGGCGTTATGGAGCAAATGTTTGGCGATGAATTGCCGGAAGTGATCAGAAATATTGATGTAACGGTGCTGACCCGGCTCATTTTTATGGAGATTTTGGGTTTTGATCAAGCCAGGCTCGATAATGAGAAACTGATCGCCTACTCAAGCGTTGCTGAAGAGGCAATTGATGCCGTTGCCGCCGGAAGACACGACATGGCCTTTATTCTTAATCCAACAAAAATTCAGCAGGTACGCGATATTGCCGAAGCAGGCCTGATTATGCCTCGAAAAGCGACCTATTTTTTCCCCAAGGTCATTGCCGGCCAGGTGATGAACAGACTCGATCGGTAAGGCTGCTTGTAACCGTTCAAGGATCAGGGGTTCAAGGTTGATGAAAAATTGCACAATAGATTCGACCCCCAAGCCCTGAAACTACGTGCAGCTATGACGGTTTTAAGGCATAAACATTTTCTCAACCTCATCTGTATATGCGCCGTTTTTTCGGTAAATGATCAGTGGCGGGCCGATCTTGATTCCTGCACGCCCCCCTTTTTTCCCCTCCACCAGAACCAGCTTTGCCGATGTTTCTATTCCTGAATGTATCGTGCGTATAGACTTCGGTTCTATTCCGGCAGTCCGCATGTGTGTGAGAATGTCGGTCATGCGCTCCGCCAAGTACACCATTACAAATCGTCCTCCGGTTCGCAACATACGACGGCCCGTTTCAACCACGTCATACAGTGTGGCCTTAATTTCATGTCGGGCAACGGCCCGTTGCCGATTCGGATTAATCCTTCCGGATTCCGCTTTCCTGAAAGGAGGATTACTCACAACCAGATCCACAGGCTCGGAAGTCGTTTCGAGGTTCAGTGTTTTCATATCCATACACAGAACGGTAATTTGATCGTCCAAACCATTTTCTGTGATATTGAGGGCGGCAATATCGGCAAGATCCGTTTGCACTTCAATTCCGTATACTTCAATTCCGGGATTGCGGTAGGCCAGTATCATGGGAATAATACCACAGCCAGTTCCTAAATCGAGGACCGTATCTTCCGGACCCGGTTTGGCATGCGAGGCCAGTAGAACAGCATCTATGGAAAAACGGTATCCGGACCGGTGCTGCTTAACCTGGATGCGGCCGTTAAAGAAGGAATCAGCGGTCAAAGATTTCATTTTTATACCGGTCCGATCTTGAATTTTATGTCTTGAACCAGCTCTTTTCCCAATGCGGTGTTGATCTTATCGATCATATCCTTTTTCAAAAATCGGAGCTGATGCATCCACGCTGAACTGTTGACATTGACCAGTAAAAGCTTTCCCTTAAAGGCTTCCGGTTTCGTATTTTTTGCGATGGCATCTCCCACCGCGGTGTCCCACAAGCTCCAAATCTGAGCAAGATCTCCGTCACCATCACGGCGACAGGTTTTCAAAATATGGTTGATAATATCTCCGATGTGTCCAATTCCCGGAGTGTTTTTTCTTTTTACCATAATAAAGGAAGTACAAAGTGATTCATTGGATTGTCAAGAAACAATTGAGGCGGGTCCACAAAAAGTCGGTTTTACGCATGCCATGGATCTTATTGCTTTGTCGATTTAATGTTGCTTTTATAGAAAATTTAAAGAGTTAATGAATATGATCGTGAGATGTTTAACATGCAAATTTTGCTTTTTACTTGACTTGAAAGCCGTGGCAACTTACATTAATAGGTCGGATTAAAAAATTAGGTATTTTGAAAACCAAAATAGACAGGAATTAAATTTATGAACTGGGATTGGGAAAAACTTAAAAAGCAGCAAGAACATAAAGAAGGAGGCATGGTTCCTCCAAAAATGGATGAGCTGGTCGAAAAATTTAAAAAGTTAAAATTGCCGGGCGGCCCCCTATTAATTCTTATTTTCCTCCTTTTATTTTTTGGATCTTCGACATTCTACACGGTTGCAGTGGATGAGGTGGGCGTGGTCCAGCGATTCGGGAAATATGTCCGAACCAGTCAACCCGGCCTTAATTTCAAGATGCCGTCCGGAATTGAAAAGGTGACAAAAGTCAAGGTCCGACATGTCTATAAAGAAGAATTCGGTTTCCGTTCTGCCCGGGGAGATTCGCGGACAAGCTCCTATTCCGGCGGTGAGAATACTGCGGTTGCCCTCATGCTGACCGGAGATTTAAATGTGGCCGTGGTTCCGTGGATTGTTCAGTACCGGATAAAAGACCCTTACAATTTTCTGTTTAAGGTTCATGATATTCGAAAGCTGCTCATTGATATGTCTGAGGCGGCCATGCGTCTGGTGGTGGGCGATAGAAGCATTAATGAGGTGATCAGCAAGCGGGAAGAGATTGCCGTCGAGGCAAGAAATGTTTTGCAGGCGGAGATGGATAACGCTGAATCCGGAATCAATATTGTAACCATCGAAATGAAGAAGACCAATGTTCCCGATCCGGTTCAAGCGTCATTCAACGAAGTGAATCAGGCAATTCAGGAAAAAGAAAAAATGATCTATCAGGCCAAAGAAGATTATAACAAAGCCATTCCAACAGCCAGGGGTGAAGCTGAAAGAACCATTAAGGCCGCCGAAGGGTATGCACTGGACAGGATCAACCGGGCCAAGGGTGATGCTTCCAGATTTAAGGCGCTTTATGCAGAGTATGCAAAAGCCAAGGATGTGACCAGAAGACGACTCTATCTTGAAACTCTGAAAGGTCTTCTCCCTAAACTCGGAGATAAGTATATCATTGATGCGGATCAGAAAAATTTCCTCCCCTTACTTAATCTTGGGAAACAAAAGGGTGAAAAATAATGAAATCTAAATTTGTTTTTCTCGGTATTGCGGTTGTTGCGATTCTTTTTGTTTTTACCGCCGCATATGTGGTGGATGAAACAGAGCAGGTGGTGGTCACTCAATTCGGGAAAGTGGTCGGAAAGCCGAAGACGGAATCCGGCCTCTACTTTAAAATTCCCTTTATTCAGAATGCCACTTATTTCCCTAAAAATCTTCTGGAATGGGATGGTGATCCCGGCCAGATTCCAACACTGGATAAAACGTATATCTGGGTGGACACTTTTGCCAGATGGCGAATCGTTGACTCGGTTAAATTTTTTCAGACGGTCAACAACACCGTAAGCGCCCAGGGAAGACTGGACGATATCATCGATCCAGCCGTGCGAAATCTTATTACTGAAAACAGGCTTGTCGAGACGGTTCGCAAGACCAACCGGGAGGTGGATACATATGAGATCGGGCTTGAAGATATAAAAGAAAGGCCGTCCTTTAAGATTGAAATCGGCAGGGAAACCATTACCAAGAAGATACTGGAACAGGCCCAGCCAAAATTGGCCAAGTTCGGCATTGAACTGGTGGATGTTAAAGTCAAACGGATTAATTATGTGGAACAGGTTAGAAATTCCGTATACGGCCGTATGATTGCAGAGCGGAAGCAGATTGCGGAAAAATTCAGATCAGAAGGTAAAGGTGAAGCCAAGAAGATTCTGGGTGAAAAGGAAAGAGATTTGAAGAGAATCACGTCCGAAGCTTACAGAAAGGCGCAGATATTAAAGGGAAAGGCCGACGGCGAGTCAACACGGTTATATGCCGAAGCTTTCGGTATCGACCCGGATTTCTATTCGTTTGTCAAGACACTTGAAATATACGACGATGCCCTCGGTAAAGACAGTTCGCTTTTGCTTTCAACGGACTCGGAGTTCTTCAAGTATTTAAAAGGTTATTCCGGAAAACAATAACATCAAAAGAAAAAAGCACCGGAGTCGTTGAGAACATCTGAGTCTATCAACGGGTGCTTTTTTTCGTATCCATAAAAGGCCTGTGGGCAAAAATTTATTTGCCCTTTCTTCTTTGATGCCGTGTTCGCGCCAAGAGCTTTCTATGTTTATGTTTTCTCATTTTTTTTCTTCGTTTTTTTACAACACTACCCAACAGATCACCTCCAATCTTTATTTTCTTGTATAATAAAAAATAATAAATACATCATAAATTACACGATGTCCACATTTTTTTTAATTAAAAGCGGACCTCATGGGGAATCTGAAAAAAATCAGTGCCGAGCAGATCAAAATCGTAAACAATTGTGTGGCAATGGCAGAAGAGCTTGTAAGTAACTTCTATAAAATGTCTGCCAGTCAATGGGCCGCCACTTGCGCATACGATATCAAAACGATGGTCGATCTTTGTCCCGAAGAGATCGTTCACGGCCCTTTTGCCCAGATCATTCGTTATAAAGGTAAGCGGAAAGATTCGTTTCTGGGTTCTTCAGCGTATGATTTTTATAAAATATGTATTCAGGATCACGCCATTCTTTCGGCACTGAAAGAATGGCCTGATCTCAAACTTTTCCCGTTTGTCCTCTACATCGTAACCCACGAATTGATTCATATCCTTAGGTTCACTAAATTCCAACAATATTTTGAGGCCTCACCTGAAGAAATGATGGCCGAAGAGGCTCATGTCCATGAAATAACCCATGGGATACTTTTTGAGGTTAATGTCTCCGGCATGGAAAATGTGCTGACATTTTACGAAAAATGGCGCATGCCGATTGAAGATTTGAGAAAATTATAACTCAAAAAAATGCCGGACATGCCTTGACAATACCGAAACATTGCATATATTAGTTCAGATTTATGAATTTGCAAAAAAAAGAAGAAAATTCTGCTTTTTGCAAAATAATTACTAGTTAGTATTTCAGCAGGAGGTTTTAAAATATGCCCATCTATGAATATGAATGTTCCAAATGCGGCAGAATAGATGAGGTTCTACAGAAGTTTTCCGATAAACCGATGAACCGGTGCAAACACTGTTCAGGAAAACTCCATAAGCTTATTTCTCACAGCAGTTTCCACCTTAAAGGAACAGGGTGGTATATAACAGACTATGCAAACAAATCCCAAAGCCCTGCTAAACCCTCACATAAGGTGAAGCGAGAACCAAAAAAAAGCTCAGATAATTCAAGCAAAAAAACCGAAACGTCAAGCAAACCCGCCGAGTAAGCGCTTTAATGTAATTTCTGTTAAAATTTCATCGGGAGAAATTATATTTATACATTTTAAGAAAAAACAGGTTAAGAATAAAACAGGAAAAAGGAGAATTTAAAAAATGAAACTTAGACCGTTAAATGACCGAATTTTGGTAAAGCGTGTTGAGGAAGAGACAAAGACCAAGGGAGGAATTATTATCCCGGATTCTGCCAAGGAAAAACCGGCGGAAGGAAAAATTGTTGCAGTTGGAAAGGGTGCGCTGAATAACGACGGAAAACGTGTCCCGCTTGAAGTCAAAGTAGGTGACCGGATTCTGTTCGGGAAATATGGTGGACAAGAGATAAAAGTTGAAGGTGAAGAATACCTGATCATGAGCGAACAAGAAGTGCTCTGCGTAATCGAATAATTTTAAAAAAAACGGAGGATAGACCAATATGGCTAAACAAATAATATACGACATGAAAGCACGTGAAGCACTGCTTAACGGCGTTAGAAAACTTGCTGAATCGGTAGTTGTAACTCTCGGTCCCAAAGGCAGGAACGTTATTCTTGAAAAATCATGGGGGTCTCCCACGGTTACCAAAGACGGCGTAACCGTAGCCAAGGAAATCGAACTCGAAGACAGATTTGAAAACATGGGCGCCCAGATGGTCAAAGAAGTTGCCAGCAAAACCAGTGATATGGCCGGAGACGGGACAACCACAGCGACAGTACTTGCACGGGCGATATATGAAGAAGGTCAGAAGCTTGTTGCAGCCGGCAATAATCCCATGGCCATCAAACGCGGTATTGACAAGGCTGTTGAGGTTGCCGTCAAAGAACTGCACAACATCAGCAAACCGACCAAAGATCAGCGTGAAATCGCCCAGATCGGCATCATCTCGGCAAACAATGATGAAACCATTGGAAACATCATTGCCGAAGCCATGAACAAAGTGGGTAAAGAAGGCGTGATTACCGTTGAAGAAGCAAAAGCCATGGAGACTTCCCTTGAGGTCGTGGAAGGTATGCAGTTCGACCGCGGCTACCTTTCGCCATACTTTGTGACGGATGCGGATAAAATGATTGTTTCATTAGAAGATCCGTATATTCTCATTCACGAGAAAAAGATCAGCAACATGAAAGATCTGCTTCCGATTCTTGAGCAGATTGCCAAGATGGGCAAGCCCCTTATCATCCTTGCGGAAGACGTGGAAGGGGAGGCACTGGCCACACTTGTCGTGAACAAACTGAGAGGGACGCTCCAGGTCGCTGCCGTCAAGGCGCCCGGTTTTGGCGACAGACGAAAGTCCATGCTGGAGGATATAGCGATTCTAACCGGTGGCCAGGTGGTATCAGAGGATCTGGGAATCAAGCTCGAAAACCTCACCCTTTCCGATCTGGGTCAAGCCAAACGCATCAACATCGACAAAGACAACACCACGATTGTTGACGGTGCCGGTTCACGCGCCGCACTGGAGGGCCGTGTAAAGCAGATCCGCACGCTGATTGATGACACCACATCGGATTATGACAGGGAAAAACTCCAGGAACGACTGGCCAAACTGATCGGTGGTGTGGCTGTTATTAATGTGGGCGCTGCCACTGAAACAGAGATGAAGGAGAAAAAGGCACGGGTTGAAGATGCATTAAATGCTACCCGGGCTGCAGTGGAAGAAGGTATCGTGCCCGGCGGCGGTGTTGCCCTTGTTCGCTGTCTGGATGCTTTGGAAAAAATTAAAATCAAAGCCGACCAGAAGTTGGGGGTAAAAGTTGTAATACGTGCCATCGAAGAGCCGCTGCGACAGATTGTCAATAACGCCGGCGCTGAAGGTTCTGTTGTGATCGATAAAGTTAAAAATGGCGAAGGCGCTTTCGGCTACAATGCTGAGACCAACAAATATGAAGATTTGATTGAAGCCGGTGTTATCGACCCGACCAAAGTGGTCCGTTATGCCCTTCAAAACGCAGGAAGCGTTGCTTCTTTGATGCTCACCACAGAAGCAATGGTTGCAGATAAGCCCGAAGAAAAATCAGACCCCATGCCTGGCGGCGGAATGGGCGGGGGAATGGGCGGAATGGGCGGAATGGGCGGAATGGGCGGCATGATGTAACCCATCCCATTTAGTCACTGATGTATAAGCCCTCATGCTTGATCCGCATGGGGGCTTTTTTTTGCAACACTTTCGTAAATTTTTTTCGTTCAAAAAACCGGTTTTTAACCCGAGTTTTTCGCCCCTCAACCGTACGGCCCCATGGATCAGATGCCTGAGTTTCCAATTTTCAATAAGCCAGCTTGATACAGCTTGACAAATTACCGACAGCCGGGTTATGAAATTATCCAAGATCTCTAATAAAAATCAGTCTTGCTTAATAATTATTTAATAATATAAATACATTAAATCTATTCAGCAAATATTACACTGACACGCTGAAAAAATGGTTGGTTAAACAACGATGAAAAGATCGGAGCTTCTAATGTATTCCAACAGCAAATTCAAGATAATGACGTGTTTGTGTATTTTGGCTGCACTGATCGTTTTTTCAGTTCATCTTTTTGCACAGGAAAGCAAGGATACTGTGGCGCATGAAGCAGGTTTTTACTATACTGTTCAAAAGGGAGATACGCTGTGGGATCTTTCTGACCGATTTTCAGATTCCCCATGGCGATGGCCCGAATTGTGGAGCGAGAACCGTCAGATCACCAATCCACATCTGGTTTATCCGGGTGAGCGTATTCGAATCTATCATGGAAAAGGCATCGATACTTTCGTCTCCAAAAACGTGGGGACTGATCGGCCCATCAAAAATGAAACGGTAAAGAAGACGCATTATTATTCCCCCATTAACAGCATTGGATTCATCCGAAAAAAGCCGGTCACTCCCCAGGGTATCATTTTCAAGGTGAAAGATGATAAAGAGTTGATCAGTGCCGGGGATCTGGTTTATGTTCGGCAAAAGGGTGGCGATCCTCTTTTAATAGGCCGTAAATATACAGTATATAGAACCTTAAGGCCGGTTGTCGACCAAAAAACAAAGACGCCCATAGGAACCCAGCACTATCTGACAGGGGTTGTTGAAATCACAAAAAAAGAACCCGGTTTTGCTTTGGGCAGGGTTGTTCAATCCTATCGAAGCATTGCCATTAACGATCTTTTGATGCCGTATGAAAAACGGTCGCCGAGGATTGCGCTCACTGAAAGTATAAAAGGACTCAACGGTAAAATAATTTCAGCTGAAGAGAATGTAAATAACATCGGCGATGAAACCATAGCATTTATCGACAAGGGGAGCAAAGACGGTGTTACGTCCGGGCAGTCGTACAGCATCTATTATCAGGAAAGGGACAAAAACGGGATGGAGACAAAAAAGAACAGTCTCCTGTCGCCGGTTGTTTATGGTACGCTACTTGTCCTTCACACCGAACAGACCACATCCACAGTTCTAGTAATTCGCACAGAACAAAGTATTCAACCGGGAGCGACGATTTGTAGCCCAATGGAATAGGTTTGGTATTTATTTTACATCCTGACCGATTTTAAATCTAAAGTAATTTCTGAAAAGCCCCCAACAGGAAGGGGTGTTGAATTATGCCCTGCGATGTTCCGGAACAGCTTTTTCCCGGGCTCATTTCGGTTAGAACCCTTCAATTCATTGCGCCTTTTGGGACAGACCCTCCCCCGTCTCATTTTCATGAATTTTAATTCATATCAGAAGCGTTACATGGTCGATGGTTCAAGCGTTCCAAACAGACAGAAAACTGTGTGCGTATGAAGTCGGTGTCTATGGCTCGTATTAAAAAATTTTCGTTGGTTTTAGCTGTCGGTCTGTGTTTTACTATCGTTTTTTTCTTGGGCGTGGGGTTTTATCTCTATCATCATCCTGAGCGTATAAAACCTATCATAGAGCGGTCTTTATCTGCATCCACAGGGTCATCGTGCACCATAGAAAGTCTCTCCTACTCCTTTCAACCCATGGCCTTAGAGGTGAAGGGGATTCATCTCAAGCCGCTGAGCCCACAGCAAACCTTTTCAATGAATGTCCGTTTTGCCAGGGCGGATATGGACGTTATGGGTCCATGGGGCCACAGATCCCTCATTATAAAAAACATGCAGTTGAACGGTGTTTATCTTGACCTTTCTTTGGATCGGTTCGAATTGCCGACCCTGACACCCGGGAAAGAGGGGCTTTCTTTTCCGGCCAGGATGGTTCGGGGACTGGTCGGTTTTTTTATTTTCAGAGACATCAAATTTCAATCAGGGGAAATGCGCGACGGACGAATTTCGGCAGCTATGGCCGATCAGGCGCTCCAGGCCCATGGAATTCATGCCAAAGTCGGCGTCGACCTCCCCCTTTTTTTGTCTTTTGCTTTGGAGATCAAAAGGCCTTCCCGCAACATTCATTTTAGGGCACCCAGCATAAACATCCATACCGATAAAATGTTCGATATTTTTGATCTTAAGTTAAAGGGTACGATTCAGTCCCATGGCATGACCCTCCAAGGTCCCGAACTGGGGATACGGAGAATGAACGTGGTGTCGAGATTTACGTATACCCATGCCACAAAAAAGCTTAATGTCGAGAATCTCCAGGTCGGTTGTAATGGTATCGCTTTAAGGCCTGATTTGGAAAAGATGGGATCATTGCCCGTCTCAGTGACCGCCGCTGAATCCATATGGATGGAGACCGGACTTACCTATGATATGAAACAAGGAGGAATCGCATTTGTTCCTTTGAAACTCCATATCGTCGGTGTATCCCTTATGGAAAAGACGAAAAAGCCCCTGCCGATGATGGACATCAATCTCGAGGCAGAGGGTATCTTTCATTTGCCCACATACCGATTGGACATGGCCCAGATACATCTGGCATTTTCCGACATCCTAAAAATGGAAGGGGCTCTCCAGGCAGAATTCGGTCAAAAAGGTGCGGTGCGGCTTCAGGTGAGAGAGGCTTTGCTTTGGTCTGAAAAGAGCCGTTCCTTTTTTCCATCGGAAGTCAGGCAGGCCTTAAAGCCCGTTCGGATCGAAGGCATGGTCCGTCTTAAAGGCCACTTTGCAGGGGTCAAGGCGGACGAGAAATGGCTTTGGGAATGTGACCTTGAGTCCCGGTTAACGAAAAACCCCTATGCCTTCGTCGATAAAGAGATGCAGCTAAAGGGCGTGGTCTCTGCCGTAATAAAGGCCAAGGGCCGCTTGCCAGCTGTTGCCGTCTCTGCCGAGATGGACTGGGATCAAAACATCCTTTCAGCCAAAGCGCTGGCCCTGGAACAGTTTAAGGCGCATGTTTCTCTCTCAGGCCGGTATCCCCGGATGGATATCAAGGATGTGGCCGTTCAAATCCCTCAGGCGAAGATCCACACCGGAACCCGAGATCTTCTGATCAAAGATATTCGTGTCCAAATACCGGAATGTAGAATCGATACAGAAAAAAGATCTGTTGTTCTCCCTGAGGTCCGATTCGACGCTGCCGATTTGAAAAATATTTTGTTCACGGCGGATTTGCAAGAAGGCCAGATCAACCTGACGATTCAAGGTACAGAGACCGCTCTTTTTAGTGCCGCCGCCGCTCACCGCCTGCTTCCGGCCGATTGGGACCTTACGGCTCGGGATTCCATCCAGATCAAGATCACGGGAGCGGCGGCCGGGCCGTGGCGGGTGAAGGCAAAGCTGTCTCTTGAGGATCTGGTCTTTCAAAACAAAGATGGTAGCCTAATGGGAGAAAATATTTCGCTTATTACCGGTATCGAAGGTGATGTCGATTTAAAGCGCTCCAAGATGAACTTTACCGCTGCGTTAGAAACCAAAGAGGGTGAAGCCCTTTATGATCGTTTTTATCTGAACCTGAAAAAAACCCCCGTTGTCACCGCATTCAACGGGTCCTACAATATTCAAAAGAGATTGCTGAAGCTTTCCAGGCTCAGGTTTGACCTGCAGGGCATCCTTCCCATTGAAATTCATGGCTATTTCAGTCAAGATCCATCCAAGGGGGATACCGATTTTACCGTAACTATCCCGCAAGTGCCCTTGAAGCCGATTTTTCATCACCTTTTGCAGGAGCCCTACAAGACGGACAAACCCTTTCTGGAAAACCTTGAGATCGGAGGAACCGTTTCAGCTGAATTCGACATGAAAGGGTGTCAGAATGTGTGGGAAGTTAGAGGCCGTCTCGGATGGCATGGAGGACACCTTTTACTGGGAGAGAGAGACATCTCGCTAAAAGGTATTGATTTCGATCTTCCTGTCTGGTACCGATCCCGATTCGTCAAAACGCCAGTTGAAACCCTCGAAGGAAAGCTCGAGGTCCAATCCGTTATGCTTCCCCTGCTACCTGAACAACCGTTGAATCTCCATCTGAATACGGGCCCAAACCGGATATCCGTGAAATCTCCCACCGTGATTCGAGTGCCCGGCGGAAATCTTCGCCTGGGACCTGTTCAGGTTAATCACCCCTTTGGCTCGGATCTTTCCGTCCATACCTTTCTGGTATTCGACCGTATAAAACTGCAACCTTTCCTATCCAGGATCTGGACACGCCCTTTGGAGGGAACCTTAACCGGCATACTCGACCCCCTCCGATACGAAAAGCACGCTGTTACCAGTCAGGGGGAGATCAGGGCCGAAGCATTCGGCGGCAAGATCCTTATATCCGACCTTTATATTCCAGGGATTTTTACATCTGCACCGGTTTTAAAGCTCAATGCACAATGGGATGATCTTCTCCTGTCAGAAATGACCACCGGCACTTCATTCGGAAAGATTGAGGGGGTCTTGAATGGCCACATCCGTGATTTTGAGATCGCCTATGGCCAACCCCAAAGATTCGATCTTTTACTGGAAACCCTCAAAAAAAAGGGGGTCCCACAAAAGATCAGCGTTAGGGCCGTAGAAAACATTTCGCAGATTGGGGGGGGACAGAGCCCTTTTATGGGGTTGGCGGGTGTCTTCGCATCCTTTTTCAAAAAGTTTCCCTATGAAAAGATCGGCATACGGGCCTATCTTGAAAACGATGTATTCACCATCAACGGTACCATCAGCGAAGGTGGCACAGAGTATCTCGTAAAAAGGGGTAGATTTTCAGGGGTAAATGTTGTAAATCAAAATCCAGATAATCGGGTTAGTTTCAAGGACATGGTTAAAAGGATCCAACGGATCACCCACAAAGGGGGGCCTGTTGTTAAATGACGAGAGGAGGTTCATATGAAGAAATTTCAAAAGTTGTTGTGGACAACAGCAGTGGTCATGATGGCAATGCTCGGTGCCTGCGTAACCATAAACATCTATTTCCCGGCGGAAAAAGTTGAATCTGTTGCCGGGGATATTGTGAATGATATCAGGGGCCAACAGCCATCTAAAAAGGATAACCAATCCAAAAGCCATGAAGGGCTGTCTATACAAATCAGGTTCGCCTTAGGTGCTGCCAGTGCATGGGCGGAGGACGTGACCACCGTTTCCAATCCGACCATTCGCGCCTTGAAGGAAAAAATGAAAGCCCGTTTCCAAGAGTTAAAGGCTTACTACCAGAAAGGCGCCCTGAATGAAGGGGGTAACGGCTATCTTTCCGCAGCAGATACCGGCAGGTTGAACCTCAAGGAGAAAAGAGACCTGAACGGCCTCGTGGATGCTGAAAACAGAGACCGTAAAACGTTATACGCAGAGGTGGCCAAGGCCCTGAAGATAAAATCCGACCAGATCGACCGAATCGCAGAGATCTTTGCCAAAGAGTGGCAGAAGCCGGTTCGTTAGAATCCAAAAAGGGCCATCCGGACGGACTTGAGGCGGCATGGCCTTGGGTGGCGTTTTGCGCTTCACTTTCAACAACGCCAGGTTTTTGGAGTTTTTATGGCGGATATCTGCGTTTTCAATAAAAGCGAACACTTGAACTCCAACAGCTCGCCCGGTTGAATTCCGGGGATTGAAGCTCCCCGCCCAAAAGGGCGGGGTGTGCGGGGAGCACCCCGGTCAACAGGGCAAGCGAATTCCCCGAAAACTTGTTGAAGCAAAGCGTAAACCCAAGTTTTACAATATCTGACGGAAAGGATGTTCTCAATCCTTAGACCCCATTTTTTCTATACAGGTGGGGTTTTTGTGTTTTAGAAATACAATAAAGGATAAATAATATGAGAAAATATATTTTATATTTTCTGGGTTCAGCTTTGATTGTTACTATCGTCTACGGCACTATAGCTTTGGCTGCATCAAAAAAACTTTATTTCAGTCATGGCGTTGCATACATGAAATCAGGCAAGTACAAGCTGGCCATAAAAGATTTTAACCAGGCGATACGTCTTGAGCCGAATAATGCAAAAGTTTACTACGTTCGAGGGATTGCCTATAATAAAATAGGTCGGTATCAACGTGCTGTTGAGGATTATAACACGGCGATACGTATCGATCCAAATTTTACAAAGGTGTACTATAACCGTGGGATTGCGTATAAGAAATTGGGCCGGCATCAACGTGCCATAGAGGATTTTGACCAGGTCATACGTATGAACCCTAGCGATACGTATGCGTACTATAACCGCGGGATTATTTACAATAACTTGGGCCAACATCGACACGCCATAAAAGATTTTAACCAGGCTTTGAAAATAAATTCTGAAGATGCTGATTTTTACTGCGTTCGGGGAATGGCATATCGTGATTCAGGTCAACATCGTCAGGCCTTAGATGACTTTAATCGGGCCATACATCTTAACCGGAAGTCTGCTTATGCTTACTACCATCGGGGGCTTTATTTTAAAAAACTCGGCCAGCATCAACGTGCCATCGAGGATTTTGACCGGGCGATCCACATTGATCCGAAGTCTTTGGATGCATATGTCGGCCGAGGCGTTTCATATGATTCTTTGGGTAAATACCAGGAAGCCATGAGGAATTACAGTCAGGCAATACGTATCGATTCAAAAATGGCCGAGGCCTATTATCATCGGGGCAATGCTTACAGTTCGTTGGGCCAGCATCAACGCGCCATCGAGGACTACGACAACGCCATTCGTCTTGATCCAAACCATGCTCTGGCCTACAACCACCGGGGGTATGCCTATTATTTGTTGAACCGATATCCACACGCCATACAGGATTATACCAAGAGCATAGAACTTAATCCGAAAGATGCCGATGTTTACATTTCCCGGGGAATTGCCTACAGAGAGTTAGGCCAGCATCAACGCGCCATAGACGATTATAACCAAGCCATCCGCCTCGATCCCGAATATGCTACTGCTTACAACAACCGAGGGATTGTCTATCGGAAAATCGGCATGTATCAACTCGCTGTTGAGGATTACAGCACCGCGATACGTATTGATCCCAAGTATGCCGGAACTTATAATAACCGGGGGATTGCTCTCAAAGAGCTCGGCCGGCATCAACGCGCCATAGAGGATTATAATCAGGCCATCAGGCTGGATCCGAAGTATGCCGGAGCTTACAGTAACCGGGGCGTTGCCCACTCTGATTTGGGACGGCATCAACGCGCCATAGAGGATTTTAACCAAGCTGTCCGCCTCGATCCGGAATATGCAACAGCTTATAACAATCGAGGGATTGCATTTAAGAAAATAGGTCAGTTTGATCGTTCGTGTGTCGATTTCTGGAGAGCGTGTGACTTGGGAGCATGTAATTCGCTGAGACTTGAACAGAAAAATGGAAATTGTCAATATCCTGGAGGGATGTATTTTATTGATATGGATGAGAATGGACTTTATATCTCTACGGATAAATATGGGAGATATAAAATCACTTCAAAAAAGGTTGCCGCTTCCATCAAACCTGGATCGCAAGGGATCTATTTTATAAAGCGAAGTAAGAACCGCACGTATATCAGCACGGACAGATATGGAGATTTTTATATCGACCCGCTATAACATCCAAAGAAAAAGCTTGCGAAAGGGCTATGCAAAAGGCTGAATGGGTTGAGATGACGTCTTTATGTAAAACCGGTAATAGACAACTGTGAAGTTTTTTCCACAATTGCGTAGGGTGCCCACCTTCAATCGGAGTTAACTCCTTGAAATATATAGAAGTGATCAGACTCCCCATTTTTTGCATGATTTTTGCATCTATAAGCTCTTAAAAACCCGGAATACTACAGACCTTGTGTTTATAATTGTTTATACAGCAATTATTATTGCTGAAAAGATTGAAGTGGTGAGTGACTATGTTTAAAATACTACTGATCATTGCAGTGACAGCGGCCATTTTTTGTCTGGGGTTTTTTATCGCCTGCTTATTTGTTGCGTGTCAGGAGAACGAATTGCCGGATATTGTCGATATTGAGATGGGCGAAATAATTAAGTCCAAAGCACAAAAAATATAGTCTTTACAATTGGATATGGCAAAAATCTTCGCTTCAAGAAGATTAGACGCCATTTCAATCCCCGGTTCCTCCATATGCAAGTTCAATCAGCGTGACCTCGGGCGGAGATACAAATCGAATCGGCGGACCCCATGTTCCAGAACCTCTGTTTACATAGAGCCAGGCGTTTGTGTCAATTTTGTGTAAGCCTGAAGTGACCGGATAAAACAGCATCGTTATCAGGTTGAACGGAAAGATCTGCCCCTTATGGATGTGTCCGGAAAGCTGAAGATCGAAAAAGCCCAATGCATCTTTATCTACCCGGGGTCTGTGTTTCAGTAATAGCGTAAACTTTTCACGGGGAAGCTCTGCCAATAACGCCTTTTCTGAGACTTTAGTATCAAGGCCGTAGCGACTTCCAGCAGTATCATCCACACCGGCAATATTTAGCAATCCTGAGATGGTCAATCCCTCTCCCTGAAGAATAGTAAATCCGGCGTTCTTAATAAAGTCCAGGGCCCGGGTGATCCCGGCATAAAATTCGTGGTTGCCCGTGACCGCAAATTTTCCATACGTTGTGGAAACTTCACTGAGCATCTCAGCAAGGTGTGAAAGGTTGTCAGTCTGGCCGTCAAGAAGATCCCCCGTGGATACCAAAATATCAGGGTTTGCAGATTTAACCTGATTGAGAATCCTTTTTAATCTTTTTTCTCTCACCATCAATCCGAGATGCACATCGGAAATCTGTACAATCTTCAACCTTCCTATTTCTTTAGGAATTTTATGGGTTTCGATGGTTACGTGTTCCACGCGTATCCTTTTGGCTTCAAAAGCACCGTAACCGGCTATGACGACGGAGAGCGTTAAGGAGATGATAAAAGAAACGCGAGGTGAAGGCGATATCCTAGAAAAATCAGATTGAAGTATCAGGCCGCAGATATAAGGAAGTAAGCGAAATATATCCAGAACCAGTATGGAAGAGACAAAGAGGAATAACAGACCCATCCACGTATAACCTAAATAGGCCAGTGATCGTGCGACGAACTCAAAGCCATGTTTTTCCAAAATTCGAACAATGACCGGGGCAAAGACCATCAAGGCCATAAAGATTGCCAAAATATCGGTTGCCCGGGAGCTGCATATCAGCGCCCGCTTTATCTTCAGAAAACAATAGAGATGTATTCCACTATAAATGCTTAAAAAAACAAGTAAAAAAATGATTAATAACCCCTGGTTATGTTCTTGTTTAGAATTCTCCAGCCGGATATCTCATGGCCGAATTCTTGGCTTTTATCAATCCCGCTGTTGATGACGATGGCACCGATCCAGATGGCCCCAAAGGATTTCTTCTTTCCGAAAAGTCCAGTCTCGGTCAAACAGATATTATATATCCGAAACGCCTGAAATTGTAAAAAGTTTTATTTGTTCATTGACAATTTGCTTGATTTTGGGTATCTGCTTTTTACTTACCATGCCCTGGGTTTCATTGTCACTTTTTATGCCTATGAAGGTACGTATCGTAGACAATTTGAACGGAGAGACAGAGTCGCTGAACGACGCTGATGCAGACCTGGTCGCAACATTAATCAAAGAGAATGCCAAGGCTGTGAATCAAGGGGAAAACAGCGAGGCTGAACTTGAGATGTTGTGCGCCTTCGCTACTCCCGAAACGATTCAGCAAGAGGTCACTAAAGGTTTCCTCGTTTCGCTGTTTTCTTCGGATAGAACACTATCAACATATTAATTTATATGTTTTTAAAAGAGTGATGAAATGGCCAGCGCAATTTTAATGGCAGGATATAACAATAAGCGAGAAGTAAAAAAGTACAGCAGGATCGTTGCGGAAAATTATGGCGAAAAGTTCATCGAGTCAGGCTATAAACCCTTGAGGGAATTTAAAACGTTTAAGGATGGCAAAGAAGAACGCAAATCTTTGATACAATATACACTTGAGAACCTTTTTGCCAGTGATTTAATCGATGACATCATTATTGTCGGCCATCAGATGCTTCTTGAGCAGCGGCTGGGCAATTTAATCAATAAATTCGAAAAGCCGTGCCGCATTGTGAACCAGAACTCAAAGATTCCTTCTAACATTGTTGAGTGTTTCAATATTAAACCAACGAAGGTCAAACAGAGTTCAATCGCAGGAAATTTAATTAAGGGATATGCAGCCAGCGCCGCTTTCAAGGACCGGGAACATGCGTTATTTGTTGCCTCGGATTCACCCTTGACGACAAAAAAGTTTATTGAGGATTTTCTGAATATTATCCAAAAATACCACGAACCGGCGGCGATCGTATTCCCAGCAGTACGCATTGATGAGGATAGAGACAGACTCGGCAGATATCCCCTTAAGCTTGTGAATGACACGGAGTACCAGCTTTCCCATAAGAAAGATGGTTACGGCAGGCAAGGGTTCCGGCTTTCCTCCTTGATGTGTGCGAATCCGAATTTTTTTAATATTAATACGGTGAACGCAGCATATGGTCTTCGTAAATGCCTCAATCCAAACGTACAATTAAAGTTATTCCGAATTACACGTAGATTGGGATATCCAAATGTGTATTCAAAATATTTTTTGAGGAAAAACTTAAGTATAAAAGAGGTTGAAAACATTACGTCTGAATTTTTCGGTGGAAGGGTTAAATTGGTTCCAATAATCGGAGAAGAAGCAACGTATGATTATGATGGTACCGATTCTGAATATCTCATGATAACAGATATGCTAAATGTCCCCTAGAAGGGGTTCCGCTTGAACCTCTAACGGCCAGCCCTCTAAGGGAAAGGGGGAAGGATCAAAAATTGCTCATTTATGAATAGGAAACCCACCGTGCCCATTTTACAATTGTGGATGGACGCTATTTACCTTTTTAAATTCAGAAATATTCATCCATGACACCTGTTCGGGTAATTTGCAATCCCAGAACAACCAGCCGTCGATGGGGGTCCGAGTTATGGTTAAAGCTGCCTCGCACGGCGAAACGAATTCTTTTTCGTCGAGGGTCAAAGTTCCATTTCTTACCTTGCCATAATAGAAATAACCCTTATATTTGCCACGAAATTTTGTTCCATCCGGAAAGACAACGCTTTCCACTTCCCATGATACGCAGCCTCCTGAATTTTTGGCGCTTTTTTGTTCGACGCGACCAAGCCTTTCAGGTGATTGGAAATCTTTATCTTGATATGCGTCTTCAGAGGATTGTTGAAAAACAGGCTTACTCAGCAGGTCGGAACTCGTCCCAATGTTTTTCATGGAGATCTCCTAAACGTGTAAGAAGTCGACGGTTAAATGGAGACAAAGGTTGAAGGAATAAAGTTTCTGAAAAAATATGAAAAACACGAACACAAAATATTTTTAGCACAAATTAAATAATATTTCAACACATAAGTTGTACTTATGCCATGGTGCTGTCAGGTGAGTCATGGCCGCCCCAAAAAGCTAAGACGTGTGCCTTTATGAGAAGAAAACGATGGAGGAATTCAAGGTTTCGCAAAGAAATAAACAATCATATTGATGGGTTGTGAGACAAACATGTTCGGTTTCCATCTGATATGGAATTTAGTGTTTGACTAAGTCCCCATTCTTTTGATAATCACACGGCAATATTCCATATTATCCATAATATGGTGATTTTAAGTATAAAGATGCTATTACAATCCCGTTGGTTCATTTTTAAATTTAGTCCCTTTTCCAATTTGTCCGGGTTAGCTGTAACAGCATTTGATAAAAGGAAGTGAATTTAAAAGATGGTTTGTGATCGTCGTTTCTTTCTAAAAATGGGAGCACAAGCGGCTGTGAGTGCTCTATTTCCCCTGTCTGCTATGGCGTCGATTAATCGGTTGTTTATTCCGGAACGGAGGCTGTCGCTCTATAATACGCATACCGATGAAAGGCTTGATGTTTGTTACTATTACCAAGGCCGGTATCATCCCAAGGCCTTGAAAAAAATCGATTATATTTTTCGTGATCATTATTCAAATGAAATTAGACCCATCCATAAAGAACTGCTCGATCTACTCCATGCCGTTTCTATAACCATCGGCGATGGTCCTCAATTCCATATCGTTTCCGGATACCGCACATCTGAAACAAACGCCATGCTCCGCAGAAAATCCAAAGCTGTTGCAAAGAATAGTCTCCATATGCAAGGAAAAGCCGTCGACATCCGGATTTCCGACTGTGATACAAAAAAATTAAATAATATCTGTAAAAGGATGCACGCCGGTGGCGTGGGGTATTATCCCGAGTCCGATTTTGTACACGTGGATACCGGAGATGTGAGGTTCTGGTGAGATTTTAAATGATTGGACCCTGCGACAGGACGTGCTGAAGACAAAAACGGATTATACACCCGGCATTCGTTCTTTCAAGGCTTGATCAAGCAGTCTATCCCGGTCATAAATGTCATTGCGAAAGTTTAACCGGCCGTTTTCGTCCACCCATGCCGTCCAGTATTGTAAGTGGACGGAGATGGGTCTTTGAAGTTCAATGACCGTTCTTTCCCCAGCCTCGATGGTTGCCGATAATTGTTCCTCCGACCATTGATGATCGTCTCGCACAAGATAGCGGGCCAGATCGACCGGTTTTTCCGCTCGAATGCATCCGGAGCTAAAATCGCGATGTGTTTCATTGAAGTGTGAACGTTGGGGCGTATCGTGAAGATATACAGCGAACTTATTGGGAAAAATAAATTTAATTCGGCCGAGCGCATTGCGTGGCCCCGGATCCTGGCGGAGTTTGTAAGGGAAGTTTTGGCGCTCAATTTTTTTCCAGTCGACAGTTTCCGGATCTATTTCCGGTGCGCCTTTGCTCCAGTCTTTAAAAACTTTAATCCCTTTTTGAGCCAAGTAGTTGTCGTTTTTTTGAATTTTTGGAAGAAGATCTTTAAAAACAAGACTCGCTGGGATGTTCCAGTATGGATTGATCACCATATAGGTCATTTTTGCACTGAAAACCGGCGTTCGGCGATAAGGTCTTCCCACAACAACCCGCATTTCCAGCATGCGGTGAAGGTTTTCAATCACTGATAATTTAAAACCGGCAATATTCACAAGAATGTATCGATCCCCAAGATCACGGGGGATCCAACGCCAGCGTTCCATGTTGAGTTCTATCTGACGAGCCCGTTGTTGAATCGGGATGTTCAGCATTTCCAGCGTGCGTGGGCCGACCATACCGTCCGATTTTAATCCATGCCTTTTTTGGAACCCCATAACGGCCAGTTCGGTGGCTTCATCGAAAAAATCGACCGGGTCTTTTTCGGTATCTTCGAGATCGCCAAGAATAACGAGCCGTTCATGAAGACGTTGAACAGAAATGCCCGTATCTCCTTTGCGTAAATTTATCCCGGGCGACACGGAAGGCCGGTCATCTTTTTTTGCGATATTTCGGTATTGAGCTAAAGATTGTTTGAGGCCAAAATACCCGGAATGAAGTGGCTGTAAATCTCTTAAGGCTCTTGCTATTTGGTTTGAATTGAGTGCGGATCCGAGAATATCTGTCAAGTCAGCGGTTGGATTTACCACCACCCAATCGCTATGGATGGTTTCCGGATTTACGCGACCGGCGAACAGATGTGAACTATAAAGCATAAAAGCGTCGGTCAGGAGTAAATCAAGATCTACCCATATTTGCGCATCGACCGTTTCTCCTACAGCCTGTTTTCTATCGATCTCTTTCACGAGGGATACAATATTGGCCCGATGATAGTCGTCGGGTCTCAATCCTTCCTGATCAGCGCGGTTAATCTCTGCAACCAGGGATCTTGCCTGGGGAAGAATTCCTTCTTTTCCGGTCCATGCAGGAGAAAACCCTCGCTGTTGGTAAAATTTCGGAATGAGTGAAGCCCCACAGATCAATTCTCCCCGGCAACTAAATTTTTTTTGGTTTTTTTTGAATTCAATTCTCTTTTTAAGATGGTCTCTGATAATGTGTGAATCCGTGGCACCCGCAAAACCTTCATGGTGAAGAAGTATTGGGAAAACGATCAGCAAAATAATTGTTAAAAGGCGGTTCAAAGAGATATTATTTTTTTGTTTCAACATATTTTATGATTTGCTTTTCTTTGTGACGTTTGAAAAAAGTAAAGCGATTCCACCTGATAGTCCGGAGGCTGTCCGACCCAAGTGCTTTCGGTCCTGCAAAGATTTCAAACAGATTCCATCAATAATTTAATCACACGTGAAGCGTTTTTCACACCTATCTGTTTTAAGGAACTAAAACTGTTATATAAAAACAAAATTGACTTGCCAGCATAAGCGGGTTTTAATAACATGAAAAGATATCAAAGTCAAAATCTAACCGTCAGTTCACACCGTTAATTGTAAAGGGGCGCATGTTATGGCTGATGATGGCAATGGTTTAGCACTCGTTTTAAGTGGGGGTGGAGCGAGAGCCGCCTATCAAGTTGGTTTTTTGAGATGCCTTGCCCGGAATTTTCCTGATCTTAACATTCCCATTATCACCGGAGTTTCCGCTGGGGCGATAAACGCAGCCTTTCTGGCAAATCATACGGGCACCTTTGCCGAGGCTGTAGAAGAATTGTCAGAACTATGGCTTAAGCTTTCCGTGGATCAGGTTTTTTGTGTGGACACTTGGAAACTTATCCGAAATGTTTTCAGGTGGGGGGTTCGTCTAGTTTCCGGTGGGTTTTCTAATGAATCATCTGCGAGAAGCCTGTTGGATTCGACACCGCTTCGAGAACTGCTGCAGAGGGCATTTTTGCCTCAAGGAAATGTGATTGGCGGTATTCGTAAGAATTTACAACATGGGAAACTTAAAGCTTTTGCAATCACCGGAACCAATTATGCCACCGGCCAGGCCTTGACATGGGTGATGGGCAAGGAAATTAGAATGTGGGAACGACCCTGGCGACGAAGTGAAGCCACAGACATTACCATCGATCACATTATGTCTTCAGCTTCCCTGCCGCTGCTTTTTCCGGCTGTTAGAGTCGGGAATGCATGGTACGGTGACGGAGGTATCCGGCAATCAGCGCCGCTTTCACCGGCGATATATCTCGGTGCAAAACGGATTCTTGCAATCTCGACACGTCACCTAAGATCCATGGAAGACGCGAGCACACCCGTATGTATTGGATATCCGCCACCTGCTCAAATAGCAGGCACTTTAATGAATTCTATTTTCTTAGACGCTCTGGATCAAGATGTTCGAACGCTCAAACGTACCAATCAGTTGCTCGAACAGATCCCGGAAGAACAGCATGATGACCGACATGTGGTCTATCTTTTTGCAATGCGTCCTTCAGAGGATCTGGGGGAATTAGCGGGTGGATTTGAGCCGGAATTGCCCTACATGTTTCGGTATCTGTTCCGGGGGCTCGGCACCCAAGAGACATCAAGTCCGGATTGGCTGAGCATGGTCATGTTTGATCCCAACTACTTGACCCATCTTGTTAAGCTCGGCGAAAAAGATGCTGATAAGCAAACTGGGGCAATAATGGAACTGATGAATTTTTGAACTGTTACGACCCAATAATCATGTTTTTTTTAACAATACCCGCCCTGTCGTTTAAGCAACGTTAGACGTTGCCGGCATCCGGTGTGACGCCGTGAGAGATGGTGATGACTACATATTAAACGGGACCAAAGGGATTTTGATGGTATTATTTAAAGAGCAGTTACAAGGAGTAAGATTTGAATTATACAATTTACGATACGCCCTTGTGTAAGACGCTGTTGCGCTGGTTTTCCATATTCTTTTTAAGAATCACCGGGTGGCGTACGGAAGGTCGGCTGCCCGCTGTTCCCAAATTCGTTCTTGTGGGGGCTCCACATACATCAAACTGGGATCTTCCATACACGTTATTCATAGTATTTGTTTTCAGGGCCAAAATATACTGGATGGGAAAAGACGCCATATTTCGCAAACCATTTAAAAGATTATTTAAATGGCTGGGGGGAATGCCGATCGATCGATCCAAATCATACAATATTGTTGCCCAGTCGATTCAACAATTCAATGAAAATGAAAAACTGATACTGACCATTGCGCCGTCCGGAACCCGTAAAAGGGTCAAGAAATGGAAGACAGGGTTTTATCATATCGCCAATGGCGCGAATGTTCCGATTCTCCTGGGATTTCTGGACTATCGACGAAAGGTTGGAGGATTTGGTCCCCTGCTTTATCCCACGGGTGATATTGAAGCTGATATGAGGACCATCAGGGAATTCTATGACGGAGTTACCGGAAAATACCCCGAAAAATCGATGTCTATAATCTAGCCGGGGTTTGATCCGCCCATCGTCAAAACATTCTGGTGTCAACGCCATTCTATAGTGTTTTCGATGTCTTTTTTGAAATATTCGGGCTAGGGTAATTTTGCCTTGGTCTCTTTGTATTCCCTTACGGTTTTTTCCATGATCTCCTGAATGGATAAAACCGTGTCGATGAGGCCAACGCCATGGCCTGCGGAATAGACCGTTTTATAAGAAACTTTGGAATCCATATCCCCAAACAGAGAACGTGCAGCTCGGCTCAGCGAAATAAATCGTTTGATTTTTTTATTTTTTGTAAGGATTTCTTCAATCAACCCTTTTTCCAGTCCAACGGCCTCCAGTTCTTTGGTTCGTATAAAATTGCCCGGGAATCCATCGACTCTGTCCGTATTGACGATATCTTCGCTCACTGCACGCGTAATTGCCTTTTTATATTCTTCTGCAATTTCTGCTTCTTTCGAGGCAATAAAACGTGTTCCCATATAGACAGCAGAAGCGCCAAGAGCAAACGCTGCGGCCATTCCAGCCCCATCTACAATACTACCGGCGGCAATGATCGGCAATTTGACCATTCTTACTAAATTGGGAATAAGGGCTAAAGGCGAAATGTCTCCGGCATGGCCCCCAGCACCAAATCCCACAGCGATAAGCCCATCAGCGCCTAGATCAGCGACTTTTTTTGCCTGTTCGAATCCGACCACATCACAATACACCCGGGTTCCCACTTCATGGGACAATCGAATGACCTCCTTTGGATTCCCCAAAGAGGTTATGATCAGAGGGACCTTTTCCTCAAGGGCATGCTCAATCTGTTTATACTGATATTTGTTGGACTTTTGGACGATAATATTGATGCCAAAAGGTTTTGCAGTCAGACTTTTGATCTCTTTAATGGTTTGACGATATCGTTCAATGGGACGGTAATTAAGTGCCGGAAAGGTTCCCACGCCCCCGGCCTCACTTGCGCTGACCACCATTTTAACCGAGCTCACCAGAAACATGGGGGCGCAGATGATCGGGTATCGTACATCGAACTGTTGTGTGAATTCTGTTTTTATGCTCATGGAGTGTATGACTTCTTCTTAAGAGACAAAACTAAAGTAAACTTGGCTATCGGATCTTCTCCAAACTTGTCAGGGACTTTTGCAGTCACATGAACTGGATATTCGACGCGCTCTGTTGACTGAATGGCGGCAGCAACCAATTTTGAAATCTCCCGGACTTGATCGCAGGTAAAATATACATCGCCCTCTGCGCGTTTGAGAAATTCTGCATCCACACTCTTAAAAATTAAAGATATATTTTGGGAACTTTTTCGTATTAGTCTCATGGCGGCCAGCCCTGCGGCACAATCGGCTCCCATGGCCAGAGCCCCAAAGTACATGGAACGAAGATGATTTCTCGTCCTCCGACGAAGGGGAATCCTCACCACAACCCTATGGTCAGACATCTCAATGACCGTAGGTTTTACAAAAAACAACAATGGAATTTTGAAAAAACCGAAATAGCGTAGCAGAAGGGTTGCTTGTACATTTTCCGGGATCATGC
>Ga0209165_10000181_pt1 | contig 26807 bp, 28 predicted proteins | sample tdAd001_FD_187122 | JGI IMG/M metagenome (GOLD analysis project Ga0209165, IMG submission 187122) | Marine sediment microbial communities from the Atlantic coast under amendment with organic carbon and nitrate - tdAd00.1 (SPAdes)... | ecosystem: Environmental > Aquatic > Marine > Coastal >... | reverse complement strand
GACGCAGTTTTTACAAACCCTGGATGCCACCCAGGTTACGGCGTTACTACGTTATGCGGATTTTGATGCTTCACTCGATGAACTCGAGCAAGGCGAAATTAATGCCTTTGCCCAGGGGAACAAAGGCTTCGAGCTATGCTTCGCGAGTCTGCAGAAATATGTCATGCGTTGTATTGCGCGCTCTCGCCATGTGCCGGGTACTCTATTAATCGAGAAAGCGATACAGAATCGCAACTGGGAACTGCTCGAACGCGAGTCCGCCGAGGAGGGTCGCAAACAACTGCAGCAACGCTTGCGCGGGCAAGTCGAAGCCCTGCGCAAAGACTGTTAACATGCCCTCAAGTAGCCTAGCGAGGTATACATGCCACAGCAGATAATCGATTTCTGGTTTGCCGATGACGTGCGCAAGCTCTGGTTCAACTCGACAGCAGAGTTTGATCGACTATTATGCGAGCGCTTCGAGGATATCCTGAAACAGGCAGCTCGAGGTGAGCTCGATCACTGGATGGAAAGTGCCGAGGGTTGCCTGGCACTGGTTATCATTCTGGACCAGTTTCCGTTGAACATGTTTCGCGGCAGTGCGCAAAGCTTTGCTACCGAGGCCAGCTCGCGCGATGTGGCCAGGGTCGCGATTGCAAAAGGTTTTGATCAGGCCATTGCCGCCGAACAACAGGCTTTTTTGTATATGCCATTCATGCACAGCGAGGATCTTGCCGACCAGGAACTGGCACTGGAATTATTTGCGCGACCCGGTATGGAATCTAACTTGCGTTTTGCCCAGCATCACCACGGGATCGTCAAAACCTATGGGCGATTTCCCCATCGTAACGCGGTGTTAGGACGTGCCAATACGGCAGCCGAGATCGAGTACCTGAATTCAAAGCAAGCCTTCACTGGCTGAGATAGCAATGCGTGAGCAAATAAATCAGTACATCTGGAGCTATAACGCCAGCGATAGCGAGGCGCCACATTCGCTATGGCGACATTTTCTGCAGATAGCCTACATGGTAGGTCGCGACCTGATGGGTGGCATGATTACCCTGTACGCGATGAGCCTGGTGTACACCACGCTGTTATCCCTGGTGCCGTTACTGGCCGTGAGTATTTCCGTGTTGAAAGGTTTTGGCGTCCACGATCAGCTAAAGCCAACCCTGGAGCACTTGCTTGCGCCCCTGGGCGAACAAAGCATCGAAATCACCGCGCACGTAATAGGTTTCGTCGAGAATATGAAAATCGGTGTACTCGGTGCAGTTGGCCTGGTGCTGTTGCTGTACACCGTGATTTCACTAATTCAAAAAGTCGAATCCGCGTTTAACCACACCTGGCGCATACAACACAGCAGTCGCAGCCTGATGCAGCGCTTCAGTGATTACCTGAGTGTCATCATGGTGGGCCCGGTGCTGGTATTTGCGGCGGTCGGTATTACTGCTTCGCTGGGCAGTAATTATATTGTCGAGGCTCTATACAGCTTCCCGTTTATGAGTGGTTTGCTGCATCTGTTGGGTAAACTGCTGCCTTATGTACTGGTTATCGGTGCATTTACCTTTATTTACCTGCTGGTGCCGAACACCAGGGTACAGTTACGTTCGGCACTTTACGGGGGCGTAATCGCCGGGGCCCTATGGGAAACCAGCGGCATGCTGTTCACGTCTTTTATAGGTGGCTCCACGAGCTACGCGGCAATTTATTCCGGGCTTGCGATCTTGCTGGTGTTCATGATCTGGCTTTACGTGGGCTGGATCATTTTATTGATCGGCGCGAGTATCACGTTTTATCATCAGAATCCGCAACAGTTGAAGTGGAGGCAGGGGAATCCTCATATAAGCGGGCGCATGCGCGATCAGTTGGCGTTGCAGGCGATGGTGAACATTGCCCGCGCACATGATCGGCAATCTGAATTGCTCCCCAGTCTTGAAAATCTTGCCGCTTGCCAACAAGTACCCGTGGAGGTACTAGGGCGAATACTGGATGCGTTGCAAGGCGATGGTTTGGTTCAGCAGTCGAAACAGGATCCGCCTCACTATTTACCGGGTGCTTCGTTGCAGCGCATCAAGCTGGCCGAAATTCTGCGCAGCGCGCGGCAGGCTGAGGATGATGGACGCAGCGAACGCCTGCATAGTGATGCCGTGGTAGAGCGGCTGTTGCGAGGGCTCGATGAGGAGCTCGAATCGTATCTGGCGGAAGAATCACTGGCCGAGTTACTGCAAAAATTTGAGGATGATGCAAAGCATGAAGATAGTCTCGTTTAACGTTAACAGCCTGCGTCAGCGCCTGCATCAGTTGCAGAGCGTAATTGACAAACACGCGCCGGAGTTTATCGGCCTGCAGGAAACCAAGGTGCAGGATCACGATTTTCCACTGGATGCGATCACCGCGATGGGTTACCAGGTGATCTACATGGGGCAGAAAACGCATTACGGGGTTGCTCTATTGTCACGCCAGGTCTGCGACAAACCCTGCTATGGGTTTCCGGGGGATGCCGAGGATGCGCAAAAACGCTTCATCGGTGGGGAATATCAAGTCGACGGTGAACCAATGATGATTTTTAACGGTTATTTTCCCCAGGGTGAGAGTCGTGATCACGCGATCAAGTTTCCCGCCAAGACACGATTTTATCAGGACCTGAACGATTTCCTCGGCGTTTACGACATGACAGCTTCGAAATTGATTGTGATGGGCGATTACAACATAGCGCCACAGGACCTGGATATCGGTATCGGGGCAGATAACGCCAAACGCTGGCTCAAGAGCGGGAAGACCAGTTTCCTACCCGAGGAACGTGAATGGTTTAAACGCCTGGAGGCGCTGGGTTTACACGATGCTTTTAGACTTTGCCATGCTGATGAAGACAATTGTTTCAGCTGGTTCGATTATCGTAGTCGCGGTTTCGAGCGTGAACCAAAACGCGGCTTGCGCATCGATCATTTGATGGTTTCGGAACTACTGAAGCCTGCGGTCGTCGATGCCGGGGTAGATTATGATATTCGTGGCATGGAAAAACCATCCGATCATGCACCTGCCTGGATCGAACTAAAATTTTAGTGGCAACCGATGCCGCGTGACTGGAACGACCTGGAGACGATAAATATGTTTGGCAGACCAACCGAAATTCCCACCGCAGCGCAGGCGTTGCCCGGCCGTGACGAGGCCATGCCGCTTGATCCGATACATGTCGTTCTCGGAACTTCGATGGTGGAGCCTTTTCCACAGGATTGTGAACAGGTGGTGCTTGGGCTCGGTTGTTTCTGGGGAGCTGAACGTAAGTTCTGGAACCTTGCCGGTGTTCATACTACGGCGGTGGGTTATACAGCCGGACATACTCCCAACCCTGGTTACGAGGAAGTTTGTTCCGGCATGACCGGGCATAACGAAGTCGTACTGGTGGTCTATCATCCAGCGCAAATCGACTTCGAGACGTTGTTAACCATCTTCTGGGAATCGCATAATCCCACCCAGGGAATGCGCCAGGGTAATGACCAGGGAACCCAGTATCGTTCTGGAATTTATTATCATCTGGACGGTCAGCGAGTGGCCGCAGAACTAAGCCTGGAGCAGTATCAGCAAAAACTTCAGGAAGCCGGCTATACTCGGGTAACAACTGAAATCCTGGAAGCTGGCCCCTTCTACTATGCCGAGCAATATCACCAGCAATACCTGGAAAGAAATCCAGCAGGCTATTGTGGGTTGGGGGGCACCGGGGTATCTTGTTAGAGTTTTAATTATAAAGCTTGCTTAACTATTTGATAGTTAAAGTAATTAAACGAAAATAAGTTATCGAAAATCCGATTAATTTTTGCAGTATAGCTATGACGAAAACAGGCGTTTCTCGGCCCCCATCATCGAGTTCGACCACATTCTTTAGGGTGCACAAATCCGAGGCATTTGCGTCGGCAACATTGATGCATTGCGGAGCTCCCGGGTCGTCTGCGACTGGAATCACCATCGATAAGGATAAGGATAAGGATTATCCCTGTCTGATCGAGTAACACTGTGCTCGCGCGTCTTTACAGTTTCAAGTTTATCATCAGTTTCGCCTTGCTCTGGCTGGGTGCGCTTGCTTATGGACTGGCGATATACAGTACCCATGTGTATCGTAATCAGGCGATCGAATCCCAGGTTGAATCAATGCAATCCGTACTCAAGCGAGAAAGCAGGGAGGCGGTCGAGGATCTTTACCAGCAACAAAAGTTATTTGCCCTGAAGCTACAGAGTGAGGCGCCATTTCAGGACGCGCTTGAAAATCGTGATGCCGCCAGCATGCAGGCCTGGCTAATGGAAAGCTACAACCGCTACCAGCTTGTGTCGGGGGCGTTCAAGCTCAAGGCCGTTATTGTGCGTGATCTCTCAGGGGAAATATTTGCGCAAAGTTCGGATGATGGTTTGCATAGTTATACGGGTTGCCCGATGGCCCTGGAGTCGATTGGGAGCTTGCCGGATCAGCAGTTAAAACCGAGCAACTTGCTGTGCAGTTTCGATGACCAGCTCTATAGTGAAGTGCTAGTGCCGGTGGCTGGCCCGCAAGCGAAGGCTTACCTGCAGGTTCTTGCCTATGCGGTCGAGGGCTTAAGGAGTATTGAACTGGACATCGATATGCCATTGAAAGTTGTTCATGGCTCGGGTGCCAGCCTTTACCTGTCAGACCTATGGGTCGATGAAGCTGAAGGTACTCATCTGTACCCGGCCTATAAACTATACGGGGACGATGCTTTTCTCGCCGCAACTATAAGCGCGTCGTTCGATCAGCAGCCCGTTATCGATCGCCTCGCAAAAACCGAAACCAGTTTCTTCATTATTACCACCATCGCGACCATAACCGCGCTCGTACTGGTAATGATCATGTTGAATCGTGCTTTCCTGCCGATGAACAAGTTGCGTAATTCCGTGGGGGCATTATTAACCGGTAAATATGCTTCGATCGGCGATGAGAATTTACCCGGCGAGTTGAAAGACCTGGTGGTAGCTTATAACGAAATGGTGGAAGGCCTCGAGATCGAAACCATTTCCCGTCGGCAAATTGAGGAAAAGCTGCGTTCGGAGAAAGATTTCATCTCAACCACGCTCGATTCGATTACCAATCCGGTAATCGTTATAGATTCCAAATACCACATCAAGCTGGTCAACCCCAGCGCAGAGAAACTGTTCGGCGACAAGGAAGCTGAGCTTATCGATATCTCGATCGATGAAGTGCTGATCCTGTATACCAATCGACAGACTACACGTATTGTCGATCTTGGCCAGTTGTTAAACCGTAAGCTCTCGATCAGTTCGATGTTCTTTTTCGATCCCGAGCGGAATATTGTGGAACTCGAGTTTTCGGCTTCACCGATGATCGATATGGAAACCGAGGATGTTGGTTTCGTCATTATCCTGAAGGATGTTTCGGAAGATCGTAAACTGCGCCGCAAGTTGAGTTATGAAGGTAGTCACGATCAGCTAACCGGGTTTTTGAATCGTAATACCTTCGAGCAAAAATTTGAAAGCCTGGTCATCGAGGATAGCAATACGACTGTCCAGCACGTGCTCGCCTATCTCGATATCGACCAGTTCAGGGTGGTCAATGAAACCTGTGGCAGTGCGGCTGGTGACCTGTTATTGCGGCAGGTTAGTAAGCTGATTAAAAAACACGTGCGTAGATCCGATATTGTATCGCGCTTGAGCGGTGACGAGTTCGGCATCATTATGCCGTTCTTTGAAATGGAACGCGCGCTGCAAGCTATCCAGAAGATTATTATCGAGATACAGCATTCAGGTTTTGTCTGGAAGGAGCAGGAGTACCAGGTCACTGCGAGTATTGGTGTAATGTCTTTTGGGCGCATGAGCGACGAGTATGCAGAGTACTACTCGAAGGTTACCACCGCCTGTTTCCTGGCCAAGCAAAACGGGGGTAATCAATATCATTTCATCGGTGAAAACGATGAGAAAGTTACCGCGCAACAAGAATCGATGGAATGGGTTTCAGGCATCATGGAGGGCTTCACCGAGGATCGTTTTTGTCTCTACGTACAGCCCATAGTCCCTATCGACCGGGAAGAGAAACATACTCACTATGAAGTTTTAATTCGCTACATCGGTGCCGATGGCGGCATAATTTCACCTAAAGATTTCCTGCCGCCAGCGGAGCGCTACAACCTGATCGAGCGCATCGATAACTGGGTAGTAAGTAATGTTATCGCCTGGTTGCAGGAGCATCAGCACCGGCTGAGTGACATCATGTTCTCTATCAATCTATCGGGACGCAGTATCGGGTCGCAAACTTTCCATAAATTCCTGCGCGAAAGCCTGGTGGCAAGTGATATCGATATGAGTTCGCTGTGTTTTGAGATTACCGAAACCGCGGTGGTGGATAACGTCGAGCGTTCGGTCGAGTTCATCAATTCGATCAAGGAACTCGGCGTCAAGTTTTCGCTTGATGATTTCGGCACGGGCTTATCGTCGTTCAGTTATCTCAAGCAATTCCCGGTCGATTATCTGAAAATCGATGGCGAGTTTATTCGCGATATTCTTGAAGATGACAAGAGTTACGTTTTCGTGCGCTCGATGACCGAGGTCGGGCACTGCCTCAATATGGAGGTAATCGCCGAGTTCGTCGAGTCGGATACCATGTTCGACAAACTGCGCGAGGCAAATGTCGATTACATCCAGGGTTATACGGTGGGTAAACCGGTGTCAATTGAAACCCTGCTCACTATAGATGAGCCGAACCAGAAAAAAGTAGGCTAGCCTGCTAACCGACTACTTTTAACTGGTTTATTGAATTTCGCATATCGCGAAAGCTGGGTACTTCGATCTTTTCCAATAACTTTTCTCGATCCAGCAAAGTGCGCGAACTTGCCAGCTGCCTGATGGTTTCCATTTCAAGATAAGGTGCAACCATGTGCAGGAACTCGAACTGGTATGCGGATATGTGGCGCGAATGTCGGAAACCGACCTTGATAACGCTATCCGGGAATAAATGGCTAGCATCGATATAAGTCAGGTCGGCACCTTCGTCGCGACAGGCCATTTCTGCAACGATACCTGCTCCCATGCCGAGGCGAACATAAGTTTTGATTACATCGGAGTCGGTGGCGGTAAACGCAACCCGTGGTTCTAGCTTGGCTCGCTGGAAAGTTTTATCGAGCTGCGAACGACCAGTCAGGCCAAGCATGTAGGTCAGGATTGGAAACCGGGCCAGGTCAGACAGGGTGATATGTTTAACCTGCGTTAGTTCATGATTGGTTGGCACCACGATAAACCGGTTCCAGCGGTAGGCCGGTATTGTAACCAGTTCGTCGAGCTCATCGATCACCTCGGAAGCGAAAACAAAATCCACCTGGTTGTTGGCGGCCAGCTTGCACATCGACTTGGGGTTACCCTGGTGCACGCGCAGCTCAATGTGCGGATATTTGCATGAAAATCGCTGCAGGATTGGAGGCAGAATAAACTGGGCCTGGGTATGGGTAGTTGCGATGGTCAGGCTACCACGGTTGCTATTGCTGAAATCCCGTGCCGCCTGCTTGATATTTTTCGCACTGTTGAGCAGATCAGCGACATGTTCGAGAATCGCGTGCCCGGCCGGAGAAATAGCGGTCAGCTTTTTACCCGAGCGCTCGAAAATCTGGATATCGAGTTCATCTTCGAGCAGCTTGATCTGATGACTGACACCCGGTTGTGAGGTGTAAAGTTCCGCTGCAGCCGAAGAGACATTGAGATTATTGCGTACCACTGCATCGAGAAAGCGAAGCTGTTGTAATTTCAACGGGTTAAATGACTTTCACGGGGAAAGTTCCGAGTGTACAAGGAAAATACTGCGAGACAACTTGTTTTTATGCCCGCTGGATAGTTGTTGAGTTAACCCGCATATTGCACCTGTATCCCGGCCCTGACTTGCCCAGATACGTCTGAACTTGGTCTTCTCCGCTCCCGGCCGGCTCTATCCATAGCTTAGGCTATGGATAGAGGTCCAGCCCGGCGTTCAGTCGCATCTGTCCTGCGTCGGTATGCCGCATCACAGCATCCGGGATACAGGTGCAATATGCAGGCTAACGGTTTTTTGCGAAATTAATCGATTTTATACGCGGCGAAAGATTGACTTCGTCGATAACGATGTCGGGGCTGGATTGCAGTATCTGCCAGATAATTTCTGCCACGTCGTCAACTGCGATGGCATTTTCCGGCGCAGGTCCCGGCTCGAATGACATCTGGTCAAAGAAAGGACTGCGCACCATGCCCGGATTAACCAGGCTTACCTGGATGCCGTCACTGCTGCAATCCTCTCGTAGAGACTGGCTGAAGCCGCGTATTCCGTATTTGGCGGCACAGTAAAGCGCACCTTTTCTGCCTGCCTGCAGTGCCGATTCGGAACCGATGAAAATGATTCGACCTTTGCCCTGGCGACGCAAAGCGGGTACCAGGTGGCGGCAAATTACCATTGCACTAGTCAGGTTAACGCGAATCGAAGCGTCTATTTGTGCGACCGAAAACTGCTCTATCGATCCGAAATGACCCTGACCGGCGGCATGCACAAAGCAGTCGATGGTGTTGCTTTCCACCAGCTCTGTAATCTGTGAATCGAGCTCTTCGAGCCTGGCGAGATCGAGTGCGACGGCGGAAAAATTGTCGTTATCGAGAGCAGCCACTTGCCCGCGTCGGCTAATCCCGATTACGCGGTAACCCTGCGCTATCAACAGGCGCGCAGTGGCCAGGCCGATGCCGGAACTGGCTCCGGTGATCAATGCGGTTTTTACTTCATGCAGGCTAGCCATGCCATTCGCAGGGGTGGTAGCTTTGGCGCGGAATATGTTTCATTAGTTGCGTTTCACAGAATTCGATCATTTCCCGTTCACGTTCGAGCGGATAACTGATAATACCATTGTTGAGATCGAGGTTTTGCGCAAACAGGGGTTCTTCAGGGTAGAGGCGCGTTAGCTTGCGAAAATGATCCCGTGTAAGTCGAAAACTGCCGAGGCTTACCGAGTGCAGTTTTTGTGCATCGATAAGGTCGAAGATCTGCTCTAGTAGTTTCACGAATGCAGCCTGGTAATGCCGGTGATAAACGACCGGATCGAAGCGCAGTCCAACCGCCCAGCCGGCGTCGATGAGCCGGCGCATTGCATCGATACGCCTGGCTATCGAGGGAACACCATGCTCAAGTTTAGCGTGGCTGAAGTGATCGCTAAAACTGAAGGCGGTCACCACACGCTCTACCGGTTGCAGTTTTAACATCGATCGAACCTGGGTGCTCTTGGTGCGCAATTCCAGCCAGGCGTTATCGATGGATGCAATCAGTGGGATAAAATAATCGGTAAAGCGCGTCATCGGTTCATTTGCCAGGCTGTCACAATCATATCCCGAAAAAAACCATACCTGCTGTCCCTGATGCCGAGTGGCGACCTGCTTTATCTGCGTGCCGAAGTCTTCGTAGTTTACAAATAGTAGCTGGTGGGCAGACTGGTACATGCCCTGCAAAAAGCAGTAGCGACAATCGTAGATACAATTGAGCATGTGCGAGAAATAGTAGTTTTTGTCTCCGCCGAGACCGTACCCTTCAGGCGCTGCAAGCACATGCCCCTTGTTCTTGGCGGCGATGATTATCGCCGGGTCTTTTTTCTGCAGGCGGAAATTTTGCGCGCGTGGATTGAATACTTCACCAAAGTGCTCAATTTCAACCACCGGCAATTTGTGCAGTCGCTTGAGCAACTGCCGTGTTCGCGGGTGGTCGCGAATTTCTGCTTCGACATAGACGCGACTAACCATGCTTACAAGCCCTCACTATCCTGGTAGCTGATCTGTTCCAGCGTTTCGATGATGGCTTTACTCGAAGTACAGGCGCTGAGTTTTTGTAATAGCAGTTCGGAATCCAGACCACGCTTGATCAGGTAGCGCCATAGCACCCGCAGACGGTTCTTCTGAGTCTGGCTAAAATGCGCCAACGCGGTCAATTGCAGCCAGGATTCGGCCGGAATGGCGAGCGCGGCAATTTCCTGGTTGAGTGCTATCAAGCTTGTTGCTTGCTGATCGATCGCCTCGATATGCTGGTGGATAAGAGCGCTAATCCGTGGTCGGTCTTTGCCGCTTTGATAGCGCTGATTATCGCTGACAATTTTGACGCTTTGTGTCAGCTCGGCGCTACTAAAGCGCAGCGTACTGTGCATGAAGCCACTCGCTTCCATGTCGAACAGATAGTTTTCGTGGTAATCCTCGCTGGGCTGACTCAGGGTTAAACAGGCGCGGCCGGGTATTCTTGAATCTGCGCCCGGAGCCGGGTAATAGCGCTGGCCGGTATCAGCGTCGATTACCTGATTCAGCGCGAATATCTCACCAGGCTCATCCGTGGCCGCACCGGCGATGCCCAGATTGATCCACACGATCGAAGCCGCATCATCGTGCCTGGCGGCAATCCAGGCACTTGCTGCAGCGCTGGCAAGCTTGCCGATCCCGCTGATGATACAAGCCATGTTGTCACCGCGATAAAGGTCGAAGGCATTGTCATCATGCGATTTTTTCAAGCGGTAAAAATCAATCACTGGCTTGGCTTCACAATGCATGGCGCATACCCAGATCAGCACGACAATGCCTGCTCACCGTGACTGCGCCAGGTTTCGCGCAGCGCGCCAAACTCCTCGATAAGTGGCTGGTTCTGATGTTTGATCGCGCCTTTGAGCAAGATGTCGAGTTTACGCAACAGTGACGCCTCGGCAGCAAGGCGGAATTCGGGCTTGAGAACTTCGTGGGTCAGTAGACGATGCAAGGCGCGGATGCGAAATCGATCCATTACCGGGTGTTGCTGCGACAGCTGGTCATCATGCCCGCCATACTTGGTAATCAGCGGCTGGTCTATATAGTGCACCGGGAATCGATGGCATAGTCGCAACCACAAGTCGTAGTCTTCACAGGCGGGCAATTGTTCATCGAACTTGCCGACTGACTCGAGCGTCGATTTTCTGATCACCGTAGCCGAGGGTGATATAGCGCACAATGGCAGGCATTGTTCGAATATCCAGCCTCCGCTCTTGCGATGTTTTTGCATCGGGTTGACGCGCACGCCGCGTCGCATCCAGATTTCATCGGAATGGTACAACACGAAACCAGGCTGCAGTTTTTGCGCCCTGCGGATTTGAACGATTTTTTGCGGTAGCCAACTGTCGTCGGAATCAAGTAACGCTATCCATTCGAATCGTGCCGCCGCGATACCGCGGTTGCGTGCTGCGCTGACCCCCAGATTCGGCTGGGTTATCACATTAACCTGTGCAAACAGTTGCCTGACCATTTCACTACTGCCATCGGTAGAGCCATCATCGACAAGGATTACCTCATCTACCGGAGAAGTCTGTTCGAATACCGATTGCAGCGCACGCTCGAGCGTATGCCTGCGGTTGTAACTGGGGATGACGACGGAAATACGCATGGCTGCCAATGGCAGATTCCTGCTTATGAATTCTGCGGCATTCTCGTTTGCCCCGGAAAATTGGTAACGCTCGAACCGTCACTGTCAAGAATTCGGTTCTTGCCGCTGCGCTCGACTTCATCGATGCGAATTACTGAAAAATGCGGGATATAAGTCTGTTTGACATTGCCAAACTCATGCTTGAGTTTCTCCTCGGCCGGATCAATCAGCAGTTTGGAGTGTTCGCCGAAGATTATTTCGCCGACTTCGATGAAGCCTCCCATCTGCGACTGGCTGACCTGATGCGCATAAAGTTCATAGATCTTGTTGTGATTGTGAAACTGTATGCGGAAAGTCGGTTTTTTTGATTTGGGCATAATTATTAATCAGTCCTGCTGCATAAGTTCGTCAAGCTCACCGTCCATATGTAATTCTGTCAACTCGGAAAAGCCACCGACAGGCTTGCCATCGATGATGATTTGCGGAACTGTACGCGCACCATTAGTGACCTCGGCAAACTCTTTCATCGCGGACGCATCGGCATCGATCATAACTTCATCGAAGGCAATCGCCCATTTGTCCAGCATGGTCTTCGCTCTGACGCATATCGCGCAGCTTGCGGTACTGTAAACGGTAACTCGGGACATCAGCAGGGTCTCAAAAATCGGCAGCGCAATTCTACTACAGAAATCGCTTGCTGCCATAGTTTCCACCAGCAACCGGGGTGCTCAGGATTCGGTAATTGTTTGTACCAGTACCCAGGGCTTGATCACCACCGCCCATAATAAAGCCTCACTGGCCACCCAATGCTTTGCCTGCTCATCGTCTACCGGACTTACCTGCAGGTTTTCGGTCCAGATTTTTACCTGCTCGACATCGTCGAGTTGAAAAGCGTAAGCAACATCAACCAGGTCAAGCTCGGCCGCGACCAACATGACTAGCCCGGCGGCAAAAAAGCGTTGTAATTCCAGCCACGGAATTTTAGCGGTTTCACTAACGATTTTGGCGCGTTCGAGCTCACGCTCCTGCTGCAGAAATTTCTCGATCACGCGACCGACTGGATAATATCGACGCCTTCCAGGGGACTGTTTTGAATGGTGTCACGTATGGTGAAAATCGCCTCTTTGCGTGGATAGTGTTTGCGCCAGGCGATTGCCACGGTACGACTCGGCGATGGCTTTGCAAATGGTTTGGTGACAATTAGCGATTCATTCTTCCGGCTGTTCAGGATACTGCTGCGAGGTAAAACAGTGATTCCGGTACCGGCCGCTACCATATGGCGTATGGTTTCCAGCGAACCGCCTTCCAGGGTGCGAGTTAATTCGCTATCTCCCGACATGCAGTCAGGACAGGCCTTGATAACCTGATCACGAAAGCAATGTCCGGCACCGAGCAGCATCAAATCCTGCGATGCCAGGTCATCAGGTGGAATCTGTTCAAGATCCTTCCATTCGTGATTGCGCGGCAGGGCGACGATAAAAGGTTCTTCGTAAAGCGCGGCCGTTTCGATTCCCGGTTCTTCGAAGGGATAGGAAATGATGATCGCATCGAGCGCGCCCTGCTTGAGCGACTGGAACAGGTTGGCGGTGAAATTTTCTTCGATAATAAGTTTCAGGTTGGGTGCGGTTTTTTGCAGCATGGGAATCAGGCTGGGTAGCAGATAGGGACCGATGGTATAGATGACCCCGAGCTTGAACTGACCTGATAAAGGATCTTTACCCTGCTGTGCAATTTCAGTCAGTATCTGTGCTTCCTGCAGCACGATATAGGCCTGGTTGACCACCTGCTGTCCAATTTCGGTGATGCGAATCTCATTCTTGGAACTGCGCTCGAACAGGCGCACACCCAGTTCTTCTTCCAGTTTCTTTATCGCGATACTTAGGGTAGGCTGACTCACGAAACAGGCCTGAGCGGCGTTGCCAAAATGGTTTTTTTGCGAGACCGCGACTATATATCGAAGTTCGGTTAGGGTCATAATAGATAAAATTTATTGATTAATTCGATAGATTTTGCATAAAACGATCGTGTTTGCAATCAATAATTTCTATGAAAAAAATTCTCCTCAAGTTCTTCACTATCGAAAGTATCGAGATAAGTACTCAAGATCTGGAACATACATTGCGTATCGCCACGGCGGTGTTACTGGTCGAGGTTACGCGGGCTGATTTTATCGTCGAGCCGGCCGAACGGTTAAGGCTGCGGCAATTGCTCGAACAACAATTCGAGCTATCCACGGAGGAACTGGACGCCTTGCTCGAGCAGGCCGAGGCGGATGCCGATCGCCTGGTCTCGCTCCAGCATATTACCCGCTTGATGAACCAGCATTACGATCACGCAATGAAGCGCAGGGTCATCGAGATGATGTGGCATTTGGTCTATGCCGATGGTGAAAAGGACCACTATGAAGAGCACTTGATACGCCAGGTTGCCGATTTACTTTACATTTCACATAGTGAGTTTATCCAGGCACGCCACCAGGCGGAACCAGCAAAACATTAACCCGAGACAGTTATTGTCGCCGGGTTATATTGCTCTCGCAAAGGCGCGAAGAACGCAAAGGATATTCCAGGTTGTTCAGGCTGAAAAAGCTTTCCCGTTTTTTCTTTGCGCGCCTGGCGTCTTGGCGAGAGTCACGTTGACATCATGTACCCATGATTTGCTCTGAGGAGTCGTATAACTAAAAATTACCGAGATAGACGATGGGGGGCACGACCAGCATTTTGACCACCAACAAGAGCAGGGTGGCGAACAGGGGTGACAGGTCGAGTCCACCCAGAGACGGAATCAACCTGCGTATCGGTTTGAGTATCGGGTCGGAAAGCTTGTGCACCAGCCCGATTACCGGATTGTACTGGCCGGGGCTTACCCAGCTCAAAATAACCTGGATAATAACCGCTATCAGGAAGACGGTTAGTATCAATGCGATCAGGTCAGCGATGCAGAACACCAGCAAGCCGGCATAACTGACCCCGCCGATTGGCGCCATGACCCCACCGATTTGCACCACCGGGATCGACAGTAAACGCAGCAACAGGAACTTCCCGTAAATCAGGACCATGCACAATACAATTGCCGCGGTATCCTGTCCGCCAACGCTTGGAATAAAGCGTCGCAGTACTCTCAGCGGCAGGGTCGTCAGTTTGACGATAAACTGTGACACCGGGTTGTAAAAATCAGCGCGTAACATCTGCAGTAAAAAGCGCAGTAATACCAGTAAAATGTATAAATCGAATAGTGTGTTAATGACTAGCATTAACGGTGATACTAAATACCCGGAACCCATATCGTCTGCACCTAATCTTTGGTTAATTCCTGGGCCAGCTCCAGCGCACGCCGATGCGCGGCCGCAGTGGCGTTGGTGACCAGTTGCTCTAGCTGGTCGTGCTGAAACGAAAGAATCGCCTGTTCGGTGGTGCCTTTCCTGGAAGTTACCTGCGCGCGCAATTCCACCACGTCAGCTTCATGCGCCATGGTCGCGGCACCCAATGCGGTCTGGCGCGCCAGGCGTGCGGCGGTCTGTTGCGGCAACCCCAGCTTGACGCCGGCCGCTTCGAGCAACTCGATGAAGTAAAAAAAGTAAGCGGGGCCACTGCCTGAGATCGCGGTTACAGCGTCAAGGTCGGACTCTGCATCGACCCAGAGGCTGATGCCGACCGCTTGCATGATGTTTTCGGCAGATTCCCGCTGGGCACTGTTAACCTGCGCGTTAGCCGCGAGGCCAGTCGCGCCAAGTTGCAGCAAGGCAGGAGTGTTGGGCATGCAACGTACGATGGCTCTTCCGCCCCCCAGCCAATTGTCGATCGCATCCATGGGTACGCCCGCGGCGATACTGACAAATAATTGCCGCGGGTTTGGCGGTAAGTCGGACAGTGTTGTGCAGACTTCGTGCATCACCTGCGGTTTGACTGCCAGCATTACCACCTCGGCAGTGTGTGCAACGGTCAATGCGTCTTGCGAAGTTTCTATGCGGTAAAGCTCATGCAGCTGCTGCAGTTGGCCGGCGTTTATGTCGCAAGCGGTTATTAGCGCTGCGTTATACTGGTTGGTGATTAATCCACCGATCAGACTGGCCGCCATGTTGCCGGCCCCAATAAAGCAAATTTTTTGTTTCAATCTCTTTCTCCAAAGATCGCGGTGCCTATCCTCACCAGCGTCGATCCTTCAGCAATCGCGGCTGCCATATCCTGTGTCATACCCATCGACAAGGTATCGCAGGTAATTCCCTGTTGCTGCAACGAAGACATCGCCTCTGCCAGCCGGGCAAAAGCAACACGTTGTTCAGCCGGGGTTTCTCGCGGTGCCGGGATTGTCATTAAGCCGCGTAAGCGAATGCCGGGCAACTGGTGAATTGCCTTCGCGAGTCCGGGTAACTCGCTTAAATCGATGCCAGCCTTGCTGGTTTCATGGTCAATATTGACCTGGATACAGATGTTTAGTGGTGGCAGATTTGGCGGGCGTTGGGCGCTGAGTCGCTGGGCAATCTTAACGCGGTCGATGCAATGCGCCCAATCGAAGGCTTCTGCAATATTGCGCGTTTTATTGGATTGAATCGCACCGATAAAATGCCAGCTAATGTCGAGATCCTTCAGATCCTGTATTTTTTGCTGGGCTTCCTGCAGGTAATTTTCACCAAAATGTTTTTGTCCGCATTGCCACGCACAGCGAATATCGCTGGCCGCTTTTCGCTTGCTCACCGCAAGCAGCAAAATCGAACTCGGGTCACGCCCGCAGGCAAGAGCAGCTTCTTCAATCTGCGCGTGAATGTGATTTAGATTATTTTCGATGTTCTTCATGGGTTTTGCTATATTTTTGCTATAGTCATCAGTTAACACAAGGCTATAGCGAAAGCTCAATTATAATCCGTTTGCTAGCGGACGAATATTAAAACCCGTCATGAATTCAACAAAACCTGTAAACCGATAAAGGAAACTTCATGGATATAGCTCAACTCCTGGCTTTTGGCGTCAAGCAGGGCGCTTCAGATCTACACCTTTCAGCGGGATTACCGCCGATGATTCGTGTCGATGGAGATATTCGCCGAATCAATGTTCCCGAGATGGATCATAAGCAGGTGCACGACATGATTTATGACATCATGAGTGACAAGCAACGCAAGGATTTCGAAGAATTTTTTGAAACCGACTTCTCATTTGAAATCCCTGGTCTGGCGCGTTTTCGCGTAAATGCGTTTAATCATAATCGGGGTGCAGGTGGCGTGTTTCGAACCATTCCATCGAAAATCCTGAGTCTCGAAGATTTGCAGGCGCCAAAAATTTTCCAGGAGATTTCCGAATTTCCGCGAGGTATTGTTCTGGTTACCGGGCCGACCGGTTCTGGTAAGTCTACTACCCTGGCCGCCATGGTCGACTACAAGAACGATACCGAGTACGGCCATATCCTGACCGTGGAAGATCCGATCGAATTTGTTCACGAGAGCAAAAAATGCCTGGTCAACCAGCGCGAAGTGCACCGCGACACTCTCGGTTTTAACGAAGCCTTGCGCTCGGCGCTACGCGAAGATCCGGATACTATTCTGGTGGGCGAGATGCGTGATCTCGAAACTATCCGCCTGGCGCTTTCCGCGGCTGAAACCGGCCACCTTGTGTTCGGTACCTTGCACACCAGTTCTGCGGCAAAGACCATTGACCGTATCGTCGACGTGTTTCCGGCGGCAGAAAAAGCCATGGTGCGGTCGATGTTATCAGAGTCATTGAAAGCGGTAATTTCACAAACCCTGATGAAGAAAATTGGTGGAGGTCGTGTCGCCGCGCATGAAATCATGATGGGTACGCCGGCGATTCGTAACCTGATTCGGGAGGATAAGGTAGCCCAGATGTACTCGGCTATACAGACCGGACAGAATGTCGGCATGCAAACCCTGGATCAAAACCTGAAAGCCTTGCTCGCTTCGGGTGTTGTCGCCAAGGACGAAGCGATGCGCAAGGCAGCGCATCCTGACGCATTATAATCATGCAGCGTGATGCTAGAGGTATCTAATGGATCGTAATAAGGCAATTAGTTTCATGCATGACTTGCTGCGTATGATGGTGAGCAAGGATGGATCGGATCTATTTATCACCACCGGATCACCGCCAGCGATGAAAATAGATGGCAAGGTGGCAACCGTTTCCAAGCAAAACCTGTCGCCTAATCATACGCAGATGCTGGCGCGTTCGATCATGAACGACAAGCAGGTCTCCGAGTTCGAAGAAAAACAGGAATGTAACTTTTCAATTTCTTTGCCCGGGGTAGCTCGCTTTCGTGTTAATGCTTTCGTACAACGCGGCAGCACTGGTCTGGTGCTGCGGATCATCAATTCTGAAATTCCCGGTTTCGAAGAATTGAACCTGCCGCCGATATTGCGGGATATCGCGATGACCAAGCGTGGGCTGGTCATATTTGTCGGCGGTACCGGTTCGGGTAAGTCGACCTCGCTCGCATCGATGGTGGATTATCGTAACCAGAATTCGCATGGTCACATCATCACCATCGAGGATCCGGTGGAATTCGTGCATGACCATGGCAATTGCCTGGTGACGCAACGTGAGGTGGGCGTAGACACCGAGTCCTATGAAATTGCTCTGAAAAATACCTTGCGCCAGGCACCCGATGTGATCCTGATTGGTGAGATTCGCGACCGCGAAACCATGGAACACGCGATTGCTTTTGCCGAGACAGGACACCTCTGTCTGTCCACCCTGCACGCAAACAGCACTAACCAGGCGCTGGACAGGATAATCAACTTTTTCCCGGATGAGCGGCGCATGCAACTGCTGATGGATTTATCATTGAATTTAAAGGGCATGGTTTCGCAACGTTTGATTCCAAAGATCGACGGTGCCGGCCGGATTCCGGCGATCGAAGTCATGCTGAATACCCCGTTGATGGCCGACCTGATCTTCAAAGGCGATGTGCACGAAATGAAGACACTGATCAAGAAATCCAACGAGGCCGGGATGCAAACCTTCGATCAGGCGCTGTTCGATCTATTTGAAGAACAAAAGATTACCTTCGAGGATGCGCTGCGTAATGCGGATTCAATCAATGACATCCGTCTGCGTATCAAGCTGGAAAGCGATACCGCCCGTAAATCGGGTATCGTTGAGGATCATCGTGATTTCGAACTTGAAGAATCGGATGATGATGCCGCCAGCGGTATGATTTAGGCAGGAGCAGTTTATGTCTCGCGAACCCACCACGCAGCTACTCGAACCTTATTTGAAAATCATGGTCGACAAGCAGGCCTCTGACCTGTTCTTTGTCACTGGCGCGCCGCCTAATATGAAAACCCAGGGTAAAACCACGGCGATCGCGAAAAATCCGTTTCAAAGTGGCCAGGTTATGAAGCTTGCCTATAGTTTGCTCAACGACGAGCAGGTGCGGGATTTTGAAATCAACCGCGAATTAAACCTCGGTTTTACGCTTAACGATGTCGGACGGTTCCGCGTCAATATTTTTGTTCAGCGCTCCGAAGTGTCGATGGTCATTCGTTACATCAAATGGGAGATTCCCACCATTGATGAACTTGGGCTGCCGCAGGTGCTCAAGCAAATCGTAATGAATCAGACCGGACTGGTGCTGGTAGTTGGGTCTACCGGTTCGGGTAAGTCAACCACGCTGGCGTCGATGCTGGATTATCGTAACAAGAGTGAAGGCGGGCATATTCTGACTATCGAAGATCCGATTGAATTCGTATTCCGGCACAATAGATCGATAGTTTCGCAGCGCGAGGTCGGCATTGACACCCTGAGCTACGAGAACGCGCTTCGTGAAGCATTGCGTGAGGCGCCCGAAGTCATCATGATCGGTGAAGCGCGTGATAGTGAAACGATGAAGGCCGCCATAAACTTTGCCGATACCGGGCACCTGTGTCTGACTACCCTGCATGCGGTCAACTCCAACCAGGCTATGGACCGGATCATGAACATGTTCGGCACCGATATGCGCGAACAATTGCTGATGGATTTGTCGCTCAATCTGAAGGCCGTTATTTCACAGCGCCTGGTGCCGGGAATGCAGGGCAAACTGGCCTGTGCGGTCGAAATCATGACCAACACGCCCTACATTTCAGAGTTGTTACGCGAGGGTAATTTCAACGAGATCAAGGATATCATGGAAAAAGGCGATACCACCGGTATGCAGACTTTCGATCAGTCGCTCTACAGCCTGTACAAGTCAGATGTTATCACCATCAAGAATGCGCTTGCCTACGCGGATTCCAGTACTAATCTCGAATGGAAAATTAACTTTGGTGGCGAACAGGTGCAACATGACACACGCCATAATCTCAATCAGCAGGGATCAGAGCTGGAAGAACTAACCCTCCCCTCCGAAGAAGACTAAGCCTGGTAAGCTACCCTGCCATCGACCAGGGTGTGGGTCACGCGGCCACGGAAATCCCAGCCTGCAAAGGCGGTGTTTTTGCCCTTGGAGATAAAATCCGTGGCATTACAAATCCAGTGAGGTTCCGGGTCGACGATAATCAAATCGGCGATTTCACCGATGCCGATTCTGCCGCCTGGCAGTCCCATGATGGTAGCCGGGTTCAGCGTCAACCTCGCGATCAGGTCGGCCAGCGGCAATACTCCTTCTTCGATTAATCGTAATGCGAGCGGCAGCAGTGTGTCGAGCCCGCTGATGCCCGCTTCGGCGGAAGGAAAGGGTTTGAGCTTGGCGTCTACTTCATGCGGCTGGTGATCCGAGCACAGGCAATCGATAGTGCCGTCGGCAACACCCTCGCGCAAGGCGTCACGATCATACTGACTACGCAGCGGCGGAATAGTGAGCATATTGCTATCGAAATTACCAATGTCATGGTCAGTCAAAAACAGCTGGTGAATCGCGCAGTCAGCGGTTATCGGCAATCCCTTGGCTTTGGCCCGACGGATCATATCTACCGAGCGAGCACAGGAAAGCTGGCCGAAATGGGTGCGCGCACCGGTTTGTGCTACCAGTTCGATATCTTTAGCCAGGGCGGCGGTTTCCGCGGCTTCGGGTATCGCGGGTAAGCCGAGACGAGTTGCGATGGCGCCTTCGTGCGCACAGCCATTGCCGAGCAGGTCTTGATCCAGTGGTTGAATGATAACCAGCGATTGCTGGCCCGCGGCATAGTCCATGGCGCGGCGTTGTACCAGGTTACTGGCAAACTTGTGCCTGGCATTACTAAATGCAATACAGCCGTTGTCGCGTAAACTGGCCATATTGCTGAGCTGTTCGCCGCCGAGGCCGCGCGTGATCGCGCCGATCGGGTAAATATGTGCCTGGTGACCGAACATTTCGTTACGGTGGTGAATCAATTCAACCGTGGCCGAATTGTCTATCGGCGGCTGGGTGTCGGGAGGGACGCACAGTGTCGTAATGCCATTTTTGATTGCGGCTTCGGTTTCACTTTCGATATTGGCCTTTTCCGGTTCCCCCGGGTCACGCAATCGTGCCTGGCAATCGATCAGCCCGGGCATAATCCAGCGCTCGCTTGCATCGATAGTTTGTTCGGCCTTGAAGCCCGCGGGTGCCGAACCCATGCCAGCGATCTTACCGTCCGCCAAAAACAGATCTGCCTGCTGTGTGGTCGAGGCGGTCACATCAACCACCAGGCCGTTTTTGATATGCAGGCTCACGCGTCAACCCCCGATTGCAGGCCAGATTGACCGACGATCATCGACATTACCGCCATGCGTACCGATATACCGAAGCTGACCTGCTGCAGGATTACCGACTGGGCACCATCCATGACGCTCGATTCAATTTCCACCCCCCGGTTAGCCGGGCCCGGGTGCATAACGATGGCATCGGGTTTGGCGCGCTGCAGGCGTTCCTGGGATAAACCGAATTTGCGAAAATACTCTTTCTCGCTAGGTAGCAGGGCACCCCGCATGCGTTCCCGCTGAAGGCGCAGCATGATGATCACATCGACGCCATCGAGGCCTTTTTCGAGGTCTTCGTACACCGTTACACCAAGAGATTCGGTGTCTACGGGGAGCAGGGTTCGAGGGGCTATCACCCGAATTTCAGCGGTGTTAAACAGGTTGAGCGCGTGAATTTGTGAGCGCGCCACGCGCGAGTGCAAAATGTCACCGACGATGGCGACCCGCAAGCCGCTGAAATCCTGCTTGTAGTGACGAATCGTGTACATATCCAGCATTGCCTGGGTCGGATGTTCATGTTGACCATCGCCGGCGTTGAGCACCGATACGCCCGGACGTACGTGTTGAGCAAAGAAATAGGCGCTACCACTGTCCTGATGGCGGATAACGAACATGTCGATTTGCATCGCTTCCAGGTTTTGCAGCGTATCGAGCAGGGATTCACCTTTGAGCGTTGCCGAAGTGTCAACGTTCAGGCTCAGAATATCGGCTGACAGGCGCTGTGCAGCCAGTTCGAATGTGGAACGCGTGCGAGTGCTTGCCTCGAAGAACAGGTTGGCGACAGTCTTGCCGCGTAAAATCGGGACTTTCTTGATGGTGCGGTCGGTAACCGAGGTGAATGATTCCGCAGTGTCCAGAATTTCGTTAAGAATTTCCTGGTTCAAACCTTCGATACTGAGAAAATGCCGGAGTTTGCCGTTATCGTCGAGCTGGATATTATTACCCGACATGATTTTCCAGGGTTTTAGTAACCAGTTTTAACGGCTCCGGCCCCTCGAGTTTGATGTGGCTGCCGGAATCAAGTTGCATGGTCGCGCCGACAAAATCAGCCTGTACCGGAATCTCGCGTTCACCACGATCGATCAGGATTGCGAGCAGGATCTTTTTCGGCCGGCCATAATCAAAAATCTCGTTCATTGCAGCGCGTACGGTTCTGCCGGACTGCAGCACATCGTCGACCAGGATGATTGTTTTATCGTCAATATCGGTTGGCAGGCTCGACGGTTTCACCGTGGGGTGCAGACCTATGCGGGTAAAGTCATCGCGATAAAAGGAAATATTCAGTCGGCCCAGCTCGGTGTTTGGGGCAATGCGTTGGTGTAGCTGCTCGGCGATCCATACGCCGCCGGTTTCAATGCCGACGATGCAAGGTTGTGATTCGGGAGATGAAAAATAGGGAGTCAGGGCCTGAGTTAGCTTTTCAATCAGTGATTCGACTGAGGGTAGGGACACACAAACTCCGCTTGGGTTATTGCGGACGCTTTATAGCATAAATTCATTTTGAATACACTATTGACCCAGCGACCGCTTCATTGCGGCGCATGGTTTTGCAGCCAGGCCTCTGTAATCAGTGCCGCGGACATGCTATCGATTTCCTGTTTGGATTTCTTGCGCTGCTGCTCGATAGCTATCTGGTAGGCTTCACGGGTGGTCAACCTCTCATCGACCATCACCGTCGAGATTCCAAAACGCCCCTCCAGCTGGCGGCCAAAACGCTTTGCGCTGGCCGTCATTTCCTGATCTTCTCCCGACATGCTGAGTGGCAGGCCGACGACCAGCCTTTGTGGTTTCCATTCATCCAGTAACCGCTTGATACTTTTCCAGTCGTTTGCTTTTAGCGTGGTGAGTGGTGTGGCCTGGCGGGTTAGTGTCTGGCCAACGGCAACGCCAATCCAGCGAGAACCAAAATCGAAACCGACTACCGTCGTTAGATCTTCAGGCATTCCCGCTCACGGGAGAGAGCATATTGATATCGAATCCCAGCGTATCGAAGGCAATTTGCCACTTGTCTTCGGGCTTTTGATGAAACAACAGATTCGCATCGCAGGTAGATGTGAGCCAGGAATTTTGTTGTAGTTCAGCCTCGAGTTGACCCGAAGCCCAGCCTGAAAAGCCAAGGATGACGAGATAGTCTTCGGGGCCCTTGCCGTCGGCGATTGACTGCAGTATATCCAGCGAACTGGTCAAATTGACTCCGTCCGAAACCTCGACACTGTTTTGCCAGCTCCCCTTGCTAGAATGCAGCACGAAACCCTGTTCGAGCTGTACTGGTCCACCGATATACACCGGCTGTTGGTTGATTTCATCGTTTTCGCACTTGATATCGAGCTGGCTGAAAATATCTTCCAGTACCTGCGATGTTTCATGGTTGACCACCAGTCCCATACTGCCGTCTTCGCTATGTTCACACATGTAGACGAGGCTGGAAGCGAAAATTGGGTCCTTGATCGCAGGAGTTGCGATCAGGCACTTATCGACAAGGCTGGTATTTTGCTGTGTCATGGCAAGCTCCTAGCTTACTCCGCTTTTGGTTCTAAATCGATTGCTTTTGAAATCCCAGGTTCTGATGATAACAATTTGATCTGCGCGCTCCTTTAGTTCATCGGAAAATGGAGCAAAGGGTTGCGCCATACGCAGGATTTGCCTGGCGGCTTCATCAAGCACACTGGTACCGGAAGAGCTGGTGATCTCCATGTCGAGGACCTCACCCGCTGCATTTATACGTACGCTCATGCGTAGCCGGCCGGCAAGGTTTTTCAGCCTGGCTTCCTGAGGGTAGTTTAAATTGCCGGTGTGCTCGATTTTTTGTACCCAGGAAGCCAGGTAGCTAGCTTCGACGGCCTTGCGCGTACTCGCGGTCAAGGTAATGGTCCTCGGGCGTTTCGCGTAATCGATCGTCATTTGCCTGATTTCGGCCTGTAGACGGGCTATCCTGGTCTGGCGTTGCTCGGTGGTACTATCCTGTGGGTTGTTAGAGTCCTTTGCGCGCTCTTGCTGTTGCTTTTTCAGATAGCTGTCAGACTCCTTTTGGGTGAGGAAATAAAGCTTACTAATCGCCAGCTGTTGTTTGTGTAATTCGGCCCGGGCCCTGTCTGACAGACCTTTCTGATCCACCGGGGTGGGGGAGGAAACCGGTGCACTGGGCCTGGCCTTGTCGTCCGCCTTGCCTCCTCCAGCCTGATCGATCTGGGCCAGATAATCCGGGTTTTCGACTGTATCGTAGCTACGTGAATTGGCGAGAATAATATCGAGGCTCGGCAACGGTTGCTCGCTGCGCTTATCTGAACGGGTAAATCCAACACCCAGAACTACGATTGCATGTAGTGTAAGTGCCAGAAAGAGAGTGAACCCGAGGCGATCACTGGCGGAGATCCGGGGAACTTTAGCTTGAGCCATATTGGAAATCTATTGTGCCTAGTTTAGTCCGCTATCACCAGCAAATACCACTGCTTTAGTTGATAATTGTAACTGGCCAGGGTGCCGTAATTTCAATTTTTTCAGACAGGGATCGACTCATAACGATTTCGCGGTTTTCACTGATCACCAGAAAATCCTCGATTTGAAGTGTCAATGCCAGGTCATGGTTGTCGCGAAGTCCACCGATCATCAGGGCGGTCGCGGCAACGTCGGCAAGGATAGGGTCCCCGGTCAGAACAGTCGCCGAGCTTTGTCCGCTGGAAGGTTCACCGTTGCGGGGGTCGATTATATGATGCGCGAGGTCTTCACCGCGCCAGTATTGGCGGTGATAGTTTCCGGAGGTAAACAGGCTGTGTTTGCCCTCGACTTCAAGCCGTGCAACCACACCGGGTGCAAACGGATTCTGGATTCCGATACGCCAGGGTCGACCAAATCGGTTGCCGGCGATAACCATATCCCCGCCGGCATTGATGATGTAGTGCTCGATGCCATTGTTGTCCAGGTAATCACTAACCAGTCCGACCGCGTAGCCCTTGGCAATGCCGCCGAGATCAATCTGTAAGTGCGGATTACTACTCACGGCAGAGTTTGACTCGATGGTTAAATCCTGCATGCCGGGAATGTCGCGTTTGATTTCAGCGATCAGTTTCATATCGGGCTCGCTGCCGTGAAAACCATGTGCGGCCACCAGTTTTCCGAGTGCGGGATTGAACAGGCCACCCGTAGCGTCGTAGTAATGGTGACTGAGCTGTAATAAACGAGCCAGGCTGGTGGGTACCTGTGCACGCAAGTCCTGTTGCAATGCGATGTTGAAGCGAGTCAAATCGCTGTCTTCCCAGGCGTGCCATTGATCCCGCTGGATGCGTAGGCGGCGTTCGATTTCGTCAAGTAGCTGTTCAGCCCGAGTCAGATCAGCGGTGATCATCGTAATTTCGATGATGGTGCCGAATTCGAGCAGCTGTTGTTCGACCAGGTGCTGCCGACGTTCGCAGCCGCTTACAGTTAAGACGAGCAAAAACAGCCAGATCAGGCTGGAAGTCGTTGCTCGATACACTGAAAAAGGTCTGCGCTGATGTTGAGGTTGAACTCCTGGTCCAGCTCGCGGATACAGGTCGGGCTGGTGACATTGATTTCGGTGATGTAGTCACCAATCACGTCGATGCCGACAAACAGCAATCCGCGTGCTCGCAGTTCGGTGCCGACCTGTTCACAAAGCCAGTGGTCTCGTTCACTCAAGGGCTGGCCCCGGGTACTCGCACCGGCAGCGATATTACCGCGATTTTCGCCAGCGGCCGGCAGGCGTGCGAGCGCGTAGGGAATGGCTACGCCGTCAATTAATAAAATACGCTTGTCGCCAGCGCTGATTTCGGGGATGTAGCGTTGCACCATGGTCTGTGAGCTGCCGTTTTTGGATACCGCTTCGATGATCGCATTGGTATTAGGGTCACCAGCCTGTACCCGGAAAATCGACTGGCCGCCCATGCCGTCAAGCGGTTTGATAATAATATCCTGGTACTGCTCGATGAAGCCTCGCAGAATTTCAGGATTACGGCTTACCAGGGTATCGACACAGCATTCGGGAAATACACGCGTGAACAGTTTTTCGTTGCAGTCGCGCAGGCTCGCGGGCTTGTTTACCACCAGGACGCCGCCTTCTTCCGCCTGTTCGAGGATATAGCTGCAATATATATACTCGAGATCGAAGGGAGGGTCCTTGCGCATGAGAATGGCATCGAGTTCGTCGAGTCGACAGCGCCCGGCCCCGGTGTAATCAAACCAGTGCTGGTTGTCGTCGTAAAGCGTCAGGGTTTTGAATTGTCCCATAGCGATACCATTGTCGAGGAAAATATCGTCAAGTAGAAAATAATAAATCTGCCAGCCGCGGGCCTGTGCTTCGAGCATCATCGCCAGGCTCGAATCCTTCCAGGGTTTGATGGATTCGATCGGATCCATGACGATTCCAAGTTTGCGAATTTGAGGCATAAGTGAAGCGTTATATCGGGTTGGAAGAGGTTATCCGGATTTTACTGAATTAATGCGGCCAGGCACATCAAAATATTGCCTTCGTCTGAAGCTTGTTAAACCGCGGATATTGAACTACTTTTTAGGTTGGTGGAATGGTTAAAAAAAGCCCGTGAGTATCAGGTTAAAACCTTAGAATTCACATTATATTGTTGAATTAAATCATGGTTTTACTTGAGAAAACCCATATAATCTTGTCCTTGTGAAGTGGGGGTACCCGCTGTTAATCCTTTGGGGGTTACGTGAACACCGAGTCTCAAATAGCAGATGGAGCACAGCAATCAGCCAACCTGAACGTCAAGGTTATGGTAATTGACGATAGTAAAACCATCCGACGCAGTGCTGAAACCCTGTTGAAA